>Ga0307513_10007953_pt1 | contig 13643 bp, 7 predicted proteins | sample 15_EM_MG_FD_202174 | JGI IMG/M metagenome (GOLD analysis project Ga0307513, IMG submission 202174) | Populus trichocarpa ectomycorrhiza microbial communities from riparian zone in the Pacific Northwest, United States - 15_EM | ecosystem: Host-associated > Plants > Roots > Unclassified | place... | reverse complement strand
ATACGGTGGCGCGTTTAACAGCACCATTGGGCTCCTTTATTTGGAGCCATTCTAAAATGAGCTTACGTCTGGCCTAATACTAACAACTTGTTTTATTTCTTTTTAATGATAAAAGAATTATATGATAGGCCCAGTTTTTGTGTCTCGGAATGAACTTTACTCACATTCACTATCTTGCTACGGTATATTCAAATATTAGGAAAAATAGTTATTTTTATAGAAAATAATGATGCTTCAAAATCAAATATGATTATAAACGAGGTAATTTGATACTTGGATAGTGATTAATTACACGTAAGTTAATATTTTTTTTTCCAGAGTTCACGAAGTAGATAGTTAGTGGTAGAAGGCTTGACATCTACAAAATAATCTCTTTTGGTAGAGTTAAGAGGTTATTTGATAATAAAGTCAATGAAGTAAAATATTGTAATAAATAAGAGAATGAACTTTAAATTCTAACAACTAGTGTGTTTGTTCTTGTTTTTGTATGGTAAATGCTTTAAGAATAAAAATACAAATACTTAGAAAATAGAAATTGAAACCGTTTATCTGGATGGTTCATGAGATATTTATAATCTCTAAATCTTGTCATTTTGATGGAGTAAAAGGGATGAATAATTATTTTCTTCTAATAAAATTAATGAGGGATAAATATTCATTACATAACATTAATGAGGAACAAATATTCCTTACACATCATTACTGAGATGAAAATATGATAAGCATTTAGGAGAGTTTTTATACACCTATAGATGTAGGAAGACAAAAATCCTTAATATGAACATTTTATGTTAAAAGTCTAAGGAATGAATAAACGGAGCCTTATGAACCTAACATGGGCCTATAAAGGCCTCTAGACCAACTGGCTTGGTGTGTATCCAAGCCCATGGGCGATGCATCTAGCAACTTGCTAGGCTCACGTCCACTTGGACTCAACACGTGCTAACCCAAGGATATTGGGTTTGGCAGCTCGTCAAGCCCATCTTTATTTAGGCTTAGCACATGTTTGAACCCAAGGATGTTAGATCTGTCAGCTCGCCAGACTCATGTTCTTTTGGGCTCAACATTTGGTTGAACCCAAGTATGTTGGGTCTGGCAGCTCGTCAGACCCACGTCTTATTAGACTCATCACGTGGTTGAAACTAAGGATATTGGACTCATATTCACTTGGACTTGACTCGTGGCTGACCCAAAGATGTTAGGTCTGACAGCTTGCCAATCCCATATTCATTTGGGCTCAGCATATGGCTGAACCCAAGTATGTTGGGCCAGGAAATAAGCAAACCTGTGTCATCTAGGCTTGGCATTCTACCAAGCCTAAGGATGTTGGCATGGACGCAAGCCTCACCCACCTATCAATGGGTTACCACCCCGTTATTGGACCTTTTTAAACAGGGACTTAGGCTTTTTTATAGTGCATAAAAAATATCGATTCATCAATTCCCCCTCAAGTCTTTATGCATTTCATGCGAAAAGACTTAAAAAAACCTTTTGGGAGGCAATTGATCAGATTCGTCTTGTCATCCCTATAAATTTGACAGCTCCCTATATTGATTACAAATATTGTCAGGGGGGCTGTCCCAAATCTCTTTGAAAAAACCATTCAACAATGTGTAATTAAAGCAATAAGTGTTTAACCTTCCTAGAGTTATGGGATGGAACCACATATCTTTCATTTATCGGCGGGAATGAGAGGCGGTGGCCTATATAAACCCTTTTTTTTTTCTATGCCATAAGTTTTTTACTTTTGCTAAAAACTCCATCTAAACTTTCTGTAATAAGAGCCCTAAACTCTATCATTTGAAAAGTAGTCTTTTCTAGGTAAACACAAAAAAATTCTATTTTGTTCTTCCTTTCACATTTTATTCTTATAAAAAATGAGTTCTAGAAAGGGTAAGAAGATTGTATCCTCTAAAGGAGATTTTAGTTTCAAACCTGAAATGAAAATCGCTCACTAGGGGTCAACTGCCATTAGAATAGGCCAAATACTAAAATGTGATTCTACTCAACCCTTCTCTATTAGGAGAGGGGACAAGATTATCCCTAAAAAAGCTTCAGACCTCAGGGGACAAGTAAGGTTACTTAGGGCTCTTTAGGATAAGGAATAAAGCACAATATCATATGATCAAGTGTGTTTTTGCTAACTTTAGACAACCAGGAGAATTTACGATAATGTTGCTCGAGATGGATGACCAGGTTAGCCAAGTCATTAGCAAAAAATTAGGGGTAATTTTATCATTATAAAAAATTCCTTTATAAAAACGATTGAGAACCAAACAAGGCCTTACCCATCTAACCTAAATTTAACCCAATCAGGTTGACCTGAAATCCTTAGTTTGACCGTAAACTGAACAAAAAACCATTGGTTTGATAAAAAAAACAAACCAAAACCAAAGCCAAAACTTAAAACGAATCAAGCTTACTGAAAACACAAAATCTCAAATACTTTCGATCAAAACCGAGAAAAAACTAAGAACACGAAAAACAAATGAAGAACATGCCCAACAACATGAATCAAAATCCAGACTAGTTACAAACAATCTAAGGACATAGGCATGTTGGAAATCAATCACTAACTGATAATCTAGCTTTCATTCATATCGATTATCCACGAATTAACATGATTTTATCAAAATGAGTTTGGTTTGAAAAAACAAACCCTAGCATTAAAAGTTATTGATGCAAATAAACCCTTGATTATTGATTAATCATGTCATATCAAGATGCTAATGCAAAAATTAGGATCAAAACGGGTCTAAAACATGCAGCTAAGGGAATGTTCTTGTGAAGAACATTGCCTAGAAATTTTTTAGGAAATCTAGAAAACACATTTTAAGTTCCAAAATCATGCTTTCTTAGTTCACACACATCACACCACCACATTTACACATACTCAAATCAAAACAAGTAACAAAAAATAATACTTGGATAGTGGTTAATTACACGTTCAAGTCAATATTCTTTTCTCTAGAGTTCACAAAGTAGATGGTTGGTGGTAGAAGGTCTAACATCTATAAAATAATCTCTTTTGGTGGGGTTCAAGGACTATTTGATGATAAAGTCAATGAGTTTTAGTAAAAGATTGTAATAAATGAGAGAATGAGTTTTAAATTCTAACAACAAGTGTGTTTGCTCTTGTTTTTGTATGGTAAATGCTTTTAGAATAAAAATACAAATACTTAGAGAATATAAATTGTAAACCTTTTACCTAAATGGTTCATGAGATATTTATAATATCTAAACCTTGTCTTTCTGATGGAGTAAAAGGGATGGAGAGTTATTTTCTCCTAATAAAATTTATGAGGGATAAATATTCATTACACAACATTAACGAGGGACAAATATTCCTTACACATCATTAATGAGATGGAAATATGGTAAGCATTTGGGAGAGTTTTTATACACCTATAGATGCAGGAAGACAAATATCCCTAATATGAATAGTTCATGTTAAAAGTCATAGGAATAAATAAACAGAGCCTTATTGACTTAACATAGCCTTATGGACCTAACATGGGCCTATAAAGGCCTCTAGACCGATTAGCTTGGTGCATATCCAAGCCCATAGGCGATGCATCTAGCAGCTCGCTAGACCTATATCCACTTGGACTCAACACATGGCTAAACCAACGATATTGAGTTTGACAGCTCGCTAGACCCATATTTATTTAGGCTTAGCACATGTTTGAATCCAAGGATGTTAGGTCTATCAGCTCACCAGACCCATGTTCTTTTTGGGCTCAGCATGTTGTTGAACGCAAGTATATTGGGTTTGGCAGCTTGCAAGACCCACGTTTTATTGGACTCATCATGTGGCTAAAACTAAAGATGTTGGGTCTGGTAACTCACCAGACCCACATTCGCTTGGACTCAACTCATGGCTGACCCAAAGATATTGGGTCTGACAGCTTGCCAATCCCATGTCCGTTTGGGCTTAGCATATGGTTGAACCCAAATATGTTGGGTCAGGAAACAAGCAAACCTATGTCATCTAAGCTTGGCATTCTGCCAAGCCTAAGGATGTTGGCATAGACGTAAGCCTCACCCACCTGTTAATGGGTTACCACCCCGTTATTGGACCTTTTTGAACAAGGACTTAGGCTTTTTTATAGTGCATAAAAAATATCGATTCATCAATTTCCCTTCAAGTCTTTATGCATTTCATGTGAAAAGACTTAAAAAACCTTTTGGGAGACAATTGATCAGATTCGTCTTGTCATCCCTATAAATTTGACAGCTCTTTATATTGATTACAAATATTGTCAGAGGGGCTGTCCCAAATCTCTTTGAAAAAACCATTCAACAACGTGTAGTTAAAGCAACAAGTGTTTAGCCTTCCTAGAGTTATGGGATGGAGCCACATATCTTACAATTAGGGGTGATTGAGAGGTGGTGACCTATATAAACCATCTTTTCTCTATGCCATAAGTTTTTTACTTTTGCTAAAAACTCTCTTTAAACTTTCTACAATAAGAGCCCTAAACGAGAAGATCAAGTTTCTCTATCATATGAAAAAGGGTTTTTTTCTAGGTAAACATAAAAAAAAATTCTATTTTGTTCTTCCTTTCACATTTTATTCTTATAAAAAATGAGTTATAGAAAGGGTAAGAAGATTGTATCATCTGAGGGAGATTTCAGTTTCAAACCTGAAACTAAAATCGCTCACTAGGGGTCAACTGCCATTAGAATAGGCCCTATACTAAAACGTGATTCTACTTAACATTTCTCTATTAGGAGAGGGGACAAGATTATCCCCCAAAAGGCTTCAGACCTCAGGTGACAAATAAGGTTATTTAGGTCTCTTTAGGATGAGAAGCAAAGCACAATATCATACGAGTAAGTGTTTTTTTGCCAACTTTAGACAACCAAGAGACTTCATGGTAATGTTGTTTGAGATGGATGACCAGGTTACCCAAGTCACTAGCAAAAAAATAGGGGTAATTTTATTATTATAAAAAATTCTTTTATAAAAAGATTAAGAACCAAACTTACCTTACCCATCTGACTTAAATTTAACCCAATCAGGTTGACCAGAAATCTTTAGTTTGACCGTAAACCGAACAAAAAACCATTGGTTTGATTGAAAAACAAACTAAAACCAAAATCAAAACTTAAAACGAGTCAAGCTTGCTGAAAATATAAAATCTCAAAGATTTTCGATCAAAACCGGGAAAAGGCTAAGAACATGAAGAACAAATGAAGAACATCAAGAACATGCCCAACAACATGAATCAAAATCTAGACCAGTTACAAACAATCCAAGGACATAGGCATGTTGGAAATCAATCACTAAATGATAATCTAGCTTTCATTCATATCGATTATCCACAAAGCAATATGATTTAATCAAAATGAGTTTGGTTTGAAAAAACAAACCCTAGAATTAAAAGTTATTGATGCAAATAAACCCAAGATTATTGATTAATCATGTCATATCAAGATGCTAATGCAAAAATTAGGATCAAAACGAGTCTAAAACATGCAGCTAAGGGAATGTTCTTGTGAAGAACATTGCCTAGAAATTTTTGAGGAAATCTAGAAAACACATTTTAAGCTTCAAAATCATGCTTTCTTGGTTCACACACATCACACGACCACATTTACATATACTTAAATCAAAACAAGTAACAAAAAACTATCAAACTAAAACAACAAACAAACTCGAGAATTTAAAGCTCAAAACTAACATTTTAACATCCAATAGGCTTTAACCAAAACCATAAGATAAGAACATGTATTAGCCAACACAAAAAAACATCACAAACCTTACTGCCACATTTGGCAGATTTTAAAACCACCTTTTCTTTCATCAAAATCAATCCAACAAATACCATTTATGTATTTAGAAACATCAATAATCAACTCGAAGCAACATTTAAACAATAAATACAACTTTTTTATGTATTAATTGGAACCAAAACCAAAATCAATACAACACAAAAAATACTTAGAAACATCATCAAACATGCATGCACAAGCTACAGATATGCCTCATGAACATCATCTACTAGATTAAATTAAGGTTTTATACCTTCCAAGCTCAAATAATGGTTGTTACCCTTTTATTCTTTTTTTTTTCAAGCTTGCTACTTTCTCTCAAAGTTGAAGAAATCCTTGTGCTAGACTTTTGAACCTTCACACTTAGAGTTTCTTTTTTAAGATTTTTCTTCAGTTTTTTCTCTTCTTATTTTTTTCTTTGCTCTTTTTTTTTTGGATTTTCAATGGGTATTTATAGGTTTTTAGTGGGATTTCTTGATTGCCTCGATCAAGGATTGATCAATACTTGACCCTTCGATAGAAATGGGAGGGTTTTGGGTGGGTTTTAAAAGTTGGAATCTCTGTACTTTGTTGGTGTTGCAATGATGATTTTATAACAAACTTGGTTTCGGAGATTTTGATAGTTTTGCTAAACTTGGAGGCCAAATAGTTGTTTTTGGTCCTTTGATCTTATGAAAAATATTTCCAGCTAGTGATAAGAACCCATTTAAGAACTATCAAGTGTGAACATACAAAAAAATAGTGGTTTTTTGTACAATGGGTATCACAGTCAAGACATATTGAGTTGATCACTTTCAAGGTTTTACTGGAGCAACTACGATGTAAACGTCATCGAAGATCTTGAAGTTGGTAGAGGAGGTGCATAACTTTCATTTGGTTCCAAACTTGCTCAATTTGGAGGCTTGTAATTTCATATTCATTTGCTTGAAGATGCCAACTCGATCAACCTAAAATTGTCCATAGAGGTGCGTTTTGAACATAAACCAGATGATGTGTCATCTAGGTTAAATATAAAAGATTAGGGTTTTTAATTTGTGATTTGTCTAAAATTAAATTTAGTTCTCAATCTCTTAATTGTTTTTAATTGTACATGTAATTGTCTTTAAACTTTCAATTACATGCAATTTTATCCCTGATTAAACCAATGTGAGTCCCTGAAGTTCAGCTCCCTTTTCAATCCAGTCATTGATTATCAATTTGTGTATTTTGACCCTCAATTAATCAATAACTTCTAATTTTCTTCAATTTAACCCCTGATTAAACTAATGACAGTCTTTGAAGTCTCGTGCCTTTTACAAATTGATCATTGGTTTTGAATTTATTTAACCAAGTCCCTAATTGCCATCAAACTTCAATATTTATGCAATTAAGCTCCTGATTTGACCACATTAACTTTTCAAAATTGCAATTTAACCCTAGACTTCAATTTCTTCTAATTAAAGTTCAAATTGAAATCAAAAACCATTTTTTCTTGTAATTAATCCCTTAATAAACTCAATTAAACCTTGGAAAATTTCAATTAAGTTCTTAAACATTCAATTTTGAATTTTCTTTCCAAATTAACAAGAATTTTCAATTTTAGCCATCTCTTTTCAAAATGGTCTTAAATTCCTCCCTCATACAACTCGATCCAAAACTCAATTCTTGTTAATTTTTGTACCATCCCACTGATATACTCTTTCCAACTCTTGGATGTCAGTCCAAAACCTTATGTATTTTTTTGTGGGCCCTAAAATAGATAACAACATTTTTCATTCATTTTTAACACATTTTTTTCTTCCTTAATTTTTGTGCTCTCCCCCGCCATACTATTCATCTACAACCTATATATCTTTCTTTTCATATTATCTTCTTTCACCTTCTACAAATCTCCACACCCTTCTCCTCTTTTCTTTTCCTTTTTCTTTTATTTATTATTATCTTTTTATTTTTTTAGTTGCGTTGGAAGGGGGTTTGTAATGTTCACATTAATCTCATATCCCCTTCTCAATTATCACTATGCTCATTAAATATTTTTTAGATTTTTTCCCTAAATCTAAAAAATTTGTTAACATGAAAAATGATAAATGAAAAGGTCAGAAATCATGAAATGACCGAGAATTAGCCGAATTACATCGAGATACATTTTATTAAAATTTTGTATTTTTATGTTTTTTTTTTTTAAATTTGATCAAAATGGTGGCTCAAAATTGAGTTACTTTACAACATTGTGGTTATAGTGGTAATTTTAATTTATCAACAATATGATTACTAGTAATAGTTTCACAACTACCATTATCAGTAATTAAGTCAAACATGTTATTATTTATGGTGTATCCATTCTGAGATAACTTATTTTGCTGCGAATCCTTCACAACCTTTGGCATTAATAACATCTTGTTAAACACAAAGGCCTAAGCCTAGTCATAATATCTATACAAATCTTCCATATCATCTTTATCATGCTCACACAACTCGCCTTCAACTTTAGAATGTTCTTGCACGTACTACCTCTTGATCATGTTGACTGATTTTTATCTTCTACAATCACTGAAACAATGTCCTACTTCCTCCTATTTAAAGCATTAACCTATAATTAGTTAGGTGTAGGGGTTGTTTGGCTTCTTCGCTTTAACTTTCCTTTATAGAGTTCTGTCAAACCTAATACCATTTTATTTAATAGGTGGTTATTATGATGTTTGAATTGCTTTTTCATTACTAGCGATATTGAATTTACTTGTGCCATTGCTTGACCTCTTGGAAGGATCAAATTTTCCACCAGTACTAGCCCTTTCTTTTATTGCTATATTCCTTGACTCTATAAACATAAATAACATCTGCACTGTAATCTTATCACAACGTTTTAAATGACCTCCACCTTTGCATTGCAAGTTGGGAAGATGATGCTATCATCTCTATCCATCAAAGAGATCAACTTGTTTTGATACCAATTGACCAATTCAGGGGTTTTTAAACTATAGGTTACAACTCTAAATTATAAAGAAAATCTGTTTAATTTATTATGAAATTCAATAACTCATAAAACTAACTTGAAAAATAACACATTAATAGTCAGCAAAACCAACCTAACCTATGTAAGAAAAAAAACAAATTAAAATTAACTTGAAAAAATAATTAAAATCTAAAAATAATAAAAAATTATTAAACATCTTTCGAGACTAATTTGAGAGCCTTCCCACTCTTAGCTAGTTATAGCTAGTCAATCTCTTATAAACCTGGGTTTGTAGAAACTCTTGACAGTTATAACTATTTTTGTTAGATTGGCTATTTAGCATGTTTCACGAGCATTGCCATGTCTATTTGGTATATAAACCCATCAGTTGTGCGTTACTAATATACCAAGCCAACTCTAGTTTCTTGTTCTTCCCATAAAAGAAAATTTCAGAAATCATCTTTGGCATGAGAAAACGGGAGGCTGAAGGGATGTGATTGATGTTTCCTGTATGTATAACGTAGCAAATTGCTTGCTCCGAGGCAGGCTTCTGGAAATGGAATCGAAGCACATTTAAGTCTGAAGTTATGGAAAAGCAACTACTGTCGCAGACATTACATTCACGGGAAGTAGGTTAGTTGTGAGAATACTTGACAAGTTATTTGCATTGCTGTAAAACCGAGCTCACAATTTGTGGAAGAAAAATCTGCGATGGGTAGATCAAGCTTGAGACTGGTAATTTTTTATTTATTAATAAATTCTTTCCTCTCTCAAAGTTAAAAAAAAGAAGAAACTTTTTCTTGTCTACCTAGTAACATAACAACAGGATGGATTGCATAACTATGTTATAAGGAAGACTGCTATTCTTTTGAGCAGTCTTTGGCAAATCATTTACCTTCCTCTGATTTCTGAAAATGAAGCAAGTTGGCTTTCACTCTGAGAGCATTCTGACTCTATTCAAGATGAAGGAAGAGCTGGCCATATGATAGCAGGGCTTTCAGGAGGTACTAGTGGAGCTGCTTCCCCTGAAAAAACCTGCAAAACAGTTCTCATGGAGGGCCTTTGGTGTGGGTTTGGATGGCAACAGGTTACCCCTAGAAGAAGTAAACACTCCAATCCATCCTTTGCAAACTCCCCATTCAATTTGTGATCGGCTGCATCCAGGAGTCGTCCCATCCTGTGGAATTCCCATAGCCAATAAGAAATCCCATTGTTATAGTCGTTCTCCTCATCTGGATTTCCAGGCTTCCTTCCACAAACAACTTCCATCATGAGAACACCAAACGCATAAACACCTGTTTCAACAGTTGCCCTTCCGGTAGGAGAACTCTATGGTGCCATGTAACCACTCTTAATTTGTTTAACTAAGTTAATCATTCCAATTATATATGTTTATTGATAAAATCAAGAAGAATTCAAGTAGAAAAATCACACAAATCCTTCCCCTCTCTTTGTTTCAAACCATTGGTAAAGAGAGAAAAATAAGTCATTTATAGTCTAATTTTTCTTGTATTTACAAATTGGCCCTTATTACTTTTTATTTTTATTTTTGTCCCATAATTTTTTTTACTTAATTTACACCATAACACCTTTTTTTTTATTCTATCGTATCCCTTCACAATACCTGAAATCTTTTTATTTAATCTATTTAATATTTTATTTATTTTGTTAGGATTATAATTTATTGGATTTTCACACTGACAGTGGTAATCCAAAATCCAAGTTTGACAAAACAAATGTTAAATGCTATAATTGTCAAAATATAGGTCATTAAACCAGGGATTACTAGAATCCAACCAGAAGGGTTGAGGAGAATGCCAATCTTGTTGTAGAAGAGGAGAAAAAGCCATCTTATTAATTACTAGTTCATGATGAACGAATACAAGCCAAATAGAACATATGATATCTATACAATAGTGCAAGCAATCACATATGTGTAGATAGAGACAAGTTTATGGAGCTTGATGAATCAACTAAAGGTAATGTCATATTCGTAGATCATTCATAGGTTTCCAACAAAGAAAATGGTATGATTCTCATAAAATTAAAAAATAAAAGTCATTAATTAATTGGTGACATCTATTATCTCTTTACTATAAAAAGCAATGTACTGAGTTTGGGACAATTATTAGAGAAGAGTTATGAGATTAAGATGAAAGATCGTGCCTTGATATTACTTGATACTCATGGAGTTATGATTGCAAAGATAACCATGATAAAGAACATAATGTTTTTGCTAAACATAGAGATGGATGTGCCTAAATAATTAAATACATGTGTGAAAGATAAGACTTGGCTTTGATATAAAAGACGTGAGCATGTAAACTTTGATAACTTGAAGATGATGGCATAAAAGGAGATGTTGAAAGGTTTACCATCCATTATATATCCAAATCAGTTGTGTGAAGGATGTTTAGTAGGCAAACAATCCAACAAGATCTTTCTAAAAAAGTCTACATCTAGAGCAAATCAACCTTTTCAAGAGATACATATAGATGTTTGTGGTTCTATCAAACCATGTTTGTTTGATTAAAATTTGTATTTTCTACTTTTTATTAATGATTGTAGTGGAAAAACTTGGGTATACTTTTTAAAAGAAAAGTGTAATATGTTTAGTTGTTTTAAGAAGTTTAAGGCATTAGTTGAAAAAGAAAGTGGTTATTCTATAAAATAATTTAGGATGAATAAGGAGTGAATTTTTTTCTAATAATTTTAATGAGTTTTATGAAGATCATGGAATAAAAAGACTCTTAACGACGCCTGGATCCCCATAATAAAATGGCGTGGTGGAGAGAAAGAATAGAAGCATCCTAAATATGACAAGAAGCATGTTCAAAACCAAGAAGATGTCTAAAGAGTTTTGGGCTGAAATTGTAAATTATGCTATCTATTTGTCAAATAAGTGTCCTACTAAAGGTTTGAATGGAATGACTCCGCAAGAGGCATGAAATGAAAGAAAGCCAAATGCTACTTACTTGAAAGTATTTGAAAGCATTAGCTATGTGCTTGTAGATGATCAAGTAAGGACCAAGCTAGATGACAAGAGCAAAAGGATGATCTTTGTGGGTTATGACTAAAAGTCTAAAGGATATAATCTCTACAACCCCAATGAAAGAAAGATAATGATTAATAGAGATGTTTAGTTCGATGAAGAAGGAGTATGAGATTAGAAAGTAGATGATGGTGAGAAATATAATTTTCTACCGGTTCTTGATGAATGATAGGAGAGCTATGAAAATCATGAAGAATAAGCTATACCTTTACAATTACCAATGATGTCATCTTTAACTTTATATTCTTCTTCTTCTAGTGGAAGTTCAAGTAGTGGTAGCCCATCAAGTCCACCAAGAAGGATTAGTAGTCTTGATGAGCTATATGAGGTAACTACTCCTATTGATAATGACGTAACACTATATTTTCAACTTGCTTTATGTGATTCTATAGTGTTTGAAGAAACAATAAAGGATGCAAAATGGAGAATTGATATGGAAGAAAAGATTGCATCAATCGAGAAGAATGACATATAAATTGGTTCCTGGACCAAATGGAAAAGAAATCGATAGGTGTCAAGTGGATCTACAAAGAAAAGAAGAATGCAAAAGAGGAGGTGGAGAGATACAAGGCAAGGTTAGTGGAAAAAAGCTATAATTAAAAGCATGAGATTGACTATGATGAGGTTTTTGCTCCCGTTGCTAGATTGAAGACCATTTGGTTAACCATTGCCACAAATGCCCAACATGAATGAAGAATCTATCAAATGAATGTCAAATTAGTTTTTCTTAATGGTTTTCTTGAGGAGGGGATCTACATTGAGTAACCCATGAGTTATGAAGTGAAGTGATATGAATACAAGGTATTAAAGTTAAACAAAGCCTTGTATGGATATAGCAAGCCCCAAGGGCTTGATACAATTGTATTAATGGCTATTTATTAAAGAATGGATTTGTCAAATGCCCCCATGAATATGCTATCTATATAAAGATCAAAGAGAGTGGTGATACTCTTATTGTATGTTTGTATATGGATGATTTTATCTTTATAGGAAATAATCCAAAGAAGTTTGGAGACTTCAAACAAGCAATGATCAAAAAGTTTGAGATGACGTACATTAGTCTTATGACATACTACTAAAGGACTAAGATCAAACAAGGAGATGATAAAATCTTTATAAATCAAGCAAAGTTTGCAAAGGAGATACTCAAGAAGTTCAAGATGAAGGATTGTGCAAAAATAAATACTCTAGTTGAGTGTAGAGTGAAGACGTCAAAGAATGATAGAGGGGAGAAGATAAACTCTTCAACATTTAATAACCTATTTGGGAGTTTAAGATATTTAACATGCACCTATCCATATATTCTTTTTGGAGTAGGGATTGTGAGCATGTTTATGAAGACACCAATCATGACATATTTCAAAACTTTGAAGTGAGGGTGTTGAAAATTAAACTTGATTTCTGGGTTTTTTGAAGAACAGAAAAACCGGTAAACTGATTGGATTAAATGAATTAGTCAACCGGTTCAGAAACGGTCAACTAGTTTAGTCGGCATAATATAATTCTTATTTAGATTATGATTTCTTATATTAGTTTAAATTCCTTGATTGTCTAGGACTTTATACCTTTAAAAAAAGGCTTGTAATTAAACATTATTAAGGCATTATAAAAGAGAGAAAATAATTAAAAGAGTTTAGAGAGAAACACTAATAAAAGTATGCATTGCTCTCAATTTTCTTCTTAAGTTTTTGACTTTGCATTATTATTATTTTTTTTGATAATAGTCGAAAGTTTTATTAAAAAAATGACTACAAAAATAATAGCCTAACTTACCTTAGATGAACAAGCATAGAAAAGGAAAGCACAAAAACTGTCAAAATATATATATATATATATATATATATATATATATATATATATATATATATTGCAATAGTATGT
>Ga0307513_10007952_pt1 | contig 13643 bp, 12 predicted proteins | sample 15_EM_MG_FD_202174 | JGI IMG/M metagenome (GOLD analysis project Ga0307513, IMG submission 202174) | Populus trichocarpa ectomycorrhiza microbial communities from riparian zone in the Pacific Northwest, United States - 15_EM | ecosystem: Host-associated > Plants > Roots > Unclassified | place... | reverse complement strand
GAACGGCATCGTTACCAGTAGACCCCCCTTTGTCGCGATTCATAGTAGATTCTCTTGCTTTGATAGCCGCGATCAAATCCTCCGGTTGGTCTGGTTTAAGAATCGTGGCTTGAAGATCACGCCACTCGCGCCATGACGCCGGTAGACCTTTTAACAGGTAAAAGGTTTTCTCGCGATGTTTGATCTCTTCCTCTGCCTCGCGCAAACATTCTATAATTCGTTCGATCTCGTGTACATATTCTGCTGCCGTCCGATATGCGTCAAAGGTGCAGTCCAACAGAGATCTCCGAAAATAGTAGAGTTCCAGCCCAAGAGCTTTGCGATAGCCTTCTTCAAGCTTCTTCCATAGGGATTCTGGATTCTCATCGTAGGCAGCCGACGTATATTGGGCGCAAATCCGTGGCTCCATAGCGTTCCGAATCTTTGCTGTAATCCGAAAACACTTCCACAAATGCTTGTTGTAGGCGGCCTGCACTGCCGCATCCGTGCTATCCTTATCAGGTGACTTTTCACGACCCGATAGGATCCACCAGAGGTCCAATTCTTTCAATTGATCTGACATTCTCTGCCTCCAAGGCCCGAAATTATTATCTCCCAAGAGAGGAAACAACACACGGCTCGACTGCGTACACTCGTAAAGTTCAGTCATCGTACGAATGAGATGAGTTGAACTAGAGAGAGAGAGAGAGTGAGAGAAAAAAACGGTGAGAAAAACGATTCGAAAAAAAAGCACACGGCGTAGATAGCCACCTATCGAATGGACGATTCGAAAAAGCACACGGCGTAGATAGCCGCCTATCGAATGGACGATTCGAAAAAGCACACGGCGTAGATAGCCGCCTATCGAATGGACGATTCGAAAAAGCACACGGCGTAGATAGCCGCCTATCGAATGGACGATTTTTCTCCTTGGCTTAAGCTGCGTGGAACGCAAAGGCTCATAACCTGTTGGATGGGTAGACGTGGTGGGTGTGAGAGAACTTGTTCTATTCTCAGATGCGCGCCGCTGCTAACTAAATAGGCCTAACAAACATGTGTGCGCAACTAGTGGTTTACCCTCAACGCCGTCCTATCTTCTCCACAACACTACTAGGGTGGTTGCCCGTACCCTACTACACTCAACAGAAAGGGTATTTCTTGGCAAAGAAAATATGGTTAGTGCCAGTCCTTGCACCATGTGAAAAAGCCATCGTACCATTAATGGTAAATTTGCACTAAAGACTCCATTAGCAAAAATAATCAGTTTGTGTTATTGGCATTTCAGTTCACCCTGCAGCTTCTAGCTATGTTCTGAGGGAGAATATTTTTCAACTTTTGTAATCAACAAAAACCCGTGTCATTTAAAGATTAATCTAACAATTGCGTAAACAAACATGAATTTGCAGCCCTAAGGAACAACATGTACATGTCCATTTTGGCCTCTAAAGTTCAAAACAGGATTCATGGGATGCGCAGGATGCTGACCAGATCCAAACTCCAGTACAGGGTGTGTTCTGATTCGTGTGGATGCAAAATCGAGTTTTTTTGCCCATGAGTCAGGCTCCAACTCAAAGTCAGACTCTGAGTTCTATTTTCAGAACATGATCTTTGAATAAGCTAAAATGCCAGCCCATTCTAGTCTGAAAGCGCGTGGTAGCCTGGAGTATCTACAGTCTAGCACAGTGGGTAGTTGTTGGGTGGCACTTAGTCTCAAACATAATGTGATATACTCATTACAATACTCAACATGCCCACCCCCACGTACCAGCTGCAAGACTCCACCATAACCACTTAACACATCATGGGTCTGACACTGGGACATTGCTGAACTCAACACCAGCTACACATTAGTATAAGATTCATCCCTACACCACTATTATGCATCAAGTTAGAAGGTTGGCTATCTCAGAACCTGATAGCCGACTCTTCTACAATGCGTGTACTGATTGTAGATCCGATTGCCGGGGATTGTTGTCATCGATAGCAGCTACACGATCGTATATGGTACTTCCACCCACGAGCTTTATTCATGAGGTTTCAATACTAAATGTGTGCTAGTGATTCTAGAACACGATGGTAGATTCCTCTACAATGGATAGACCGATTCAGGATCCAACTGCCGGAGATTGTTGGACTTGACGCTAACTACAAAACTGTAAAAAGGACATTTCTGTGGCATCAAAGCTGATGATATAACTAACTCTTGTGAGAGTTGTCTAACAGGTATCCTCGCAATGATAGAGCTCAATGGCAGATTCCTCAACAAGTTGTTGACCGATTCTGGATCCGATTGTAGGAGATTGTTAGACCTGACGGCAGCTGCCTGGCGGGAGAAGGACGGTCTCCGTGGCATCAAAACCTATGAATCTGCCCCTTCTTTTAAGAGTGCTCTTTCTAAATGTCCAAGCACTCAATAGCAGATAGCTCTACGACCGCTTGGCAAATTCGGGATGTCATTAAGAGAGGTTGTTGGCCTCGACACCCGCATCACAATGATATAAGGCGCTCTTTCTGTGAACTTTATTCATGAGGTTACAGGGCTGAATGTTATGCTAGCGAGCCCGGGACTCGATAGCAGATTCCTTGAGAACAACTTCACCGATTCCATATCCAATGGCAGGGGATTGTTGGGCTCGACACTAGCTACTTGCCGGTATAACATACATCCTGTGGTGCCAATTCCCAAAGGAGCTATAGGGTTACAGGGGATAAATGAAAGGCTGGTCAGAAGAGTTCTTGGAACTCTGTATTTCTCTGTAAATTTCAACTTGCCTGTATATTTGTAACAGGTTTATTCCTGTCTTAATGAAAATAGAATAGGACAGGCGATAGGCCTGCGAGTGCTAGTGCTAAGGGAGGGTTCAGGGGATCTGAAGTAAGAGATAATAGTTGAAGGACAAATTGGACTCAGGGATTGCTGATCAACAAAGGATATTCTTAGACTGAAGGTCTGTTGAAGTCGGCTGTCTCCTGCCAGCCAGGAGACAGGTTTTAAATACAAAACCCAGGAGTGATAGCCTTCCTGCAATCATGATCATTACCAGTAACGTGATTCCCGGGGAAGTGGCTCACGACAAGGATCCGGCTCACCTATAGCAACCATGGGAAAATCTAATTCACATTTAATTATCTCAACAAATAATTGTGAAACCGCCTTGAGAATCAAGGGCCAAGTAGTTTGGAATATAGAGAATCTGAAAATTGAGTTTTTATTTGTGTAGTCATCAAGTGTTACTCAGATATGGTGATTTTAAGATTGCCTCTTTCATAAATGAATCGTAGCCTTTCATTAGCATAAAAAAATTGAAAACCCTTGAAGAATAATATTAAAAAATCGATACAAGGATAATATAAGTCTTATATATTCAGAATAATCAGGTTTTAATTTTATTCATAGGCATTTTTGAATGCAGAAGTTGTTAAAAAAGAGGTAGAAAATACATACAAATTAAATACATATTAGACCAATTCTAGCATGGAATATCTACATACATAGTTGACCGATGTTTTCAATATCTTGACATACTTTTCACTATCATATTCTAAGTGTGTTTATACATTTTAAAGGGAAATCAAAAAGTTTTGCATAATTTGTGCGTTGATCAATATGACACTATCAAAATGTAGAAATAACTCCTTATAGTATCTTTAAAACACAATAATAAATTATTTAAATGAATAATAGGTTATTAGATTCACTCAACGGCCCTAGAGAGTCTAGTAGTACTCTTTAGGCCTAGTTTCAAGGATAGTTGTTGATCTGATTCTATATTAATTACTACTAATTACAAATCAAGAATCATCTTTCTACCACCTATCATAATAAATATATATTCTAATCCAACCTACTGAGTCTCTACTCTGTCTACTAAAACTTCGCGAATTGGGAATTGAAGAGCTGTTATTCAAATGATGGAATTTTGACTTGTAAATAGTTTGCATGAGTCTTACAAGTCATATAGCAATCATTTTTAAGTACATGTGAAAAATATATAAAGCCTGTATTTATCTAACTTTAAACTTCATATACTAACTTCAGATATCATTATAAAGGTTATTCCAAGACATTGAGTTCATATGTCAACTATGTATGTGGGTATTCCATGGTAGAATTGGTCTAATATGTATGTAATTTGTATGTATTTTCTACCTCTTTTTTAACAACTTTTGCATTCAAAAATGCCTATGAATAAAATTAAAACCTGATTATTCTGAATATATAAGACTTATATTATCCTTGTATCCATTTTTTAATATTATTCTTCAAGGGTTTTCAATTTCTTTATGCTAATGAAAGGCTACGATTCATTTATGAAAGAGGCAATCTTATAATCACCATATCTGAGTAACACTTTATGACTACACAAATAAAAACTCAATTTTCAGATTCTCTATATTCCAAAGTACTTGGCCCTTGATTCTCAAGGTGGTTTCTCAATTATTAGTTGAGATAATTAAATGTGAATTAGATTTTCCCATGGTTGCTATGGGTGAGCCGGATCCCTGTCGTGAGCTACTTCCCCGGGAATCACGTTAGCTGCACACATACAGGAATCCAGTAATCCTGCAAGACCAAAGAAAGAAATATAACTCTGTCTTTACTAGTGTTACATGACCATTCCATACCTGGAATCCAAAATATAAACTTCCAGCAAAGCAAACTAAACATAGTAATACCATAGTATCGCCTATCTCACTCATCGACAGTGGTGGAGCTGAAGTCAAATCAAATAAACCCAATATAAAGCAACTAAACATACGAGATCCTGCACTGCCAGCTCCTGTATACCGTTACCGGAACATGCCATTGTACATATGTTACAATATTAGATAGAACAAGAGAAGACTACTAGTAGTAAATTTAATCGTTTGACAGAATGAAATCTATCGTGACCAGGGTGACCAAGATCCGAAAAAGATGAGGGGGGACCCTTACCTAATTTCAGCAAGAGGTGGTCTAGTGTCAGGTGGCATCCTGAGTATTTGGTGGTGCTTACGATGTATCCTGAGGCTTAGGTGCTGCGTTCAGTTAGGAGTTTGTTACAGGGCTGAAAGGTGCCCTAAAACTCGGGCCCCTGTGCCCTTTCCACACCCCACCCCACTCAACGGCCTATGACGAAGTGTCTTTTTCGGCATTCCCTGCCCCCCTCTCTGCTCAGGCCCCAGCCCTACACATACCCGAGATGGGTTCCTGTTAAAAATAGGTAGTAACAACGGGGACCGTGTCAAGGAAATGAGTGCGGGTGGGCCTCAGAAGGGGGCGGGGTGGGGATTACCAGAAAAATACCTCCCTTGTCCCGTGTAAGGGTGGGGTCTGGGGAGTGAAAACCCACCCCACCCCGTCCGGCAATGAACACTAGTTCAGTTGTGTCTGGTGCGTTGGGTGATAGCGTTGTGGCATCCTTATTCACGATTTGGGTTCTGATATCCTGTGCGTCTGATGCACTGGTCACTCAGAATGCAAGCTATTATTTTTGCTGATGACAATGGTTAATGGTGTGAAAGACTCTGATCCAGTTGGTTTCTGTGCACATGGAGATATCAATTATCATAGTGATCGATTACATACCTAATTGCTATCCTCATAGCGTACCATGTTTCCAATGCATTTTCCACTTTGGGCAATGATAGGATTTTCTAAGAGAGTTTTCAATAGGGGTCCTTTCCCTTGAGCTGCCAGTCTTAGAGTAGAATAACATACTTCATTTACTGCTTTTCACATGTTATAAGCCAACAGAACTAGAACATTTGAATGTGAATTTAGTATGCACTGTCAGATATTATTTGAGGGAACAAATAATGCCAGTATCGAGAGGTGAAAATCTTCAGCAATTCCAGTAGCCTGCCCTCTCAATCCCCCATCATAAAAATCCCCTAAAATTCAAAAAATATGCATACATAGTAGAAATTACTATTTGGTATACCATCCATCAGCCTTAATAATTGCTTCTATTTCATTCACCATTGACCTGATTAAAGTATCAAAAGCCTTTGGGTCTAGAGGTTTAAAACAGTTCGTGATTAGTATTCATTACGGGGTGGGCCAGGGTGGGTTTGCACTGCCCAGGCCCCACCCATACACAGAGCCGGGGCCTGAGCGGGGACATGGGCAGGGAATGCCAAAAAACACAGCCCGTCCCAGACCGTTGAGTGGGGCGGGGCGGGGAAAATGTCCGAGGGCCACAGTTTTTCGGGGTCCTGTCTACCCTGTAACGAACCCTATTACTGATTTCCTCCTTTCTTGTCTTCTTAATTAGATTGCAATCACCTCTTATAATATTTAGCTCAGAATAGTTCATACTAGGGTTATCTTCCACCTGGGACCAAACCTTTGAAATTGAATTGAGATTTGGTCAATTGGCAGGAATTTCCATATGAGTAATTCCCTACCTTCTGAGCTATCTTCTAAAAGGCAGGTGAGTCTTAGGATTGTTAATAATGAAAAAGAATTTCCTCTCCAATCGTTTCCCTGATATTCTCCCAGATCCCTAAAAAGTCATGATGATCATAGATATTAATAATTGATTTTCCTGTAACTCTACCCCTAGCAGAAGAAGGATTCATGAAAAACATGTAATAAAAAACCATGAGTTTGACTATAAAAAAAACCAGTTATCATCTTGGTAATCCATCTCTCCCCCCTTCTCATCAGCAAAAATAATAGCTTGCGTTCCGTGCATTCAGTGCGTCTGACGCACCTGAGGCTGGAACGCAAATCGCGAAGGAGGATGCAACTACCGTACCATATGACACATCTGACGCAACCTGATGCAGAACCTAATCCTCAGGACGCACCAGACACAGCACCAAATACTCAGGATTCCACCTGACACGAGACCACATCTTCCTGAGATAAACGAAGGGTCCTCCCTTTACCCTTTTCTAACCTGTGTCACAATAGATTTCATACTTTCAAATAATTAAATTTACTACTATTCTACTATGGTTCTACTAGTAATATACAGGCTAATCCACATAGAAACACCTATCCTCATAGGCAGCCTTCTGGCAAAATACCCATTGAAGCTCAAGCCCTCCCTCTGGCCTGTGGGGACCCTCCCCTAGCCGGGACCCTGTAAAATCATGAATAAAAGTCGCGGAGAGATGGATCTTATACCATTGGGTAGCTGGCGGCGTGCCCAACAACCCCCAACAAAGAGAATCAAAATCCGTCGTGCGGTTGTGGAGTAATCTGTCATCGAGTAAAATATCGCCAGCTTGCCAGTGATACCTAATACACCCTCCACAGAAGACAGCGATTTCCTGAGCTTTGATGAGACAGAGACGTACCTTATACCGTTGGGAAGCTGGCGTCGAGCCCAACAGTTCCCTGCAAACAGGAGCAAAGTCCATCCAGTGGTTGTGGAGTAATCTGCCATCAAGTAAAATATCCCCAGCTTGTCAATAATACCTAATACACCCTCCACAGCAGACAGCGACTTGCTGAGTCTTGATGCGACAGAGATGTACCTTATACGGTTGGGAAGCTAGCATCGAGCCCAACAATCTCCAGCAAACCGAGGCAAGATGCGTCCAGCGGCTGTGGAGTAATCCGCCATCTAGTAAAGTATTGCCAGCTTAATACCTAATACACCCTCCACAGCAGACAGAGACTTCCTGAGTGTTGATGTGACAGAGACGTACCTTATGCCATTGGGAAGCTGGTGTCGAGCCCAACAGTCCCCTGCAAAGAGCAGCAGGATCCGGTCACCGGTTGTGGAGTAATCTGCTATTGAGTACAGGATTAACAGGGTTACAATAAAGATACTCTCCACAGAAGACAGTGACATCCTGGGTTCTGATGCAACAGAGACGTACCTTATACTGTTGGAAATCTGGTGTCAGGCCCAACCACCTCCCAGAAACGGAGTCAAAATCCGTCCATCCGTTGTGGAGATATCTGCCATCGAGTAAAATATCACCAGCTTGATACCTGATGCACCCTGCACAAAAAGACAGCGAGTTCATGGGTTTCGATGCGACAGGGACGTACATTATACCGTTGCGTAGCTGGCATCGAGACCTACAATCTCCAGCAATCAGACCCAGGATCAGAGCAGTGGTCGTGGAGGGATCTGCCATCAAGTTCTGGGATCGCCAGCAACCCACCCCATTCAGCCCTGTAACTTCATGAATAATATCCCTCAGTGGATGAATCTTATACCGCTGGATAGCTAGCATTGAGCCCTGGAACCTCCAGGTGTCACATTCAGGATTGATTCGCTGGCTGTGGTAGAGTATTGGAGCTGTGGCCCCGGAGTCTGGATGTTGAGTGTTGTGATGAAAAGAGTGTATCGCATCGTGTCCAGTTTGAGGCTAAGTGCTGAGAAACCACCAGGCAGTGTTATGGCTATCACTTGCTTTCAGACTAGAGTGAGCTGGCATTTCTGCTTGTTCCAAGATGATGTTCTGAAAATAGAACTCTGAGTGCCAGTGTGACTTGGGGTCTTTAGCGCATATTTAAGATTAAGGGCATGATGGCTTTCTCACCAGGCGCCAGCACTAACAATATTTTCTTTGCCAAGAAATACTCCTTGCTCACATCTGGGCTAGAAGATAAAGAAGGCTGAAAGGAGAATCAGGAGTAGTGGTGAATCATGATGTGCGATGGTGTTGCGGTTTAAGTCAGGACGCAACAAGACCGTATCTGACGCAGGCCACCTTTTTGCTGATGCTAGTCGTAGGTTCAACACAATCCTTATTCCACTTCACATTTTGGTATCTAAATACTCATTTTATCCTCTTTCCTCCACCCCACAGATACCTTATCCTTCCACATTGACTTCCTTCTTTACATATTTCTTCTTTAATACCCATAGGCTAATACCAATTCTAATCTTCTAAGGCCGGTCTTCATCCAAATGAACTCTCTCTTGTATCGCTTATTTTTTAACATGTTTTTGTTCAATTCTTCTCTTCACTGTCTTTGTAGAAATATTTGGTGCACCCTTTTTAGCAATGTCAACATAAGTAGTGTGTGCCTATTTCTGAGAGCTTCCTCAACCATAGCTTCAGCCTGAAACTTGGTAGTTTTAGGATGTCTTCGTATACCCTCATTGTCCTTGGCACCGCGAGATCCCTTTTCAATAGTACCTCTGACAGTGGGGGAACAGATATTAAGATAGTGGGAAATTTGCTCAGATCACATTTGAGACTCATGTAACCCAAAGATTGTCCCCCTGGTGAACTGGGAGAGGTGCTTTGAAGGAATGGTTTTTTCGCATGGTTGTGAAGAATACGAGGCATAGTTTATTGCAAAAAAATTACTTTGGCTGGCTTGGTTTAGGTTGATTTAGAGGAATTTGTTAGGGTAGTGTAGGAAGTGTGGGGTGACGAGAAGTGGTGGATTGCTAGTGATCATTGAACTACCTTGACTTTTTTCATCTGACAATACCTATTGATAATTCACCATACAAACGCTTTATTCTTGTCCTTTCTGGTGTCTATGAATAGATACATCGGGATATTGTGAATCACCGGCACCTCCTACCCCCACATCCCAATGCAGAGGTATCTATTAGAATATCATATAAGTATATGAAAGCTGCACGAACGACCTTCGGGTATTCGGTCAACGGTGGAAAAAGAGGGGTAGATTCGGTGAGGAAAAGAGGGGTAGATTCGGTGAAGAAAAGAGGGCAAATGCAGTGAGGGAAATGAGTGGTAGAGAGATCATACGATATCTGATGCAAATGGTCTGAGGATATAGGAACTACTCCTGCGTGAGTAGTATTAGTTTTTTGTACTTAAGGGCCAGGTTCACGCACGTTTGTTGAAGTCAAGTCAGCGAAAAGGTTTCTGCCCCTCATACACTTTTGCTTCTTGTCTCCCGTACTTCTTTTACACAGTTCGCATTGAGCCCAAATTATAAGAAGGGATAGTAGCCATGGAATTTGGGAAACATTTCTCTGCAGACAAAGAAAGTGAGTATTTCGGAGACTATACATAGATTTACACCGGAACCCACTTTCCTTGTTCTATCAATATCACGAGAGAGTACTATGATAGATACCCATCACCCTTTTTACCGGAGTTAAAGTATCAGGCACTTGAACTGGTTATTTTCTGATGCTGTTAAAAGGTCAGGTAGAAAAAGGATTACCGGCTAGTTCCTATGGTCTAATTCTTATAATTTTGTAATATATACCGATCGTATCCCTGAACGCTGGTTTCAAAGAGATGAATGAAGTGTATAAAGATAGACAATGTTCGGTGACTTGCACTTTAACAATTGAGCGTGAACGGAACTCTTAAGTACAAAAAACAACTACTTATGCCCAGATATCAGACCACTTTTCCATCTTCTCACGCCGCCTTCTTTCTTCTTGGTACTAAAACAATGATTCCCGGTCGGAGGAAAGATAATTCCCAGGCTGAGCTTCCAACCAACCAGGAAGTAACAAACCGGAAGAAATGATTGAATCCGAGGCAAAGAAATAAAGGAACCAAATCGGGCTATCACCGCTCACACAATCGGAACCTTTAACCTTTGGCCAATCACTATCAAGAGAAAACTCAAGGAACGAAAACCATAGCTCGCAAGGCTAAAGAACGGTGGTGTAGATACAAAGCTTAAGTTCCCACTTGTGTCTTCCTGGCCAAGCCCACCACTCAAATCCCACGATCCATGCAAGTGCTTACAAATCATTTTCTGCCAGGGATTTTCACCTTCCCCGTTCCCTGTTAACCAAATAAAAACCTCTTCAGCCCGTGACTATAAAGAAACGAACTATATAGCTGAACCCCGCATAGAACAATTTGTGACCCAACAGTACCCAGCTTTGCCCTCATGCCCCCCTTTGCTTCACCACTTTGCTACGTGTCCTACCACTCTTCTCTCAATGTTCTCTGAGTTCTAGACTCAGAGGTGGTCTTCCGGAAGTCTTCTAGCATCTTCTGTCTTATGAAATGAATGTCAATAGTGTGGGGGTAACGTTCGGTGAGGAACTGAGAAGGAGCGCCGGTGATTAACAAGACTAATGGTTTAGGAGCTGGTAGGCTAATTTGAAACGGGGACCATCATGAGTTCCAATTCCGAGGCAGTGGGTGGTCGAGCATTGAGGAAAAAAAGCTCGGTGAACCACTTTTTTTCTGGGGGGTAGGTCTAGGGTTGGGAATGCCATTCTTGTTTTTTGTTATGTTCCGTTTTTTGCCAACCAAACGAAACTGTGCCCTTGTTGCTCTCCCTTCACCACATCGATACTAGAATGGATCAGAGGTCTCCGGATCTGTCGTTTCTAAAGATTCATGCGGTGCTGCTCTTGATCAAGCCTCGTAATGTGCCTGCCTGGGCCGTAAATTATTAAGCCCTGTCAAAACCCAGCCCAAATGATGGCAAGCCCGACCCAAACCCGACCCGACACAAACAAAGCCCGGGCCACCTGAATAGCCCAAACTATTCAAGAGTAGGGATTTATTCAATTCTATTCAAAGAGGTCAATTATTTTAACTTTAGTAGTTGAGAGACGAATTTCTCCCAATAGCCTATGTGGCTCCTCCTGTTTGCCCTATACAGAATAGCACGGTATCAACTATTTTCGCTTTTACAGTGGGAGTGGAGTAGAAACTGGAGAAGGACTTTGTGATGATAAAAAAGGTTCACTTCATCATCTTCGTCGTCTAGATTAATATCAAAAATATCACTTCAGTCATCAGGTAGAATTTGAGTGGAAGTTCCAGGAGGGCTAGGATAGGGAGAAAGACAGGAGAGTTCACTGATATCGTCTTCAAGATCCGGCATAATTGAACAAGGACGGTAGAGTGTGGAGGATTGTGATATTCCCAAATCTTGACGAGTGATATTCCCAGACCTAGACGATTGGTGAAGAATCAAAGTCAGGATCCGCGACTTGGATAAAAAGGGGTAATTAAAAATGGGAGGCTGAAAATCTCGCCGAAGAACACGAGCTTGGGGATGAGAAGCAGGTACCTTGACCTATTCCTTGCTTTATATCTTCCCAGGCTCAGATCTCCTATTCACCTCTTTGACCCTGAATCTTTCCATTCTAAGCGCAGGCAGCGGCTGCCACCATTCTGAGTTGTCAGGTTTCTCAATTGCGCCTGCTTTTCATTCAATGCCCTCGGTTGCAGCCCCCATGACTGAGCAGAACCCCAATTTTCACTAGGGATGAGAAAGTAATTGATAAACAGGGCTCCAGTCTGGTGTAAAGCGGCCTCCCACTCGAATCTGCTAGCACGATACTTCATGACCACAAATATCCACATCCCACGAGTGAAAATACCCCCGAATATTTCTCCCCGGTATTCCGGTTGCATTTTACCCGGTACTATAGCTAAATACCTTGAGGAATCTCCCTTGATCATTACCCCCCCCGGTTTTGCTTCCTGTTTATCCCAGGGACACAGCAGAATACTAGCTCATAAAAGCAAAAGCCGGTCAAGGAATGGGAAGGATTAGGCATATCAAATCAATTCAAGAAAATAAAATAGTTAAACACAAAACTCATAAATGCACGGGGTGTGAGCAATTTAGTCTCACACCGTATGAAAACCATCAAAGTTCAGCGACCACGATACAACCATATCCCCAACCGAACATCATCTACTAGCTCTACCAATCAACAACTACTCCCCGCAAGATCCCCCGGCTGGGGACACCCCATGCCAGTGTTCCGAACCGTCCAGTCCGTCAGTCTTGGATGTAGGGCCGGACAGATCGCCGGTGGTAGTCCGTCATTTTTCGAGCGTACTAATGGACTAGGGCAGACGGAGGTAGGACTGGATGCCCTACCAGGCCCGGTAGAGCCTCATGGTGTTTTTATGCTACACATCTCTGCCTGGTATGCTCAGAAACCTCAAGTTCATGATTTGATCTTGTGCATTGCTTATGATCAGACAAGTCATGTGCTATAGGCATAAACTAATAAGCAAGGAAGAATATATCTTCAAGAGATAAAAAAGCTAAAAGTGTTGGCCAAATTGGGGCTCAAGAAGCCACCAGCGACATATCCTGGCTGGAGAAGGCACTCGCACTATCGCCGTCGGAAGGTTCTGATATTGGTTGCAGATACCCGGACCCGAGAGGGTCAATTGAGTTTTCTGGTAACTCTTCTGGAAAATCCCTGGCATCGTGCTGCAGTTCAACTTCTGTTGCATCAGTTCTTTGGTTTTGTTGAGACATCACCCCCTTGACTATAATTTAAGCAAAAGACTTATGGAAGTATTTAAAAGAGAAAATAAGGCTCATTACGGAATTATTGGTACACTCTTATCTTAAAACTTGGAGGGCTTGATGATCTGTTTGACCTTCTTCCCTTTCTTGCAGGCATATCATTTATTCTGGCTGCTACATGGAATCACCATATATCACCCATAGTTTGTCTGCAGCTCACAGCCGTCAGCAGCGATTCCCGGCCCTTCCTCCCCCCTTTTTTCCACATGTTCTCTGCCGGCGTTCCTAATACCTGCTGTCTGTGGACCCCCCCGTAGTTTTCACCTACACCCTATAGTCCTTACTCACACCATACCATCTTACAATACCCCAATAGTCCCCAAGCCTCGCAATTGGGCCCGGGCTGGTTGGGCCAGCCCGGGCTGAGATCGGGTCGGATTGGGCCGGGCCTGGAGTTCTGGTATTTGGGCCGGGCCGGGCTGCCTAGGTCGCAAGCCCGGGTAGCCCAAAAAAGCCCGGAGAATTGTCCCCT
>Ga0307513_10007951_pt1 | contig 13643 bp, 9 predicted proteins | sample 15_EM_MG_FD_202174 | JGI IMG/M metagenome (GOLD analysis project Ga0307513, IMG submission 202174) | Populus trichocarpa ectomycorrhiza microbial communities from riparian zone in the Pacific Northwest, United States - 15_EM | ecosystem: Host-associated > Plants > Roots > Unclassified | place... | reverse complement strand
TGGTCGAGTCGGTTTCGATAATCCTGACTGTCCAGTCGGTCTAATTTCCACCATTAGACTAGACTTGACTTTCGACTGGACTAGCTAGTCCAGTACAGTCTTCCGCCGACCATTTGGAACCCTGGCCGCCGTTTCACTTCATTGTCGACCTTTGATCCGCGTCTAAAACGGCTATGTAGAACACGGTGCTCCTTCCAAACGGCAATGCCGGAAACAAAATGAGTGATAAGAGAGGGCAGCAAAGTGCTTTGTGTGGCTCCAAACCTGGATAGCGAGCCAATATCTTCAGGTATTTGCGGGAATCTTCGGATATCGGCAGGCATCTTCAAATATTTCAGGATGTCAGCCACCAGTAAGAATGGAGGACGAGGACGGACAAAATTTTGTCGTCTTGGCCCGCCTTTTCCTGAACTTGCCCGACATGTTTGAGCTAAGGGTCATTCCACAACCACCCCCACAAATGTCTCACTCTGCAGGGTTTAATTTCCCTTCTCACTATTAAGTAGACAAGAATGGTAACAATAGATGTCGGGCTTAGAATTTATATTGGAAAACAAGAGAACTACAATTTAGAGATAACTTCCCCCGTTAACCTTTACTATATTTCTATATTATTTGGTGATCTCAGGGTTATTCTTAGAGGGTGTGTAGATACGGCGTGGATAGGATGAATTTGATAGCATCCGGCCTTCACCCACCGTCACCCGCCGTCCGCCCACCATCACCCACCGTCCCCCACCGCCTAAGATGTCCCCTGCCGTCCTATGTAACTACCTGCCGTCCCGTGTGGTCCGGGAGTCTTGGCTGTCCCCCCACCTGGCCCTACGGGGGCCTAGACATTTGAGAACACTGTATCCGCCTTCTGATTTGGATACTTTGGAGCAGATGGAAGGGTAGAAGACTTTCATGGGCAAAGTCTGGAAAGGAGGCACGATTGCCCACGCCAGCGATAACCATTAAGGGGGCACTTGAGCGAGTGGGATATATCAGACTACTAAAATTTACTTCTCACCGCAACACAGTCCCCCACCTATCACTCGGGATGCAGATTCTGACCGTAAAACTGCAGTGTTCTCCCCTCGCTTATCTGGGAAGGGAGATTACAACGTCCTAGAACATTTTCCCTCAAAGCACTTACGATATCCACCACATGAAGTGGATTATCACTTTTAGCCTCCGGGTATTGTACCTCCCTATGTCGGGTAAATTATCGCTTCCTACCTTTAGAGCATTCCTAGTGGTCATCAGCACCCAGCGTATTCTTCTGATGCCCCCATTGAGTAAACCAATGGTAGGGAAACCTGGAGGGCGGCCGCCCAGTAAGAATGAAGATCTCCGCCCTATCAAGTACTACCAACATACGGTAGCTTTAGACACCGGTATCTCTTTTTGTTAAACACTACTTAAATTTATTACTAAAATGTGAAAAATCTATAGCAAGCACTCTAAAATATAATGTAGGAAGCTTAGGAACAAGAGGGGATGTTGAAGGTCCCCGAAAAAAAATAACCGGCGACAAAAATTAATGTCAAAAGTTAGTCGTAATCAACATCGGTAGAGCCGCTAAAGATCGCCGCAACTCTGCAGGGAACCCCAATCTGTCTTAGGCGACAAAAGCTTAGCGCGACGACCAATCTGCATGGTTTAGGGTTGGGGGTGCATCTCGTGCAACGCTAGGCCGGCTAATGGGAGAGGGGGATTGGGGAAAATCGAGGCTTGGCATTGGCGGCTCTGTGTGAGTCTCCCACTGGCAGCGACCTCTTGAAGCCTGGCGACCCATGCCGTGCTCTTGCGGTCGAAATAGGGTCGTCGAATCTCAATATCGGAAACATTCCTTCAATAAGAACACCGTTAGCCGTCTCCAAGAACCTGTTCCGGTCGGCGAGGAGTATTCACTCTCCGACCGATCTGCTCTGGCCTTCAAGAGCACCTCCGGGCTCATCCCCGAGCTTCTCGGTGCGACTCACCCGATACCGGCAGAGCCTACTTGGGCGACCTGAATCCTCAGCAGGTCAGGCCTTTTCGATCTGTCCCTCCTGCGATCCCCAAGGCCACCCTTTCCCCAACATTCTTCTCTGTGCTGCGGAATCTGCCCAAAAATGGGACCTTGCAGGTTGGGCGAGACTGCTTGCGCTGAAGCAGTTGGACGACTACAATAGCCAGATATCCGCTCAAATCCTCTCGGCAGCACAGAAGGTGTATATGTGCGCTATTGATTTTGATAAAGTCTCCCTCCCTTGTGGCCTACGCTGTGTGCCTTTCTTCAGAACTGCTAAGATCGTTGCTAGTTTGACATAGGTGGGGGGGTTGCGGTACCAACAAGATTGTTACTAACGCACCTAGCTGCTTGGAACGAAGACAAAGGAGCTCTAAAAATACCACTCGAGCGGGCTGGAAAAATTAGGCCCAACACTACCCTACTATTTTCGGCCGGTAAGCGTAGCCTCCCGGGAGTGTGAGAGCTATGATACCACCAGTACAGTCCCCAGCATTGGCTACCACCAACACACCCCAAGGCCGAGGAGGAACCACCCTCTTTAACACATTCGGACATGGGTAGCTTACGTGCTGTTTCCCCCTACCCACTCTCAAACCCGTCCTGCTGTTTAAAACTCCGCTTTCTGATAACCGCCGCCTTCCCCCCAGAGCAAGCCCGCCACAGAAACCCAACCCAAATATTTTATTCCGGTCGAAGGAAATCGTACGCTATGGGAATGCACTTATCTGTCACATTCCCGTCCCAACCGCTATACGGATTCCCTTACGCTGTCGACTCAGGATTCCCGAGCTCTTGTAATATAGAGTGTGGCGTTGGCGGCGGCTGTTCCTATTGTACCGAGATAAGCCTATATGGGAATGTCCGTCGTGGGCAGAATTATTAGGTGCAGGAAAACGCCACAAATGAATAGACAAGATAGACTCACAACACCCTTATCCACAATGTGTTAACTGTATTTAAACCCCTAAATTGGGTCTTCTGAATGGGGACGGGGGAGGGGGGGGGGGGGGGTTCCATGGCCTGTGTTAGAAAAGATCTCAAATCTCTTTTCATTCCGGCCTCGCCGACCGCGCCTGGCAAACTTACGGCAATTTACCACAATACATGCCGTAATATTGTATTCCCCCGTTATGCAAACTTACACTCAGACCACTGACTCACCCAAGTGATATATTATGCCCTCAACCCCCTCTTAAAAAAATAAAAAATAAAAACCTCCAGGGGGCTGAAAAATCTTAAAAAGAAAACATTTTCCCGTAGAGGGAACCCTTTCCAAACCATCTCAACGAAAAAGAAAGAAAAAAAGCCTAGCGCATGACCGAGGAATGAGTTTTCAAGCCCCAAACCCAGATGCAACCTTCATCGCCAAACGCTTTCATCTCCCATACGTATCCCAAACCCCAGGGCAGCAAACACCCCATTTCCCCATTTTTTAATCCGATCCGATGAAAAAAAAAAATATCGTACGGGCTTTTATTGCTAATGTGTACGGAGCCTTGGACGTCACCAAGTCACACAAGCCACCTCCCCCGCTTCCATTGAACCTCTATATTGCATCCGCCCTGCCGCCCCTCTCTAACCAATTTATTCCTCTCCTATCCTCCAGTGCGACCGGATTCCCATCTTCTTTGTTCCATTGGTAGAATGATTGTATGGGGGAGTGGCAACCAGCCCTCCAGTGTCACTGATGGAGAAGAGTTGTGATTATGATAAGAGAAAAAAGCAGGGTGCGACTATCAATCGTGTAAGGTACGGTAACGTACCCTTCCCGGCGACGTGAGTAGGGCTAGGGTTCCTGGCTTGGCACGAGACACCTTGTTTGCTCTCAAGGATTACCTGGTTTCTTGTCTTGCCTTTCTGACTCCCATCCGGCATTTCTTCGACACCCTTGTCGATTCACACCTTCACTCTCTGACCAACTCAAACACTCCCTTCCTCTGTGTCAGCAATCATTCCTCCCTTTCCCAACGAGAACAAAAGTATTAACCGACCAACAGAGTCAAACATGGAATCCGCCGATCGTACCTATGATCGCAATACCTTCATCTATGATTTCAATCACCGGGATACTCTCCTAGGAGGCCTCTGGATTGTGGAAGGCACTACCAATGCCAATCTCTACTTTATGGTGGAGATTATCTGTGTTTTGACAGACACCTTCGAGCTACGCGACAATAATGAACGGCTGGTTGAAAGGAATGGAGAACCCCTTCAACCGGGGAATTACTTCATTGCCAGTCATGGTAGGTCTCTTCTCTGCGTTCCTCGTCGGCCATCACTCACACGAAACAGGTTCCATCAAACTCACGGAAGAGGCTGCGCTACTTCGTTGCCTTTCGTTGCAGTCCGGACCTCGTATTACCTCGTTTCGCGATGCCGTACGTGAGCGTGACCGTCGATGTGTTATTACTGACAGGATTGCATACGGGGCTCCCCGTGGCAAGTGGACAGGCTTTGAAGTCGCTCATATCGTCCCTTTGGCATATGAGGGACACTGGAATAAGTCTGGTTACAGCAAATGGATCACCGTTCCACCGGCCAATGAGTCAGACGGATATATCCACTCTGTTCAAAATGGGATTTTGCTCGGTGCATGCGTCCATGCACTTTTTGATGCCTATGATGTGTCGATTAATCCGGACGTATGAGCCACTGGATCGTCAGGTTTTCATTGCTAATATTTACCTAGGATAATTACAAGTTTGTATGTTTCTCACCTGAGACTACTATCTGGTTTGACATCGCCGGCCGTCGCCTCGACGAAGCCTTCCTCAACAATCCACTTCGACCGCCTGATGAGCTTTTACGTTGGCATTTTCGTCAAGCGGTACTCGCCAATGTGAAGGGGGTCGGAGAGCCTTATTGGGAGCACGATTTCCCGGCTGGGATGGACATGATGACCGAGATCATGAACTCCCCAAGAGGTGCCGAGAGAATGGAGTTCGAGATTCTTAGCCGTCTGCATGCGGTGGAGCCTTGCGCCTGATGGAAGGTCAAACTACCAAGTCATGTATATCTAGCGCGTAACAATCAACTCTCTAATTGTACAGGGGTTAAGTGCACGTGAGGGGAAACGGTTTTTATTTGTTCCTTGGTTACTCGCCTAATGAGAGAGCCAGAAGTTTTGTTATCGGTACGTTTTGGGTTCGCCTCACTTTTTTCGCCTTCCAACAAAGCGCCAGGATTGGCTGTTCACACATATCAAACCTTGGCGGGTTAAATTCCGGCTAAGGGCCCGTTTACCTATAGACGGCCGTCTAGCAACCGGAGACGGTGCCGACCGTCAATGAAGGTTAGACGGTGAGAAGTGTGTATGGCTAATAGATGGATGCGTGTTTACCTAATTATACCGTCTACTATAGTTTAGTGTGAACAATTTGATTAACTGACATGAGGTGTGCAACCCTTCAGCTTTCGGCTCTCAACAGTGCTCGGCAACCAAGATAGCGGACTGACCAACAATGTCTCCTCACAAACGAAAGATGGGAATTTTGTCTCTAAACCCACTCTGGGCTATGAGAGAACGAATTGCTGATTCTTCAAAAAAATTAGAGCCGATTGGTACCTGTTTCGCCATTGCATGCATGATGTATGGGTGGTGTTGATAGACGGTGGTTGCAAAACGACCTGTTGAGCAGCGTCGGGTTTTGACCGTCTAGCAGCAAAAATATTAGATGGTTGGAAACAGGGTAAACAGTTTTGCCACGTCTATCTGAATATGATCCTGGTTGAGACGTCACCGTCTAGTTTCCCCACCAAAATGTCAGAACTAGACGGTTAGGTAAACGGGCCCTAAGTACCCTATTCGCCTCACTTATGCTCACCCCCGTATACTATTCGCCACTCGAACGTGTGCATTCCAAACGGCATACATGAGCAGTGTCAGGCAGGCATACTCTTGCTTGTCGGTCCTGACCCCTCTCTGTCTGACTAAAAGTTCCACCACTCTCGTGTATCTATTATGAGCAACCCATGCAAACGGTACACTACCTGAAGAGTATCCCTCATTGATAGCATAACATCCCTTGGGGATTAGTGAGCTATAACCTCAACAATTCGAAAGAACAATGCCCAGTCGAGTTCAGTGAACAGAAAGTCATTATCGAAATCGGTATTCTAACTGCAGTACTTGAGCACAATGTAATTTGGTCAATATTTGGCCGTAATCCGCCTTGAATAGGTCTAGCGTAAGTGATCTCACGCAGCCGAAAGTTCCCTTTTTTCATCCACCTGCCAGTATACAGAACAATATCCTAGGAAGGGTGTGCTTTGGGGATAAGCAGAAAACCCGGTCGCAAGGATCTTCGAGCTGATGAGAATTCAGATAGATGAGAGGTATTTCTCCTATTGCTGAGTGGGGTCTATTGAACATACCGGAATGAGTGCGAAGATATTCCTCGAGACTAAGGTAGATCAGTAGAGCAGTCAATGCGTCCTTATCTCAAGTGATAAAGCCTTGACAACAGCTCACGAAAGTCGATATCCAAAGAGGTTTCCAACATCGAAATCCATGGAGCCTCGCTGGACTGCTAGGGCATGTCTGAGTTCATCTGGTTGAAGCAGCCATTCGTCCTGTCGGATCCACATTAAAGTTGTCATCTAAAGTCTCCAGTTGTCCTGCGCCATTGTATGTTCAATCGTGGCACCTAAAAATCTCCCGGCTCTAATCAATATGTAATTTTTCTTGGCTTCTCTCGTGTGCGGGAGATGGCCGATTTGCGTGAAATTGTATCAATATATCAGGCAACTGGTCGAAACCGTGGGGTATTCCAGTCAGTGAATAATGCGGGGGATAGTTTCCCGTACCATGGTGGCTATGTATATTTCGAACATATTTTCTGAAATCTTCTCCAGGAGGGATGCCTCATGACTCTTGTCCATTGAATCTGGGGCTTCATCTTCATCTGGTCCTACTTGGGGGTATCAGATGATATTGTCTATGCTGGAGCCTAACAAATTGACGAGGATCCAGCTCATGACCGGGATGCGGCTGGTCTTTGCTATCACTCAAAAATCAGATGTATATTGAATTATGTTTATAACACTTAATCCTGCTATAGCCTTTTAAATTTGTTAGAAAGTACTTCCAAACATGGAGAATTAGAATATGTATCATACAACGAGCTATGTTGGTCTTTAGACGGTGGTAAATGCAGAGAAATATAGATATGATACGAATCAGTTGAAAAATTGAACACTATCGCTTGGCGGGCCTGGTCAGACCAGTCCTGGTCGAGTTGGTTGGAATAATCCCCACCATCTAGTCGGTCTAATTTCCACCATTATGGTAGACTTGACTTTCGATTGCACTAGCCAGCCCAGTCCTGTCTTCCGCCGACCATTCAGAACCCGGGCATCCGGTGTGTTGTGGAAGCCGTGAACTCGCTCCAATAACATCTTGATCACCATCAAGCCCGTAGTCATAGCCCACTCGAGAGCTTCTCGGTGACGGCCGCCTGGTAAGTGAGTTTCCATGGATATCCTCATCCTCCAATAGTAATTGGACTACTTTCTCATACCCACTCTTGGCAGCCAGTGCAATTGGTGGGCAGCCACAGGCAGGTAGGGGGCTTGGAGCGCGACGATTGATATCCTCTCATGCTAGAAGCTTTACGACCAGGGCTCCGAGTGGTCGGCAGAAGACTGGACTGGACTAGCTAGTCCGGTCGAAAGACAAGTCTAGTCTAATGGTGGAAATTAGGCCAACTCGACAGTCTGGATTATTGAAACCAACTTGACCAGGACTGCTCTGACCACGCCTGCCAAGAAATAGGATATGCCATTTTTATCACAATATATTACTTTCAAATAAAGTTTTTCTTGATTAAACTTATTGTTTCCATAGATTATACTGGAGTATGGTGGAGATAGTGCAACGCTTAGATTAGGGGTGGCGAAAAGAGGTTCGCCAGTATCGAACTATTTCTGGGGCACTAAGTGCGTGATATTACATGACCAGATGCCACAATACGAGTATTCGAAGAGACTTATTCATCGGGCAATCGCATTTCCACCGCATGCTATCCTCTCCAGGATGTTCTATCAACTTGTATTCATAGGCTGTTGATTTATAACTTGACAACAGATTTTAAGATCCTACCATAGCTATACTTCTATTCTTAGCCAGTGTTGGCCTGCGTGCAATTCTGACTCTCATGGGATCTTTTATAAAGACTGGTCTGGAACCAGTCTAACCAGGACCAGACAACCCGAGTTAGTTGGGTCCAGTCATCGACATCAACAAGGACTTGCCAGCCTGGTTCTGTCTCCAAGACTTGACCGGTCGGAGTATTCGGAACCCTGTTTATGAAACCAATATGTCCATTTTCTGATGCTCAGGCGAGTGGCGTTCTGCTATTTCCGATGCCTCGAGTGTTGGGACTGATGTCCCCTCGTGCTAAAAGAAACCTGGCTATTCCCTCATGCTCATTCTCCGCAGCTGGCGAGAGTGAAGTTTGACCATGGTTGTTATCTGTTGCGTTGGGATCAATATCTTTCCTATTTAGAAGTAGCTTTACTACTCTCTCATGACCCCACTCGACAGCAAACCAGAGCGGTGGTTCGCCAAATCCCAGTGTCTTCAGTGTTGGGATTGACATCCTCTCCTCCCAAAAGTAACTTCACAATTCTTGTGCCTAGCCTGCGTAGCCAATGAGTGCCTTGTACAGACATGTTTCATTTCTGCCTTCCCGCTCCAAAAGCAACCTTGTAACTCCCTCATCCCCATTTTCCACTGTCCACAAGAATGGCATTCGGCGATATTTAATCTCAGAAATGTTAGGATTGTTATTTTTCCTCTGCAACAGCGTCTTTACCACTCCATCGTATCCAGAGCTCCGAATGGTTGGCGGAAGACTGGACCGGGCTAGCTAGTCCGGTCGAAAGTCAAGTCTAGTCTAATGGTGGAAATTAGAACGACTGGACAGTCAGGATTATTGAAACCGACTCGACAAGGACTAGTCCGACCAGGCCCGCCAAGCAATAGGATATGCTATTTTTATCACAAGATATTACTTTCAAATAAACCTTTTCTGAATAAAACTTATTGTTTCCATGGATCATACGGTTGCGACAGTTCATCGCTTTGATTAGCGGTGGCAGAAAAAGGTTCTCAAGTATCGAACCATTTTTGGTGCATTAAGTGAGTGATATTACATGACCACGTGCTACAATACGGGTATTCAATGTGACTTATCCAGCGGGTAATTGCATTTCCACAACATGCTATCCTCAGGATGATCTATCAACCGGTATTGGGGGCCTGTTGTTTGAACCATGGCAAGCGGCTTTAAAATCCTACTATAGCCATAGATCTATTCTTAGTGAGTGTTGGCCTGGGTGCCATTCTGACTCTCATGCAATCTTTTATAAAGACTGGTCTGGGACTAGGCCAAACCGGACCGGACCACCCAAGTTAGTCGGGTCCCGTCATCAACATCAACCAGGAGGGGCCTGTCTGGTCCTGCCTCCAAGACTTGACCGGTCAGACTATTCGGAACCCTGATCGTATCCCATCTTGCCAGCCATGAGTGTCGCGTTCGCCCTTATTGTGTGTCTGCAATGTTGGTATTTATATCTTCCCTTTCCAATAGCAAAAACAAGTACTCTTGTATTGCCACTCCTAGCAGCCGATGAGAGTGGTGTTTGTCGAAACCTCTTGTCTGCCGCATTGGGATTAATATCCTCCCGCTCTAAGAGCCATTTTGCCACTCCCTCATGTCCACCCTTGGCCCCCCACCAGAGCGGTATTCCGCCATATTTCATGTCTTCTCCATCGGCCTTCGCATCCCCCAGCTGTAACAGCAACTTCATGACATTCTCATCACCTCTTTGTTCTGCCCTGAAAAATGCTCTTCTACCCCCGGTAACGGTTGCGGTAACATCCATCCTCTCGTTGTAAATGATGTGGCAACCGTCTCTATAGTAGAAAAATCTCTCTCTACCGCAGTGTTCCCAACCGTCCGGGGGCCCGGCGGGGCCCCGCGGGGGGGCTACCAAGAGCCCCGGACGGGACGAGACCGCTATCTGTAGTTCGTCCGGGGCGGCCTAAGCGAAGGACGGCCGTCTTTGGGGAGGACGGCGGGCCCTACGGGGTGAGATATTTGTGTTCAGGGTAGGGGGTGGACGGGTGGGGGACGGCCAGGAAGGGGTGAGGCCAGCAGGGGACGGCAAAGGACCGCCGGGGACTGTAAGAGTGATGGTTAATGATGTCAAAATAATTCGTTTGGAGGTGTATGATTTCGGCTTGGCTGGTGCAGGAGGTCCAAGCGCTGCTACTATAGTCCCCTATAGTCCGTCAGGTCGTCACCTTCCCGGGCGTAGTCCATCCTAACACCCCCAAAAAGACAGACTATGAGCCGTAGCCGGTCCCGTCCTCCTCTGAAGACGGACAGACTAGACGGTTGGGAACGCTGCTCTACCATGCCTTGTGAAGCCTCTATAGCCAGCCCTGTTCCTCTAACCTGGCCTCAACCGAGACCTAGTCTTTTGGTAGGCTAGTAACAGCACCCAGGATGGTAAAGGCTTATCGAATTAAACTAGAAGCCCTAGTGCTAGAGGACGCACACTCTCTGCCTTCTCCGTTATGCGCTTCGTCAAGTAGTTCGAAGCAGGTTTAGCGAGGGGCGCTGTCATTGGGGTTTGAGCAAGAGCTGGAGGAACGTTCACTAAAACAGCAGAAATTGAGGCACACCGGGAAAGATTCAGCTATTAGCTTGTGCGGGCTTTGGAATAGGGTTGGATTACCGGACAAATTCCCCAGAAGACCAAAGCGAACTCCGCTGCAGGAATTAGAATGCGGCGTGACTTCGTGGAAAGAATAGCACCGTAGGGAGAAGAAGCCTAGGATAGCGGAGGAGGAACAGACGCTGCAGGTAAAATAGAATATTAGGGGGCGTAAGAGACAGGGGGGAGGAAGGAAGCAATGCAGAGATCACTCTTACATATTCCGGTAAGAAACCACTCACACCAACCAGGCCACCCAAATGGGGTTAGAGTAGAATACAATCCCTTCGCCTAAGTTAGCGGATCGCCACTTCCATGACAACGACCTTTAGGTGAGCGCGATACGTATAAGTGCATACCTATGTTCTCATCGTATATTCGGAACCAGGTAACTATTAGGAGTGTTCCGGAACTAGTAGAAATGGGATAAAATTATATTAGCGATCTCATACACAATCGTAAAACCGAATCCAGATAAATAGCAATAATTACAAGAACAATGATGGCCATCGTGGTGATACAAATGAACTAAAGTTGAGGTAACAAGAATTGTTGGCTCAAAAGCAGTATAAAAACCAGTGATTTAGGAAGGGCAAAAAATTACAGGCAAAACAATGGTAGAACTGAAGACTAACTGTGCTTGGAGCACGATAATCATGAGAGCTGAAGGCTAGCTGGGAGCAAGGAGAGAAGGAAAAGAGTTGGAGAGATTTAAGGTATTAGGGAATGGGAGTACAAGATAGGTAGAGTTCGTTACGGGGCGAACGGGGCCCCGAAAAACGTGGGCCCCTGGCCCTTTTCCCCGCCCTGCCCCACTCAACTGACTGGGGCGGGGTGTCTTTTTCGGCATTCCCTGCCCATGTCCCCGCTCAGGCCCCCACCCCGCCCATACCCCAGATGGGTCCCTGTTAAAAATATGTGGTAACAAATGGGGCCCATCCAGGGAATGAATGCGGGTGGGCCCAAGACCAGAGCGGGGAGGGGATTACCCGAAGGATGCCCCCCCCGGCCCCGTGTAACGGTGGCATCTGGCGAATGAAGACGTGCCCCGCACCACCCCGTAACGAACACTAAAGATAGGTATGCTAGGGAGGGGCTTTTTGGAAAAGTTGGCAGACCGTGGGCAGGGGGGTGGGATGAAAGGCCAATAGGGAGTGGGATAGATGCAAGGAGATTATTTCCGTTTATATTACACATGAATGGGAAATGCGCCAGACTCGATTCAACCTTACCCGTCAACCCAAAGAACTCACTTATCACCACGGTCATATATCCCTTACTCAACTTTAATACTGCTTGTTTGTAGTTTTTCTCGCCTCTCAACTCCATCTGTGGCTAAAATAATCAATCGGGATAAGCACAGGAGCCTAGTTTGTGTCCCCTTTTTGAACCCCCTTTTTCAGAATGGTGCCCATACTAGTCCCCAATTCCGAATACACGATGAAAATACAAGGAGTGAACAATGCAGTTAGCCATTCCGGCAGCCACTCAGGTTGAACATGGTTGACCTTACTCTTGTTTCCGCCTCGAGAATAGGCACCTCTTTTCGAATAGCCACCACGAACCCATAAAAGGTACTCACATCACTGGATTGCTCTGTCACTTCCAATTATTGAATCGCTCATCCTCAGATATTTTTGCCAATAAAATTTGATGGGAAGCAATAGTTACGTCCAAGCTCAGAAATCTTAGTACCCCAAGAACCAAGACTACCTTACCTTTCAGACTCTCGCAAGGCAACTTGAGAAAGCAGCCAACTGTATGACCAATGGGCCAAAAATCACGTGTGCAAGAGAGTTCATGATACCACAGGGTCTTGGGTCTGATAGTCATATTCCCCCTCTAAAGAGACTCAAGATGTGGTTTTAGCCCTCAATTGGCATTCGGGACTTAATAGATGTATCATCTATAGCGGAAATAATTGTTTTAATGGATAGTATCCCAAATTTACTTCATGAGCTTCCTCAGATCCTCAAGCTCATATAATACATGTAGCTAGAGTCATGGCCCCGTTTTGGCACTGGCTATTCAACACTATAAGGTTATGCGCAGCGAATATAGATTCCACTGATCTGGCGATGCCGAACTTTTATTGGTATGAACAATTTGGATAGAGAAAGGTTATCAAAGAAACAATAGAGATAATGGAATCGTGTACGGTAATGAATGACTTGGACATAAGTAGGAGAGAAACCAAGTGAATAAATAATGAGTGCGATGACGAACAGAAAACAAACGAACAAAGGGAAGAACAGGCTTTCTTATATCCTCCGTGAGATGAGACCTTTCCTCCACAGCACACTTCCTGCGTGTGCTATATCTTTGATCAGTTTCTTCCGCATAATTGCCCTTTCCTACTTCTCAGCCGAATCCCTTCCGAGCTGAAAACCTAAACACCGAGGTAGTGGTTATCCGGTTTGCGGAATACTGAGTGCATAACCGCGGGTGCCATGGTTGTTCGGCTATTGGTGATGGTTCGTGTTTCGTTGTTGATGAACGGAGGTGTTGATGCTGTCGCACTAGATATGCAAGGTTGATGTCGGGGATGGGTATGAAGCTAATAGTCGTGAGACGTCTTTCGAAAACTTAGTGTGTAACAGATCGCAGTGACAACGTTCCTAATCCAACGCGCATGGGAATATATGCAAATGGTGAGCAGTCCAGAACGATCCACGTTCAACACGCCCACTCTGCGAATCCATATATCTCAAAACATTAACCAGTGCATGACGAGAAAAGAAACATTTAGTTCGTACAAAACTAAAAGAAAAAAAAGTGAAAGAACAGATAAGGAAAGACTTAGGAAAGATACAGAGTAGGAAACCATCTCCCACTGTTTCCTCGTCTCTCCTTCAACCTTCTAGATCTCGTAGACTCCCATTTGGTTGCGAAATCTTTCTAGCTTTTCTCGGGGTAATGC
>Ga0307513_10007950_pt1 | contig 13645 bp, 13 predicted proteins | sample 15_EM_MG_FD_202174 | JGI IMG/M metagenome (GOLD analysis project Ga0307513, IMG submission 202174) | Populus trichocarpa ectomycorrhiza microbial communities from riparian zone in the Pacific Northwest, United States - 15_EM | ecosystem: Host-associated > Plants > Roots > Unclassified | place... | reverse complement strand
GGGAGGAACAAGAGGCAACAGAAAGAAGTGGAGAAATGGGGATTGGAGATGGTTTGGAGGGAAATGGTGACAAGGTATTTATACGAGTGCGCCAGGGACAAATGCGAACACGGTCGGCTTTGGATTAACAAACACCCTGCGCGTATATCCCTCCTCCCTGTCCTCTCGGATCTGTAAGGATTTGGTGTCACCTTTTAAAGCAGGGTTAATTATGACATTCGATATCTTTTACAGAGAAGACGAGGGTTTGAAATCACTTCGACTCGGCCGAGAGGTGTTTACGAACTGAATATTAGTTTAATTGCAAGCTAGATGATATTGGTCGAAAGACCGAGCGGATCTGGTAGTTGACTGGATGTAGGTTACCTTAGAGCCCGCGGCCTTTGAAGACATCCAGTTAATTTCGCGTAGTATCCAGGGAGAATACTTATTTAGAGCGTGATTAGGATATTTCTGTCAATAATGACGATGGGCTCTAGGTTCTGAAGGTGTTGTGTCGGAAAACTGTTTTATACCTTATAAGGAATGCCGCTTGTAAGGCCGCCTGATCCCATCATAAGGCACCTTACAACGAGCCGGCACGTTATAACTGAGCCGGCGCATTGCAACTGATATTTCGGCATCATCAGATCAGATCATGATTACCAATGGAATTTGTCCAAATCAGGCAGCGGCAATCTCGCTCCTCTAATCGCTGACCATTGCCTGTGCTAATCATCGCGCGCACCTTAGGATGCCGTCCCACCACATTCTCAGTGCGCACTCTGGTTTTTACCTTCTTAGGTGTTTGAGAGAAGAGGAGAAAGGCGCGGTGTGGGCTTCGTTTGAGGATGTCGCCTGTCAACCCAGCGGATACTCGAGCAAACTGCAATCTGACACTTCAAGTTGTCTGCCCGGAGCCAGCATAAACAATTAATTTTGCTCTGGGGTATTGTTTGATTCAAGGAGGTCCGAGGATGAAGCCAGGGGTCGGAATGCGCCCTAGAGCAGCAGTGTTGCGAGGTGCAGTCTTTTTATTTTATTTTAAACCTTTGTTTATTCTCCTTCGTGGCGAACGAGTCAATATGGTACAAAAATACATGCATGTAGATACTTGTCTAAGTGATCCTCCGTGGTAAAAAGCGTCCTGGGCAGCTAGTGGGCCGTAAACGGCACACAAGCACTACATAATGAGTGCATGTAAGGTAAAAGAAGGGCGTTATCATCCATGTTCCTCCTTTCTATGAGTTGTTCACTAGTGGTACGTCACCGAAAATTAATTGCATGCAGGTGGTGTGGGCTATAAAGTTTAGGAGGCAGGATCTCGCTTCGTTAGTTGATAAAAGCTGTAGTAGGTTTCATTCCGCATGGGGCATCCCCTCGAAAAGAGTCGCTCGTGCGGTTCAATGGGTTGGGCAGTGGGGAATGAAGTGCAATATGGTCTCCTCATGTTCATGGCAGCATGGGAATAGCAGTGAATCGGCCTTGTTTATTTGGTGGAGGTGCTTGGCCAGTGGTATGTGTCCTGTTACAAGTTGGGTGATGATGCTGGTGTGTTTCCGTGACAGTTTGGCGATAGCCGTGAAGTGATTCTGTCGCGGAAGGCCCGGTACCAGGTAGTTGATCCTGGAATATCGCGTAGAGCACTTCCACACTGCGGTCGCTATCTCCTTGACATTGAGGTGCAGTCTTAATGCACGAGAGGAGGGGTTGTTCCTATTCCCTTAGTATGTATTTCATTGTCTTCGTTTATCCATCCATATTTAACATTTAAATCCATCTTTGTCAATCCCCACCTCACGACTTTACACAAACCGAGTATTGAGGGGCTCCTTGTGTGGTGGGCACCCTAATACTTACCACCAACACACCCAAGCCAGTGCGAGGAAGCGGGGGAAATGACCAGTTTCAGGTCGAATAAGTAGTAGTAGCACGGCTATATTATTTACTACAGTACATTGGACGAGGCTGCTACCCAGTGCCCACATTTGGTGCCATTGAAATGAGTCATGGCGTTGAGCCGCACAGTTGGTGGAAGCGCAATTCCCTTTTGGCGTGCGGTGGAAAAGATAACGTATATAATTAATTGAGGTTCATCGTAAATATATGCCTCTGTAGTCTAGTGGGAACTTTGGTCAGTAAATCTTAGTAAGGTAAATTGTAGTATTGAGTCGGTGGTTCGAATCGTGAGGACAGTAATAAATTGCATTAATATGACGTGGCTTGTGATGTGATGTGGTAAACTTGATAAGATAGTGCGATATCATTTTCATTTGAAATCCCGTGAAGCCTTATAATTGAGCGGCAGCCTTATAATTCCCAAGCCTTACAAAAGAATCCCAGACTTACTAAACTAACTGCATCGTTATGAGGCATCATGATGGGAGCAGCACCTTTTCGGCCTTATCACCCTTATAAGGCACTTTTCAAATTTCCGACATGCGAAACTGGCATCCAGGCCGACTCCCGAGGTTACCTGCTGACCCGAGAGCAAGCGGAAAGACAAGTAAGAAATAGGAGAAAGTGAGAATTACGAACGCAAGTTGTCTAGAATTCACAAGTTTGCCAGTGAGATTCAGTGTTGATTCAGTGAGGAGGGATCAAAGGCGCTAAAATCACGTGTCCCTCCTTCAAGAGTTCCCATGTTCCTTTTCCACCGTTGCCCACTACCGCGCTTCCAACCATCGCACCTCCTCGAACTTCGGCGTCTTCTCCCCCCCCAGCTGGCATCCTCTCCATCAGTTCGTTTCCTTCTTTCCTCTGTACGACCACCATGATGATCCTTCCTTTCGCCTCGTCTATGTTAAAATGCCCACATTTTCTATTTGGCATTTGGGTGGTCCTTCAAAGCTTCAAGCATCCTCACTAGGTATCGCACATTTTCATTATCAGGGATTGAGCAATGAGGAACGATTTCTTATGCGATTTATTCAAAAGCAGAGTGCACGTGACGCCCAGCGCGTCATTGCCAGATCATCCGAGGTTGTCGTCAACCACCTACAATTATCAGCAGCACATATTTCGGCTTCGTTCCTCAGGACAAGGTCACCAATTTCCCCCCGTGTCTCTGTTGTCTTCGCGCAGCCTTCCCATTGGCAGGAGCTCGTTAGCCAATCCCACCTTTAACTTTGTCGTTGCGCTGGTGAGAACGGAAGGGGATTCGATTTGGAGTTCAGTGCGTACAGTTGGGGACACCCCCTATCAACAATGTTTCTGACTTTTTTCATTTCAGATGTCGTGCTCGTCGTGGGCTCCAGTGCCAGAACCACCATTTTCACGATTTCGTACAATGCCCAACGATTCCCATTGTCACTCACCTACCACCCCATACTCCTGCCGTACCCTCTTTATGATCAAAACCATCTCCTTATCGATGTGGCTCTCGGTTATTGTTGACACGCCTTAGGGAGAACCGGTTATGCGTAAGATGGACAGAGTCCCAGCCAACTGCAGACTCCACCTCAACACATTCTCCCCAACTCTCTCATCCTCACGGCAAAGGAAACCGCTCTCGTCATTCATTCTACACGCCTACATGGTTTTAGAACAATTTCCGCCACCCAGTATAACGGAAGGACTGTCTCGCTGGAATAAGGTCGCCACACCACCATCTTCTGTTGATAATAGGGGTCTCGGTCCCCGCTACCTGCAGCCCAAATTCTTCATACGTCTGACTCTTCGAAGAGTTCCGCTCGATGTACAACTGCCCTCACCCTGTCGTTGAGAATTTTCACGCCGGGTATCCAATATTTGCGTAGGTGGGGGCGCCGTTAGGCAGTGTACTTGAGAAGGAACAGGAGGAAGGAACGTTGTCCTTTCCAAGTATCTATATCGTTCTTCTCCACAGGTTCCGACCTCAAAACGCTATATTTTCTCTTCGCAATCCTAGTCCGTTATTTATCCTCTCCATCCACCCTCACATCTTTATGCAGGACTTGTTCGCTCGTTCTATTTGATCCATCGTATTCGGTGGGAATATCTCCTCATTCGCCCGTCTTTTTCTCTCGCTTTCCTATCTACCCTTGCACTTCCGACGACGACGACCATGCTAATATTTCCAGGACTTACATCTACCTTCGTTTCCTTCTCTTTCGTTCCTCGTCGCATCCATTCCCACCCAATATCCACTGTAACCCCGAAAGCGAACAATCGTTTTCCTTTCTAGGAACCCTTCATGGGTATTGCGATGACGATGACGACAGAATGGTTTGTAGGTTAGGTTTGATGCGGCAGTAGCGACCGGTGAGGAGGAAGGAGCCATAGAGGTTTTTGTTTTTATTTCAGTTTCGCTCGCTTGCCCTTTTTTGGCTTCATTTTTTATTATTATCGTGGCCTTCTGCGATGACTCGCGCAGTCATTCGGCCCTTTTCTTCCCTTTCTTCGCTACTCTGACTTAGTTGAGGTCGCCGCTTTCTCGGAAATTGCTCATGAAAATGACTGTTGATGTTAATTGTCGGACCCAAGGGCTACCCGCTCTCCCTCCTTTCCCCCTTTTGGGAATTATTTATTTGTTCATTGGTGTCTTCAGAGGTGTCGAAAATATTCTTCTCGACGACTCGACTCGGTTATTGGACTTGAGTTTTCCCCTTTTTGTTTTTTGTTTTTTTTTTTTTGTTTTTTCCACTTTCCTTTCCTTCCTCTCTCCCCAATTTCAATATTCAGATCCCTTCATTTCCTGACGATGTCCCGCCCTCACCACTCGGTCAGTGCAACTGCGCACTGTACGAATGTCTCCTTTATTCTTCCCCTTTTTGAGACCGCCGGGAGGAACGACAACGCGCTGCATGAATGGCCCGTTATTGACGCTGCAGCATTGCATCAGCGTTTTCTGGAAGAATCCGGTTATGAAGAAGTCGATTGAAATTAATTCGAGTAGAACCACCACGAAGCGACACGAAACCCCAAAATTCTTTCATTTTTTGTATATTTAGACAGATTCCCTTGCAATTTAGACACTTTTGAAACCAACCACAACATCGTCGGGATGACTACGTTTAAGCGGATCCAACAAGAACGAAGAGTTTCAGGAGGTGTTTCATGAAGTATGGACTAGGCTTGGATTGCGGACCAACCCGTAATAGAGATGATATATTGTTCTACTTTGTCGACTAGGAGGACACTCATCGCGGGTAAGGATGCCAGTATTGATTGATATGGAATGTACGCCAAATGAAGAAAATAGGAGACAATGCGTTTGAAATTGGAATATTGTTTCAGCCCTATGTGGAACAAACCCTCAATCATTTCTCGACGCCTTTTCGTTGTCCCTCCTTGCCATTGACATTAACATTTTCGTTCACATCTGGAATCCATGGCCGAAGGTGCGCCAAGCAACGAGTTCTATTGGGACAACATTGTTATCCAGGTATTTGTGACCACTTTTCGGGCGCCGTGTATAGATCATTATTGATTCCATTCCAATGAACTATGTCTAGGTTGAAGATAGGCTCTTCTGTGTCCCTCGATGCGAATTCGTACAGTCATCTGAAGTCTTTGCGGGCATGTTCCTCTTACCTTCGGGACCTGCGGCGCACACCGAAGGTCATGATAGAGAACATCCCATCGTCCTTGAAGGATATAATAAGGACGAATTTGCTTGCTTGTTGCAAGTGATGTATCCAACGTACGTTTTGATAATCTTTATTAACCTTGATCCTACTCATCTGTGGGCTTGTATGTATGTAGAGCCGGTTCCCTGATTTCCGGTACAAGTTCAACACTAACCCTACGTTTAGGAAAGGAGGAGTGGGTGAGTGTCCTGAAATTATCCACGATCTGGAATATGGAAAAGGTATGTGACGAAACGTCAGCGGTTTCCTTAATTGCTCAATCGACTTAACGTTAACGCACCATATCAATTGAGTAGATCAGGGAACACTCTATTCACCGGTTGTCGTCCGATTTTATTTTGTCTCCCATCGAAAAGATCCATCTTGCGAGAGCGCATAAAGTCGCTATATGGATGCATGAAGGAGTTACTGGCTTGGTCAACGGCGACCACAAGCCAACGCTCGGCGATCTTGCTACACTTGGATGGGAGACTGCCGCTCGGATCCTATGGATCAGGGATAACATCCCCTCAAATATCCTTTATTTCAAAAGAGACGACATCAAGTGCGCGTATTGCTCGTCGTTAGTTAGTCTGATAAATTTCGACCATAAATGCAGCAACTGTCAGCAGGTCGTGCCTGCAGATGGAGAATTGACCGTCCCGAGTGGCGCTGGTATAGTCTCGGGACCCGCCGCTGACTGCTTAGTCCTGTTAGGGGAAATACGGTGCAACCATCTCAATTGCCAACGCGCCACATTTTCCTTCATTTCTGTGTGCTGCCCTTCGTGCTCAGTTTACATCTGTCCCAGTCAAAAGGTTAAAATCAGGCCGAAAAGGCTGTTGAAGGACATAATCGATGAGATGTTTGGAGAGGAAATCAGGGACTACGAATTCGCGTAGTTCCCACCAAGTCCGCTGTTCTATGCGCCGTTATCACTCGTCTTCCATTTGTTCTGGCTCTTCATCGTCGTCAATAGCTATATTAAATTTGCTACCGATTCTACTTCCTGATATAGTCCTTCCTGGTAGTAATAATAATATTCGCCGATCTGGGAAGGGAAAACAACCAGAATTTTCTGCAACGAAATGTATGAACATAAGCAAGCTTGGGAAAATTCGGTAGCAGCAGAACAAGCTGCTGCCTGAGTCTACAAGTAATGCATGAGGGTCGGTAAAACCTGAGAGAAACACTCATACTCACAACAAATATATCTAAAGCAGCAAGGCAAGCGGCTTGGGTAAGAAACAACAGAGTCTGAGGAATGGTTCCACGATGCGCACGTGATGCTTGGCGGATCCTTTATTTGTAAGTATTTATATCGTTCGTTGAGTACGTGCTCTTCACAGTATCCAGATAAGCCCACAGACCTTTCCCAGCCTATGGCTCCACGACTTTTTTAAGTCCCTTCGCGACGTGCTGGCGACACAGGCTGATCTGGAGCAAGAACCTGCTGGCCCAGCGTTGGGTGGAAATGGCGCTCCGAAGCAGGTTTGCGACCCACTTTTGTTGCGCGCCTCTCTAACAACCTGAATTTATTGGAAGACATTTCGGTAGGCCTCGGGTTTAGGGTCAACAAGGATGGCTACTTTATCACCGGGCGTACCATTCCTATCCTCTCAGCCATCGACCTGTCGTTAGTGGCACTATCATGGAGAGCTTCTCAGTCGCCAAATCCGCATCTCCCCCGCAAGGGATGGCTCCACACACCTTCACTCATGGTCCCGTCCTTCGTCGGAAATGGCATTATCGGAACACAAGAACTACAGGGGGTGCCAATGCCTGTACGTTCGATAGTGAAAAATAGAGTCACACTTTCGAGATGTTCAAACTGATACACGCTCGTGACGCTTTCTTCGCTCATGTGATTATGCCAAGAATCCCCCCACGGTATGCTACTCCCTCCGCCATATCCGTTCATATACGCATAATATCTGACACGTATACTCTTTAAGTCGGTGGAATAGGTTTAATCCACCGCCAAACACGATCGACTACCCCAAGAAATGGGTTGTCGATGATGACAAGGATTCTCTCCTTATGGAATTTGTCGCTCACTGTTACGAAGGTCATTTGTACGTCCTTTTTCTTCTACCTACTCATAATTTCAATATGCTAACCCACTTCTAGTATATCTGACCCCGGAACTATGACATACCGTACTCGCAAGCAAGTCTGGCGCTGTGTAACACCCACGATCCCATCCATGGGATGCTGAAGTATTTGAGTACTTGGGTTTGGTTCGGTCCCAGAGCTGAAGCACCTGGATACGAAAGCGAAAGGAGGTAAACTTCCTTTGCACGTTCGTCAATAATTCCAGATACTAATGTTTTGTTCGATAAGTTTGTGTTTATTCAATGCTCCTGTTTGTCATTGCCGTCGATACGAAAACGGCTCTTTCATCTAGATCGCCATCGCATGCAGAACTTACCCGTGGCATCACAGAGTTCTCCCCGTGTTGTGATGGGAGCGGAGGTCACCATTCGGCCCTTGTAACGGGTTGCTGCGTCGATATCCAGAAGCGGCGTTGCATGTGCGCATAAGGCCCTCGTCAACACTTTGATCATGAGTCATTAAAATACGTGAAAGTAATATATAGTGGTTTACTATGCAGCCAGTACGGCGAGGGCCTTTGTGATCCCCTCGTCGTTGATTCGCATCTGGTTCACCAACTGTTCAGTTTGGATGGCGTTGAGCTGCTCGAGGATCGCTGCTTCATAGAATATGACTGGGATGTTGGGATGTTGGGGAGTATCTTGTGCGACTGCGTTGAGGTCAATGTTTTCATGGATGTTGTAAAGCGGGCATGTTCGGTTGGGCGGGCACGGTCGTTGACGCGGTTGATGGTCAGAAGGGTTTTAGGTTCAGAATTGGCGTCTCGTGGTCACTATTGAAACTATTTTGACAGCTGGGAGATTTTTCGGGATGTCATACTACAATCACTGCGGTGGCCGGATTATTTTGCCGGGGAGGCAAAATTGACGGCAGGTTGTCAAAATTTTGCCAAAGTCACGCGACCCACCTGTCTGGAACGGCAAAACGTGACTTGGCAAAATTCAAACAACCTGCTGTAACATTTTGCCTCCTCGTCAAAATAATCCGGCCCCGGCAGTGAATGGAAGGTCGCTGTACGCAATAAAGCAATTCGTTTCTGGTTAGCGCCCGTATTACGTACTCGACAACCGCCGGGATTCCCATCATGTAAAGAATTACTGTACCGATGCGAGTTGCAACGTCGCCCATTGCGCGTCATCCAGCATTCGCAGCGCCTTCATTTCCTCCTAGATCGCCGCCATCTCTACCGAATTACCGCTGCTACAATCTATGTAAAGGGAGAAAACTCGGAACCATCAACAAACCATCAGTGATCTACTCGATATCGGGGGGGGGCTAAACTAATGAAGTTAGTGATGTTTATATTTAACTCCCGGCACTCTATCGGCCACTGGGCCACGAACGTTGGTTACTGCGTGAAGTGAACTCCGGCACGGTCCAACGAATATCAGGCAGATATGTGATATCAAACGCAGATGCCAACCAAATTTTCCATTTGAGGCTTCCTCGTTTGTACAATGTCCATCGCCATTCAACAATGCAATGCCAATGGATAACTTACAATTTCGGTGCGGTTAAAAACCAATGGCAGTGGTTCAAAATCGCAGTACATCATGGATATCTCCATCATTTTCACTGAAATTCCCCATCGAGTGCTCAATGATAATCATTGTGAGTGGATATACGCCAACGAGGATCAGTGTCCATCGCTGTCTAATAATTTTCAGGGCGCCCGATCAATCATGGCCCATCCAACAAGGATGGACGTATTACTACATCAGTATGTGAAGCATGGCATTGAGGATTATTTGGTTCCAGTGATGAGCACTGACGGATGGCATACCTGATTTAGCTTAGATTTATCCGTGAACTTGAAACGCGAAGATTGTCCATGCAGACCTTCGCGATGGACATAAATACTTGGCATTGTGTTAACGTATCTTCACTGTTGCGCCTCCACGCTGATCACCATTTGCTAGTACACCGCTCAAATTCTACATCTAACTATCCTCGTCGATCACTTAATTGCCCATACATAGTGGACATGACGCTCACTGCCAATTTGTTAGTATGCTCCTTGAGCTTTCAAGAAACTCTATGCCTTTTTCTAACAACTTGAATCGGCGCAGGTTTATGCGCTTCTGCATCCAATTTTCGACCATTGGTGAGCTACTGAATATATTCTATTTGTGATCGCCCTTATCGTCCTTACAATTACCCGTAGCGCTGTTATGGTATGACTACACTCTCACATGGACCCGCGAAGTGCAATACTTCTGGAAGAAACGATTCACGCTTTCAACGCTGCTTTATGTCCTGTGTCGGTATGGTATGGTGGCCAATATATTGTACACCCTGGCAATAGCGGACAAACTCCCAGCAATGAGGGTACGTTTTTAAAGTTATTGACTGGTTGCTGAACTAAAACATGTACCTAGTATTTTATTTTGCTCAGCACCTCGTTCCTCACAATATTGGCTTGACATTTGTATATTTTCATTTACAGCTGTGATGGATGGTATCGAATCTGCGCAATACTGAGTGTTTTGGGTCGAATAGGCATTATAAGTGAGTGTATCTTGTTCCCTCTACATTCTAGTCTGATGAACTGGAGGACAATTACTTCTTCATCTTTCCCACTCTACCCTGGAAACTCACAGCCGTATGGGGTTCAAGAGCATACGCCGTGTTTGATCGAAGCAAGATTATTCTTGTCATATTTGGCTCCCTTGAATTAGTTGTCGTCGGCCTCTCAATAGTGAGGAGCATCTTTTCCTTTCCACGTGCGTTATTTAAAATCATCTCCATTAACACCAGCTCCATGTGCGATATGTGTCTTGTACTGGCTCTACAAAAAAGGAACCGTGAGTACCTCTCCCACAGACTACCGCTAGCTATGTTCATACCTCCGGTCTCGATGAATAGAGGTGCCGGGTACCTACCTAATACCTTTTGGAAGACTCTAACATCGTCATCGACAGTTCTCTCTCGCCTCACAATTTTCAGGATTATCTATGAGGTTTCCTCAGCCGTACTCACTTCGGTGCGTAGCGTACAGACTCTAAATCGCTGTGGCCCATGGAGGGCGCGACAGAACAGTTTGACATTCTTAATTCTTCGAGAAGGTGCACGATACCAGTTCCTGATTTTTCTAACGTTTCCTTATCCCAAATTACTCCGCTGTAGGTCTAATATATTTTGGGTGGGATTTCAACCTGAGCACTTCTCTGGGATATGTCGTTAACATCTTGAACTCAGGTTCATCACTTCGTTGACGATACTGTCCTTGGTTTGCCAAGCGGTAAGATCTGTGCTCACCTCGCAAGCACCAACCCATGAATTGAATATTATCCGCAGGGAGGCATAGTTAGTTTCTCATTCTCTCTCGCTGCGCGTGTTCTCACTTCATGAATATATTCTGGACATTTTCAAGCCTGGGCCTTTCTTTCCTCGCTTAACGCACGCTTCCACCCTCCCGTAAGCCCTGGAAGACTCATTTACCCAATAATTCTACCCTGATATTTCACCCTTTCATATCATTAAGTCTTTCGGGATTAATGACAGCCCGCTTCCTACTCAATCTCAAGGAATGGGACCACCGCATGTCCAGTCCCGAAACTGACCAATGGGATTTACATGGAGGAGGGAGCGATCATCGCAGTGCTATACAATTCAAGAAATCCGAGCCACGTACTACGCGGTTGACGATTAGCGATGTACTTGGCGATGACCCTGTGTTGAAGCCTGTGCCAGTGGAATCTGAAGTGAATCTCCAAGAAAGATCGTCCAGTGGACCTTCAACGTCGCGCCTAGCATGTTGAAGAGCGTGGTCGGTATTTTGGATGTTATTTATTTCAGGTTAACAACAGGAGTCTCTGGTACTAGTTAGTATAATGATGTATTGATGAATTTGAATCATTCACTATGGCTCGTATGTACTTTCCTATTGGTCAATTTGTAAGAATGTTTCCTGCGATTTTGGTTCGGCTCTCAACTCATTCTTACAAAGAGTGGGTCAGAAATATGGAAATCGAAACGGGGTCTTTTCAATTGGGTCTACCCCCTATCTTTTCGATAAAGAACTCGAATAAAACCTACTCCTAGTTTGGGTTCGCACAATGATGTTTGAGAGTCGATAATTTGAAGGAGTTCCAGGGTTATTTTCATCTGAAGCATGCCAATGGGTCATAGTAATGCATGACTCACTATCACCCACTATGGCGCCGACCGCAGCTCTGTGGAATTCAAATGCGACTTTTTTTCATTTTGTCAGTCTCGGGAGTGAGATTCAGCAAGGCATTAGACATCTCCGCACCCTCCATCACCGTAAATTAGATTCATTCAAAAACTTTTCATTAGTTTCCTTCACAAATCATTGGATATTATTATTGTTGAGCAGACGATATAGGCAAGTAGAACTGGTACCAAGATAGCTATCAAGGTCGACGATAAAAGCTAGAACAAATGGAAGAGGAGTGATAATTGTGTGTACGACAGATCGCTTGAAATTTTTACAGACTCGTGGTGAACTACACGACTTCGTAGTTCCTGGTTTCCTCTCCAAATGCCTGCTTGATCATCTCTTTCAACCTTTTTCTCCGTGTGATTCCGACTTTCAATTTCTGACGGGGATCGTTGTAGGATTTTGAGCAAGAGGGGCAAGAGAAAAAAACGGAGCAAAACACGTACCCTTGACAGTTAAGATGACACTTTATCGCCTTGAGCTTGAATAGACGGTCTGTGGATCCCGAGGTTGTGCTAGGACCAGGGGCTGTCAACTCTGCATCTGAAGGCACGGCCTGCCGACAGCTGGAGCAGTTATAGTCTGAATTTATTAGACTAGATGATGACGAGCTGTACCCACACTGGATGTCGTCTCTTCTGAAAGATAGGGTATTCGAGAGAATATTATCCTTGATCCAGAGGATTCGAGCGGCAGTCTCCCATCCAAGTACAGCAAGATCGGCCAGGGTTGGCTTGTAGTTGTCGTTGACCAAGCCAGTAACTCCTTCATCCATCCATGCGGCGATTTTGTGCGCTCTCCCCAAGATGGAACTTCTGAATGGGAGATAAATCTATTGATAACTTATGAATGGCGTATTTTCTGATCTAGTCAATGTGTCTTCCACTGCTGTCACCGTTGCTGGTGAAAGACGGCTAAGTCTTATGAGTTCGAAAATATGTTATCTTAGATAAGATAACCGTGTGATAAGAAATGAGATTAGCGGAGCTAATCTCAAAGGGTCCTAAAGGTACGTTTGGTAGATGTAGGCAGTAGTGATGTAATCAGACGCTTTGATTACGATCACAAGTAACGATTTAATAGGCGAGAAAGGGTCCGCTTTGACCCAATTAAAGCCCGACTTAGTTCTTTAGCTTGGTGAGGCGAATGGGGTGTATTCAACTGATGAAAAATACGAAAATACGAAAATACAGAGGTATTTATACTGAATCTGAGATGAGGTAGATAAAATGGGAAACCATACTGTGAGTTCCTGCAGAGCCCCAGATGATTCGTCGACGTGTTCAGTTTTCTGAGGAAATTTTTTGGGGGAATCGAAGTTGGAGTTTCCCCTCACTCTCCTGTCATAGAGAGACTGTCACTGGTTTAGTAGAGGGTACGATCGTTGCAACGTCGCCCACCCCATAGTTGCAACATTTGATGCCTGCCATGTCTACTGACTTACCGCTACTGTTACAATCTGGAACGAGAAAACTCGGATCATTGATATACTCGCATGTTAGGCCCGTAGTGTTTAAAAGTCCGGTCCGGTCCGGTTATTGGGTCCCCATGGGCGCTAACCGAGACCGAGACCGGTTAGCATGTCCTCGGAAACCCAAAATAACCGGACCGAACCGGTACTAACCGGTCATGGTCGGTTAGCAGCGGTTATTTTCGGTTACATAACCGGTTATAACCGGTCACGGTTACGAGCGGTTATAACCAGTTACTAACTGGTTATAACCGGTTATCCGTGTACAGATTCACTCTAAAATATTCAAATGCATGGATTAATTTAATTAAAAAGTTATATACTAGTGTACTACAGTGATGATTCATT
>Ga0307513_10007949_pt1 | contig 13646 bp, 11 predicted proteins | sample 15_EM_MG_FD_202174 | JGI IMG/M metagenome (GOLD analysis project Ga0307513, IMG submission 202174) | Populus trichocarpa ectomycorrhiza microbial communities from riparian zone in the Pacific Northwest, United States - 15_EM | ecosystem: Host-associated > Plants > Roots > Unclassified | place... | reverse complement strand
CCCGCCGGATCCAGCCGCACGAGTTCCGGCGGCTGAGCGGTCACCTCTACCTGGCCCGTCCGGTACGCCGGCAGCCGGTGCCGGGCCAGCGCCGGGTGGTGGATCTGTGAGCGCCTTCTCGAACGCCATCTCCGACCTCGTCCGCGCCCGGTACGCTCTGCTCTACGTGGAGACCTGGGAGGAGCAGCGGGTCCTCGACGAGGTCTGGCTCGCCCTGCACGACGACCACCGCCTGCGCCAGCGGCCGCGGCAGGTCTTCACCTGGCGCAGCACGACCGGCCTGTCGCACCTCACCGAGGTGCGCTACGGTCGCCCGCCGGTCGAGCGGGAGATCAGCCCGGACCGGACCCGGGACGCGCTCGGCATGCTCACCTGGATCCGCGACTACGAGGACAACGCGGTGTTCCTCGTCTTCGACTTCCACTGGTTCCTGCGCCCGGGGCCGCAACGCGACGAGCAGCTGATCATCCGGGCGGTCCGCGACCTGGCCGCCCGGCTCAAGACGGATCCGGTCTCCAAGACCATCGTGCTGGTGGCGCCCACCCTCGCCGTCCCTGACGAGCTGCAGAAGGACGTCACCATCGTCGACTTCCCGATGCCCGACGAGGCGCAGATCGACCGGGCCCTGCAGCGCTTGATGGACGACAATCCCGCGGCGTTCGCGGCCGGAACACCGGGGCCCGAGGAGCGCCGGCATCTGGTGAAGGCGGCGCTGGGTCTCACGCTGGCCGAGGCGGACAACGCGTTCGCCCTCGCTCTGGCCACCCACGGCGCGCTGGGCCGGCCGGCCGTCTCGCTGATCCGGCAGGAGAAACGACAGGCGGTCCGGCGTACGGGGCTGCTCGACTATCTCGACGAAAGCTCGGGCTTCGACGACATCGGCGGGCTGGACAAGCTGCGCGGCTGGCTGCGCCGGCGGTCCCGGGCCTGGCTGGATGAGTCGACGCTGGACTCCTATGGGCTGCCGTTCCCCAAGGGCGTGCTGATCACCGGGGTGCCGGGCTGCGGCAAGAGCCTGACCGCGAAGTGCACCAGTGTCGAGTGGGACCTGCCGCTGCTGCGGCTCGACATGGGCCGGGTGTTCTCCCGCTACGTCGGCAGCAGCGAGGAGAATCTGCGTACGGCCATCCGGGTGACCGAGGCGGTGGCGCCGTGCATCCTCTTCGTCGACGAGGTCGAGAAGGGCATGGCCGGCGGCGGGGGTGGCGGCGGCACCGCGGACTCCGGCGTGGCGCGCCGGCTGTTCGGCACGTTCCTGACCTGGCTGCAGGAGAAGACGAAGCCGGTGTTCGTGATCGCCACCGCCAACGACATCACCGCGCTGCCGCCGGAGTTCCTGCGCAAGGGGCGCTTCGACGAGATCTTCTTCGTCGACCTGCCGGACGCCGGCGAGCGGGCCGACATCTGGCAGATCTATCTGGACCGGTTGCGCAGCGCGCCGCGGGCGATCGGCGGCTTCCCGTACGGCCGGCCGGTGTGCCAGACGCTGGCGGCCCGGTCCCAGGGCTTCAGCGGGGCCGAGATCGAGCAGGCGCTCAACGACGCGCTCTTCCAGGCGTACGCGGAGCAGCGCGCCTTGAAGTTGCAGGACATCGAGGAGGTGCTGAGCGCGACCCACCCGCTGAGCGAGACCTCCCAGGAGGTCGTCAGCCAGTTGCGGGCGTGGGCCCGGTATCGCGCGGTCCCGGCCAGCTCCGGCCAGGCGGCGCGGGAGACCGCTGAGGGCGCGCCGGGCGCGGCGGCCTGGGGAGCGGGCCGCGTGGTGGACGCGAGCACGCCATGAGCACCGGCTTCGAGCTGCTCCCCTGGGCCATCGCGCTGGCGATCAGCGCGGCGGCGGCCCGGCGCGGGACGCTGGCCAACCGTCCGGTGTGGAGCGTCGATACGGCGATGCGGGACGAGGCCATCCTCGCGGAGTCGCTGGCCGCGGTGGGCCGCGATCACGGCCGCACCGGGACGATCCGGTACGGCACGGTCCGCGGCCGCGCCCTCGCCTTCTCCTGGTCCGAGCACGGCGCCTTCACCGCCCATGTGGACGGCGCCCTCGCCCAGCAGGAGGGCGTCGATCTCGTCCGGCAGGTCGAGGCCGACTATCGCCGGCGGGTGCAGAGCCGCACGGTGACGGCCGTGGCAAAGGGCGCCCCCGGCGGCGGCCTCGACGTCGTGGACCAGCGCCGGGAGCCCGACGGCACCGTGGTGATCCAGCTGCAGAGCCGGGACCGGGGCGGCGGCGTCTCGGTCGGAGTCACCCCGCAGGGCCAGGTCACCGGCGCGACGCACGGCTTCAAGGGCGACGCCTGCCTGCCCTACGAGCCGCTGCTGGAGAGCCTGGCGGTCAGCCGCACGATCCGGTCCTGGTACACGGCCGAGTACGACGAGCAGCAGCAGGCGGGCTCCTACGGCTATCAGCAGACCCGCGAATCGGAGTCGGAGTGAGCCCGCCGCTGCGGATCGCGCACGCGGTCGAGCGTACCGACGTCGAGGGGCCGGGGCGGCGCGCCGCGGTCTGGGTGCAGGGCTGCTCGATCCGGTGCGCCGGCTGCTTCAACCCGCACACCTGGCCCGCGCAGGGCGGCACGCCGGTCGATCCGCTCGGGCTCGCCGATCGGCTGCTCGGCGACGATGTCGAGGGCATCACGTTCCTCGGCGGCGAACCGTTCGACCAGGCCGTCGCGGTGGCCGTCGTCGCGCGGCGGTTCCGGCTGGCCGGCCGGTCCGTCATGACGTTCACCGGCCATCCGTACGAGCGGCTCCGCGACGGCGGCGCACCCGGCTGGGCGGACCTGCTGGCGGCCACCGACCTGCTCGTCGACGGCCCGTACGACCGCAGCCGGCCCGAGCTGCACCGGCCCTGGACCGGCTCGACCAACCAGCGGTTCATCCACCTGACGGAACGCTACCGGGACCGGCTGGGCGACGCGCCGCCGGCGACGGTCGAGGTCCGGATCCGGCCGGACGGCACCGTCTTCGTCAACGGGATGGCGGACCGGCAGTCCCTTGCCGGCCTGCGCCGCACCCTCGGGCAACGACCATGACGGACGGCGGCGACGCATGGGCGGTGGACTCCCCCGCGATGGGCGCGGGACTGTCCGTCGCGCCGTGCGGTGACGACCTGCGGCCCGCCGCTCCCCCGCCGAGTGGGCAGCCGGTGGCGCTCACGCTGTCCGGGGGCGGTTTCCGCGCCACCCTGGCGGGCCTCGGCGTGATCCGGCTGCTCGCCGACGCCGGGCTGCTGAGCGACCTGCGGTACGTCTCCTCGGTCTCCGGCGGTTCGGTGTCACACGGGATGCTCGCCGCGGCGTGGCCGGCCGTCAGCAAGCACGGCCACACCCCCGCGGCCGTCGACCGGCACGTCATCGAGCCCGTCGTCGCCCAGGTGTCGCGCCGGTCCCTCAAGGGCACGCTGATCCGCTCGATCTGGCGTACCGTCGGCTCCACCACCCGGACCGACCTGCTGGCCCGCCGGTTCGACGAGTGGTTCTTCCACGGCCTGCCGCTGGACCGGCTGGATCCCGGGATCCGCTGGATCGTCAACGCCGCCAACCTGATCAGCGGCGTCCGCTTCGGCTTCGAACGCGACGTGCTCGGCGACTACACCATCGGGCTGGCGGCCACCGCGGGCACCGGGATCCGGCTGAGCCAGGCGGTCGCCGCCTCGGCCGCGGTGCCCGGCCTCTTCGCCCCGATGACGCTGACCGGGGTGCGCTTCCCGTGCGCGACCACGCCGCCCGTGCTGCTGGACGGCGGCACCTACGACAACACCGGCATCGAGGCGCTGAACAGCGAACGCTACCGCGACGTCTTCCTGGTCAGCTTGAACGCCGGCGGCCTGCTGCGGCCCGGCCCGTACGGGAGCATCCCGCTCGTGCGGGATCTGGCCCGGGCCAACTCGCTGCTCTACCGGCAGAGCACCACGCTGCGGACCCGGACCATGGTCGAGCGTTTCCAGCGCGGCCGGGAGGCGCCGGCCGGGCCGCTGCCGCCGGGCGCGCGCCGCGGCGTGCTGACCGGGCTGGCCACCTCGTTCCCGCCGGACGGCCCGGCCGGGCTGCGGGCGTGGCGGTCGAGCTTCCCCGAGGTCCGCGCGCACGCCGGCCGCGATCTCGCGCTCATGCCGACCGTCTTCGACCAGGTCGACGAGGGGCTGTGCCGGGCCCTGGTCTACCGCGGATGGTGGCTCGCGGGTGCCGCGCTGGCCATGTACCACCCGGAACGGCTCGGCGCGTTCGACGGCTGGACGGCCCCGGAGAGCTGACGTGGACCCCGCGATCACGATCGAGATGCTGCCCGTACGGCTCGGCGACTGCCTGCTCGTCGAGTGTCACCGGCCGCCGCTGCGGCCCTGGCGGATGCTGATCGACGGCGGACCGCCGGACTGCTGGCCGGTGGTGCGGGAGCGGCTCGCCCGGCTCCCGGCGGACGGCCGGCGGATCGATCTGGTGGTGGTGACCCACATCGACAGCGACCACATCGGCGGGCTACTGCCGCTGTTCGAGACCGGCCTGGACGCGGTGCCGGTCGGCGAGGTGTGGTTCAACGGCCTGGACGACCACCGCCGCAGCGCCGCGCAGGGCGAGCAGTTGATGCGCTCGCTGATCGGCGGCACCACCCGGGCCTCGCTGCGCTGGAACGCCGCGTTCGGCGGGCTGCCGGTGATGACGGCGGAGCAGGGCGGCTTCGTCGAGCACCGGGTCGCCGACGGCCCGGCCCTCACGGTGCTCTCGCCGACCGCCAAGCGGATCGAGATCCTGCGCCGGCGCTGGGCCGTCGAGGCCGAACTCGTCCGCCGGGGCGAACCGAGCGACGCGCCCGAGCCGCCCGTGCCGCTCGACCCGCTGACCGCCCTGGAAGCGCTCGCCGAACGGGTGTCCACCCCGGACCAGTCCGCGGCGAACGGCAGCAGCATCGCCCTGCTGGTCGAGCACCGCGGCGCGTCCGCCTTGTTCGCCGCGGACGCCTTCGCCAACGTCCTGGGCGCCGCCCTCTTCCGGCTCGCCGAGCACCGCGGCGTCCCCGCGGTGCCGGTGGACGCGTTCAAGCTGCCGCACCACGCGAGCAAGGCCAACGTGTCCGCCCGCCTGGTCGCTCTCGCCCCGGCCCGGCACTACCTGGTCTCGACCAACGGCGACCGGTTCCACCATCCCGACGACGTCGCCCTGGCCCGGGTCGTGGTGGGCGCCGAGCCGGGCGCGGTCCTGCACTTCAACTACGCCAACGCGCGCACCGACCGGTGGGCCGCCCCGCGGATCGCGGACCGCTACGGCATCACCGCCGGATACCCCCGGACCGCCGCGGCCGGCATCCGGCTCGAACTCGCCGGGAGAGCACCATGACGGCCCCGTTCCGGCCCGGCCTGGCGGCCCTCGGCTCGCTCAACATCGAGGACATGCACGCCACACCGGGGGCGGCCGCCGCCGCGGCGAGCCAGGCGCTGCAGCACGATCCCGCCAACCGCGGGCTGCACCTGGTCGACGCGAGCTATGCCGCGCTGGCCGCGGGCGAGCCGAAGCGGGCGCTGCGCCTGCTCGACGAGATCGGGACCGGTGACCCCGGGCTGAGCCGGCATGCCGCCGCGCTGCGGGTGTGGGCCCGGCAACTCGACCGGAACTGGTATCCCGGCGGCATCGGCGCGGAGACCGTGGACGAGCACGCGCCGACGGTGACCCCGGCGCCCGGCGCGCCCGAGACGGAGCTGGTCGAGCAGCTGATCGCGAACGGTCCACCCGGGCTCGCCCCGACCCGGGCGATCTGCGCGGACCTGGCCCGCACCGGCAACGGCCCCGCCCTGCTCCAGCTCACCGCCCAGGGTATGCAAGGGCTCCAGAGCCTCGCGGTCGCCTCGGCCCGGCTGCAGGCACTGGGCATCGCCGCCTGGTGCGAGATCGCGGCCGCCGACCTGGCCCAGCGCAGCGGGCACACCGGCGCGGCGGAGCTGATGGGCCAGGCCCGCGCGACGGCGACCCGGTTCGGACTGACCGGTGTCGTGGCGCTGAGCCACCTGATCGAGGGCGACTGGTATGCCACACCGCAGTCCTGTCCGGAGGCCCTCGGCTTCGACCTCCCGGCCCGGCAGCGGCCGAACACGTCGCCACGGGATCTGCGGCGCGCCCAGGAGTGTTATGCCACCGGGGCCGCGTACGCCGCAGGGTTGCCCTTGCCTCGCTTGCATGCCGCGCTCGACCTGCGCTGGGCGACGCTGGCCTGGCTGACCGGAAACCACGAGGAGCGCCGCCGCCGGCTGCTGGCCGCCCACGACATGTACGGGCGGGCCGGTGACGCCGCCGGCTTCCATCTCAGCGCCGTGCATCTGGTCATCGCGGACCTCGCCGAGGGCCGGCTCTATCGGCACGTGCTGGCGCTGGGCTCCGGCTGGCGGCCGCCGGAGCACGGGCCGATCGCCGATCTGCTCGCCTGGACCCGCACCGACGGCAGCAGCGCCTGGTGCGCCGGGCTGGGCCGGCTGTTGCAGCGGGCGGCGGAATGGTGGCAGGCCGAGGGCAGCGTTCCGCAGGCGCAGGCCGCCTACCTCGCCGCCCTGCCGCTGCTGGCCGCCGATCCGGCGCTGCCCGTGCAGACGATCGTCACCGCGGTCGCCTATCTGGACGCCCGGCGCAACCTGGCCGCCCGGGCGCTGACCCGGATGGAACGGCTACTCAACACCACACCGCCGGCGCAGCCGGGGCCGCCATCGCACATCGACTTCGCGCAACGCCTGGAAACCGTGCTCGCGATGGTGGAAGCTCAGCGGGTCCGCATCGACAGCGCCGCCGCCGAGCACGCCGCGCGCGGAATGCTCCGGCTCCGCGGTCATCTCGACGAGATGCTGGCGCTGCCCGGCATCGCCGACCTGGCCGGCCCCGCGGAAATCGACCCGGAGGCGGTGCTCGCCGCCGCGGCCCAGGACCCCGACGCGAACGTCGACGACCTCTACGAGTCGCTGCTCGGCGGCGAGATGATGCGGCGGATGCTGGCGGCGGCGGCCGACGTGGCGCGCTGGCAACGGGCCTCGCTCGACGTGCTCATCCCGCTGGCCCGCGGCGGCCACGCCCACCGCCTGGGTCTGCTCGACCGGGCGGACGGCTGCTACGCCGAGGCGCTCGAAGCCGCCGGGCGACCCGCCGCGCCCGCATACCTGCGCCCCCTGGTGCTGATCGCGACGCAGGACCAGGCGGGCGCGCGGGCGGAGCTCGAACGGCTCGAACGGGACCAGGAGCTCCCCGACGACCAGCTGGCCGCGCTGGCGCAGCGCGCCGAGGACCCGGAACGCGCGGCCCGGGCGTTCCTGCGCTCGGGCGGGCCCGAGCGCGCCCGCCGCGACTGGCAGGACGCGCTGACCGCGGCCGAGCTGGCGCTCGACGGCGGCGACCCGCACGAGGCGATCCGCTGGGCCCAGCACGGCGCCGGCCTGATCGAGCAGTCGGTCGCCTCGCTGCTGCGGGACCCGGAGCGGATCGCCGGTTGCGACCGCAGCGGCATCGTGCGGCTCTTCCTCACCCAGGCGAAGGCCTTCGACACGCTCGCGCAGGCGCAGCCGGGCGAGGCCGTCGCGCTGCGCGGCCGGTCGTTCGCGGCGGCCGAACGGGCCCGGTCGCTCACCCTGCTCCCCGACCCCGCCGGCGGATCGGGAGCGGCGGCCTGGCGTGCCTGGCAGCAGCTGGCCGCCGAGTGGACGATCAGCGCCGACCGGCTGGTGGCGGCGATCGACACCCCCGACGCCGGCGACACGAGCGCGCTGGTCGAGGCGGTCGACGCCGCCGACGCCCGGCTCGCCGCGGCGGAGTACGAACTGGACCGCAGCCAGCCCGGCGGCCTGCTGCGGCGCAGCGCCCCGCCACCGCCGTTCCCGGTCGGCGAACTCCAGGCCCGGCTGGCGCCCGGCACGGTCGTGGTCGAGTACCTGGCGATGGACCAGGATCTGCTGCGGTGGACGGTCAGCCGCGATCGGATCACGGTGCACCGGCGGCGCTTCTCCGGGCGCCGGCTCGCCGCGCTGGTCCGCGGCTTCCACACGTCGTGCGCCACCGGATCCGGGCAGGGCCCCGAGGCACTGGAGCTGGCGGAGCTGCTGCTCGGCGGCGCGGAGCAGGTGCTCGCCGAGCACAGCCGGGTGGTCGTCGTGCCGTTCGGCCCGCTCAACCTGGTCCCGTTCCACGCCCTGCCGGTGCACGCGGTCGCGCTCGGCGCCGAGCACGTCCTCTCCTACCTGCCGAGCGCCGCCGCGCTGACCCGTACGGACACCGTCCTGGACGCTCCGCTGCGGCCCCGGCGGCCGCTGATCGTGGGCGATCCGAGCTTCGACCCGGCGGCCCGGCCGGGGCTCGAGCGCCTGGCGGGTGCGGTCGTCGAGGCCCGCGCCGCGGCGCGGATTCTCCGCTGCCCCGACGACGACGTGCTGATCGGCGCGGCGGCGACGGAGCCCGCGGTCCGGGACCGGCTGGCCGGCCATGACCTGCTGCACCTGTGCACCCACGGCACCCTCGACGAGCTGGCGCCGTTCGCCTCCTCGCTGGTGCTCGCGGGCGGGGACGAGCTGACCGTCGCCGACCTCGCCGGTCTCGACGTACACGCGGAGCTGGCGATCCTGTCCGCGTGTGACACCGGGCGCGGCACGGCCACCCTGGGCGGGGACGTCGTCGGCCTGACCCGCGCCCTGATCCGCGCCGGGATCCGGCGGACCCTGGTGTCGCTGTGGCCGGTCGACGACGAGGTCGCCCCGGTGACCGTCTGCCGGTTCCTCGACCGGCTGACCCACGGCGAGGCTCCCGCGTACGCACTGGCGAACGCCCAGCGGTTCGTCGCCGGTCTCGACCACGACGGGCTACGCCGGGAGTACGAGGCGCTCGGCGGAACCGTCGGCGAACGCGCGACCCGCCGCGGGAACCCGCTCGACCACGAACTGCTCGACCTGGAGGAGGAGCCGGCGCCGCTCGGTGGCGACGCCGAGCGCTTCTGGGCCCCGTTCATCCTGGTCGGCGCCTGAGCCGGCGCGGTCCCTTGTGGATTGACCGCCCCCGGCGACCGCGAGCAGGATGGGGACGATGCGTGACCTACCAAACGGGACCTACAAGCGGATGACCCGAACGGAGTACTTGGCGGATTTCTGGGACAAGTACTGGACGGCCGACAGCTCCGGGATCTGGAACTGGAACGGCGGCAGTCCTTCGAGGAGTCCGGCTACCACGTCTGGGAGGCGTTCAACCGGGGCGACTGGGCCGAGTCACTGCGCTTGCTGGAGGCCGACCGGGCGGAGATCGCCGCACACCACCGGCGGCTGACGGCAGCGGGCACCAGCCTCACCTGGATCCGCGCGGTCGAGCCACCGCTCAACCCCTACGTACGGTGGAACCTGCACGTGCTGCGGATCCGCGAGCAGTACGGCACCGACGCGCGGATCGTCGGCCCGCAGCAGTTGGACCCGCGCGAGGTGGCGCTTCCTTCGTGACGGGTGCGTTGAGATCCGCGACCTCTCGCCCTCGCTGCCTTGCGGTCGCTGGCATCCGGACATGCCGATGACAGTGCGTGTGACCATGGGACAGAGCTCCATCGAACTCGAATCCTGGAAATGCCCGACTTCACCGGACGTCGCGGGTCGCTGGCACAGGGCCGGTCCTTGTCATGGACTCCGGGCCGGTCGGCGCCGGGTTGTCGGTCGCTGAGATGATAGTGGGTGTGATCGATCCAACCCCGCCTCGAAGCCGGAACTGGACTGTGATCGCGGCGATGCTCGGCGGTTCTGCCGCGTTGATCACTGCTCTCGTGGGAGTTCTGACCTTCGTCAGTACGCAAATCGGCAACGGAAACGGCACGGGAGCAAGACAGCCGACTGCCGTCCGAACGACTACGGCGCATACCCCGAATTCCACGGCAGGGACAGGTTCAGCCACCCCGCAGCCCGCCTGGATGCTGGTTTGGAGGGGTTCGTTCCTCTTCGACAACAACGGCGTGAATTTCGACCACGAGCCACCGCTACGGAACGCAGGCGGAGCCCTCCAGCTGTATTCGGGCGGTTCTACCGCGGCGGCCGCGGGCCTGGGCGGCGGTGCTATCCGACTCGCGACGTTGGCTCCGGGTGCCGCAGCGACCCCGGAGGCGTGTGCGGAGCGGCTCGATAACTTTTCGACAGGGACGGTTTCACTGGACAAGGGGAGGCGGATTTGTGTACGGACGGAGCTTGGGCGCGTGGTCCTGATGGTCATTAACGGCCCTGCCGACGAATATCTTGCCTGGGAAGCTACGGCCACTATTTGGCAGCCGACGCCGTAAAGGACGGATGCGCGCAGACGGAGTAGCGCAGTATGCCCTTTGCAGTATTACCTCGTGCTATCGATTTTCTTGGTGTCGGCCCGGCAGCACGGGACGCCGTAGCGAGCTTCCGCTTGCGTCGCAGGCCAGGTTCGCACCTGAGCTACGTGGTTGACGGCGGAGTGGGGCACCACGAGCGCAGGGTCGCCTCGTCGCCGGGGAGATTGCACTCCTGAAGCAGACGTGAGACGGCGGCATGCCCGGCGAGGCCGCTGTGCAGAACGGCGTTGGCGGCGGCATACTGCTGCGCCGAGAGATCGGCCGGTGATGTCCCATCGGGCAGCGGACCGTCTGGGAAGACCAGGCTGAACAGCAGTTGGACGGCGTACACGAAGCGGCTCATGTCCTCGCCGCCGGCCGTCAGCCGGTCGAGCAGCATGGCGGCGAGGCTGGGCACGGAGCGCGCCGGGAGGTCGCCGAGGGCGATGGAGGCGGCCAGAGCCGGGTCCTCGTGGTGGAACGTCCAGCCGGCGAGGTTCTCGGGGCCGTGGAACAGGCAGTCGCACAGTTGCTTCAGCATGTCCGCGTCCGGTGTCTCGGTCAGCCGGACCAGCCCCATCAGCACGGTCCAGTGGTTGATCCGGCCCGGCTGGTCGCGCCACCGGGTCACTGCGGCGACCAGTTCCACGTCGTCTGGATCGCCGATCATGCCCGCGGTCAGGCAGAGGAAGGAACCGACCACTGGATCCGGTTCGACGGCCAGACGGGCGATGATCGCCGGTGTCACCTGCGACGCCGACTCCGGGAAGAAGCTGAGCAGGTGTGCGCTCAGGCCGCGGGCGTCGCGATCGGCGTCGTCGAGCAGCCGTAGGTAGGTCGGCACGCCGGCGCGCACCGCCTCGTACGCCTGCCGGTACACCGGATCGATCTCCGGACGACGGTATCCGCCGCGCCGCATCCACTCCTGCTGCCGTGCCAGATACCGGTCGCTGCGCTGCTCGGCCAGTTCGTGCAGCCGGGGACCGAGCCGGTGCGGGCGTGCGCCCGACAGCCGGTCCAGCTCCTGCTCGGGCAGGATCGCCGCCAGCAGTTCGTGCCCGAGCGTGCGGTCCGGCGCGCCGTCGTCGGCCAGCAACTCGACCAGGTAAGGCACCGCGACGGCAGCAGCCGGGTAGAGGGAACCCTGATGCAGCACCCGGGCCCCAAACCGCTCCGAAGCCTCAGCTCTGCGCTGCTCTTGCGGCGAGCGCAGAGCCCGTAGCAGGTCGGGCAGATCGGTGGCCGGCCCGTAAGCGTGACTCAGCGCCGACCAGTCAAGATCGAGCGGATCGGCAGACACGTTGGCACCCTACATTCATGGCGGCGATGACGGGGCAACGGAACTCGCGCCGCAACCGCGGGCATGCACAGCTGACCGCCTGGCAAATCCCCACCTACGTAGCAAGTGTCGGCACGCGACTTTGCCGATGTGAGTGCGTCCATGGGAATTCGATCGTGTCCGCAGACTTGTCCAGACCGCGGTCATGAGGGGATGAAAAGCGATCCTTACGAAGGAGCCGACGATTCGGCATAGCCGTACTTGACATTCCGCCGCTAGCCGAAGCGCCGGCAAGGTTGCCCGTCACAGCGATCCATGAAGTTCGTGCCCGCCAAAATCATGATCGCCGAAGCCGCCGTGATCATGCCCTCCGCCGCATCGAGCCGAGTCATCCCGACCCAGGTCGCTGTGCCGCATTATCGACAGCACGCCCATCAACCCTCGGTGCATCGAGTCGAGGCCGCGCGCCCGTCGGTAGCGCGCCCGCACGCCTGATGTCAGCTCATAAACGATCAGCAGGATCATGCCGAGAAAGTTGGCCACGGCGAGTGCCATCATCACGAGCGCCAGCACTATGCCTCCCCGTTGCAAACGGTCGATGCCTTTGTCTCCAGCGTGACTCCTGCCCGGCTGCGGGTCCAGCCCTCCATCGCCCATTGCCGATTCAGATCGCGCATGACGTAGGTTCCTGGTCCTTGATACCGCCAACCGCACCCTTGGACGGGTTCCCTACTGCCTGCACCGCGCCGGAAACGACGCCGGGCCGTTCATTCATCTGCCGCGAGTTGCGCGCATGGCTGGGGGCGCACTCAGTCGCCGACGAAGACGAGTTCGCCGTTGTCCTGGGCACAGCGCTCGGCCATCGTCCGGAGCCGCATCAGCCCACTGTGCTCGGCGCCCGCTGCTGCTTGTGTGAGCAGCAGTGCCACCTCGGTGACGAGTTGCTGCATCTGGCTCGCGCCGAGGCGGGTCTCACCGTGCGGATCCACCCAAGCGAGCAGCCGCAGCTCTGGATTTCCGCGAGAAATCAGCCGGTCAAAGTCGCCGGCGGCATCAAAGAGCCCGCCAGCTGGATCCGGTAACTGTCGTATCCGTGTGTTGGCCACACGCAGCTCGACCTGAATACCCATGCGTTGATGATCCGCCACGCCCGGCGCGGTGTCCTCGTCTGCCGCGAACTGGCGCGCGGACGACACCCGACTGTTACTTAGAGTAACCTCGCGATCGCGTGGCCCGCGCAGTCGTAGGCCTGCGCCCGAAATGCTGGCGACAGTAGCCGTACCTGGCCATAGCATCTTCAGCGTGCCCGACGTGCCAGAGCCGCCGACAGACTGGCGGTACGAAGAGCTTGGGCGCCTTGGCGAACTTGAACGGCGCATGACGGCAGAGCTGGCGGATGCTCGGGACGCTATCGCGCGGCTCGTCGGTCAGATGCTTCCGCACCACGCACGACCAGAACGGATCGAAAGTGTTGTTCGGGCCAGCGGCTACTCGCGATGGATGATTGAGCGTTTGCGCGATGGCAAGATGTGGCTTCGCTGACCGTGCTCATTTGCCGCGACCCGTGCGCTACGGAGTGTTATGAGCCGCCGATCGGTCAACGTGTGCTCTTGCCGATGAGTGGGCATCCCAGCATGTTCGGCAAGTCGCGGACATGCGGGCGCTGCTATGCGTTCCACAAAGCGGGGTCGTCGTAGTGGTTGTTGGCACCCTTGCGTAGAACTGTCCGCAGCTGGGTGAGGCCTTCGGCGTCGGCCGGAAGGCGCAGGTGCTCCAGCAGAGTGAGCGCCTGCGCCGGTTGAAGGTCGCCGTAGACCGCGTGATAGCCGGCCAGCAGACCGCGGAACACCGCCGGGTGCAGGCTGGTCCGCTTCCCCCGCGTCGTGCTCGCGGTCGTGGTCGGCGCGTCGCTGGGCTGCGCCGGCGCGCTCATGCAGGGCGTCTTCGGCAATCCGCTGGCCGAGCCCGGAGTCGTGGGGGTCTCGGCGGGCGCGGCGGTCGCGGAGGCGATGCGGCGCACCGAGACCACCGCGTTCGCCGGGCGGCCGTTCCCCGCCCTCTCCGGCGGCGAGCAGGCCCGGGTGGC
>Ga0307513_10007948_pt1 | contig 13647 bp, 9 predicted proteins | sample 15_EM_MG_FD_202174 | JGI IMG/M metagenome (GOLD analysis project Ga0307513, IMG submission 202174) | Populus trichocarpa ectomycorrhiza microbial communities from riparian zone in the Pacific Northwest, United States - 15_EM | ecosystem: Host-associated > Plants > Roots > Unclassified | place... | reverse complement strand
TCGTCGTAGAAGATATGGCTCTTGACGAGCTGAACGTCCTCTGTGCTGAACCCATACTTGCCTGCCGTCTCAGCGGCAGCGCCGACGTCATCCGCCAAGCGGATCCGGTCGTAGGCTTGATCGGCCCATCGGGTCTCGAAGTCGACGCCGTCGCGGGGTCGGCGGAGTTCTCCGCCGGTCTGCCGCCCAGTTGATTCGGCCGCCCCGGCCGCCCACGCCGATCCCGTGTGCTTCCCTCGAAGAGATTCGACCAGGTCATTGATGCGCGTGCCAAGCTGGTGCATCGCGTTGCCCAGGTTGCGGATGCTTGCGATCAGGTCTCGGAGCCAACGCCCGATCCTGGCCGCCCACGACGCACACAACGTCGACACCTGCTCAACCACCAACGGCGTCGCAAGCCCAAAGCTCGCGATCAACTCCCCCGCGTACACGATCAACCGCGACACCACCGTCGCCACCGCATCGCGGACCATCATCCGAACCGTGCCGATCAACACCCCGGCACCCTCGGTGATCAACGCCATCGTGTCCGACGCCTTCGCCAACGCCAGCAACGACTGATCCCGCTGCCCCACCCAACCGCGATACGCGTCCGACGCCGCACCCTGCCACTCCGACAGATCGAACCTCACCGCCCGAGCAACCGCACCCGCCTCGTCCCGCAACGACACGGCGACATTCCGCCACGTCTGCGCATGCCCCGCGATCTGACCCGGATCACCAGCCAACCAATCCAACGCCTCCGACAACGGCTTCACATGCTCGATCAGCCAGGAAATCCCGTACTGAAGCAACGCCCCGACCGGATCCGACACCAACGCCAGACCATCCAGACCCGCACCCACCACACCCAGCGACCCATCCACCCAACTGCGGCTTTCCACACCCTGCGCGATCAACTCGATATCCTCGGCGATCCAAACACCCGCCCAAACAGACTCCGGCTGATCAACACCCGCAGCGACGAACGGATTGACGGTCACCGGCCGTCCCGGATACCCAGAAAGGCATCCGCCCGCTCGTTGTCGGTCGTCTCGTACCCCGCCGCCGTGATCCGCAGCCGAACACCCGTGTCGTGCAGCGAATCCGCCGCCGCATCGATGCCGTCGACGAGGACGTCCTGCAACGCGTTCAGCATGATCGGCACCATCACGCAGAGTTGCCCGTACGCGTCGTTTCCCGCCCGCAAGGCCGCACCCGCCCGCGCGGCTGTCGCGACCTGATCGCCGATCCCCTCGACATGCCCGGCATGCGTGACAAGCTCTGCGTGTCGTACCCCGACCCGGTCAGTCATCGGCGGAGCCTTGGCGCGCGACGTACGACGCGATCACGGCCTTGCCGGTCTCCGAGTCGGCGCCGACCGTCTCCGCGGTGACTTCGGTCGCGGCCTCGGTCAACGCCGCCTGCGCGGCGCGCAGCGTCGCCAGGATCGCCCGCGCCGTCTCGTCGGCCCACTGCCGGCGAATGCCCTCTTCGAGGGAGAGGTCCGAGATGCCACCGGAAGCACCCACCGTCACGGAGATCAAACCGTCCGCACTGCGCGCGGTCGCGGTGAGCGACGCCAGCCGCGCCGACAACGCCCGCGCCTGAGCCGCACGTTCCTCGATCCCGGCCTGCCAGTCATCGACCAGGCGCTCCGCCGCATCAAGATCCCGACCGTCGAACATGGAGCTCCCTCCTCCTCCACCGCCACCCGCAGCACACGGTAGTCCGCCCATCACAACTCGACAGCCCCCACCGCCACAAGACCGAACCAAACCCGCAAACCCCTTCGGGTACGCCAGCGAGCCTCCGGGCGGCTGCCGCACTCGAGCCGACCACTCCCGTGGTGAACCGCGGAAGCCGAGCCAAACCGGAGCCGGTCGCGGGCCGCAGCAGATCAACGCGCTCGTCCAAATCTGGGCTCGGCCCTCGACGCCGGTAGCGAGCGCGTCGCCGCCCGCACCGACGACCTGGCCGCAGGGCGGCATCAGTCATCCGGAGGAATACGCACACCCCCTATCGAGCCGTGAGGTGAGCGAGCATCGACTGGTTCGCCTCCCAGCCGTCCGGGAACTTGACCGGCACGTTCAAGTGGACCGGTTCGGCGGACGGGTGGGCGTCCAGCAACTCCGCGATTCCGGCGCGGGCGACCACCACGCACGCGTGGCGATGGCGCGACGTGAGCACGCACAGGCGACCGGACTCCAGATGGAAGGCGGTCGCGTCCCGACGGCCGGATAGTGGGTGCAGCACCACCGTCAGGTCGTACTCGCGGCCCTGCAGGCGGTTCGCGGTGTCCACCGTCACGCCGGCGGCCGACGGGGGCAGGAACGACTTGATTGCGGCCACCTGGTCTCGATGCGCGGCTCCGATGGCGATCCGGTCCGGGGTCAGCCCGGCGGCGCCCGACTCGGAGACCGCGACCGGGGCACGGGCCAAGGCCCGGGCCGCCAGCGCCGCACATGCCGCGGCGGCCTCGGCGTCGGTGCGGACGGTGTAGCGGGACGGAAGCTCGTGCAGGCCCCACCCGGTCGACGCGGCGATGTCGAGCACCGCGTCCAACTCGGCGGACGCGCGATCGCCGGGCGCGCGTGCGGTGAAGGACAGCGTGCGGTCGGCGGGACCGGTCCCGGAGCGGAAACCGGTGAACGGATAGAACGCGGCCGCGACCACCGGTGCCGCGGAGTAGGGCAGGCGCCAGGATACCGGGAGGCGGTGGACCGGCACCGACGGGTTGTGCCGGAGCAGCACCGCCACCGCGCTCTGCATCGGATCCCAGGACAGGCCGGTCCAACGGTCCACATCGACCGTCGAGAACGGGTCGAGCTGGCCCGGGTCGCCGACGAACAACGCCCGGGAGAAGCGGGACGCCACTCTCAACAGGGCGTCGGAACGCATCTGATACGCCTCGTCGACGATGGCCCACGGCCAGGTGCCCTCGGTGACCGTGGCCCATTTGGCCGCCGTGCCGATGGTCACCGCGGGTGCGCCCAGCTCGACCACCTTGGCGCCGACGCGACAGCACGGATGCGCCGACACCCGGGCCGACGGGACGTAGTCCACCGCGGACAGTCGGCCCACCGACAGCGCCGGCGAGGCGACGCCCAGCCGGGATATCAGATCGTCGACCTGCTCGTTGGTCTGGGCCACGATCATCAAGCGCGCACCGCTGGTGGCGAGCACGTCGGCCGCTCGTACCACCAATGTGCTCTTGCCCGCGCCCGGCGGTGAGTCGACCACGATGCCGCGATGCCCGGTGGCCGAGAGGTCGGCCAGGACCGCGTCGACGACGCGGGCGGCCTCGGCCGCCGGCGAGAGGCCGGAATCAAGAACGGAAGCCATGGGTACGGACACGAAGGCACGCTATCGCGGCGGTCCGACATAACCGCTTCCCATCTCGTACACTTGTGCTAATGTCCCTGACCGCAGCGCTTGCGTACGCCCGGCATGGCATCCCGGTCCTGCCGGTGCACACGCCTGCCGAGGACGGGAGCTGTTCGTGTGGACGGAGCACGTGTGATCGAGCCGGCAAGCACCCGCGGTTACGCCACGGCCTCACCGAGGCGAGCACGGACCCGCGACGCATCGAGATGTGGTGGACGCGCTGGCCCGACGCGAATGTCGGACTGCGGACCGGGATCGTCATGGACGTCGCCGACGTCGACTCGGCCGAGGGCTGGCACGGCCTGCGTCATCTGCTCGGCGGCGCGATGCCGGCGGGCCCCCAGGTCCGTACGGGCGGCGGGTGGCATTTCTGGTTCGAGACCACTGGGTACGGCAACCGCGTTCGGCTCATGCCGGGAGTGGATTGGCGCGGCGCGGGCGGGTACGTGGTCGCGCCGCCGTCCCGGCACGCGGGCGGGGCCGACTACCGATGGCTGATCCGCCCGCGCACGGACCCGCCGCGAGCGCCATCCGTGCTGCTGGACCTGTTGGCCGGGCCCGCCTTCGAGCCACCGGGGACGACCATCGCCCATCCCGGCCGTTATGCGGCCGCCGCCCTCGAAGCCGAAACGGACCGGGTCGCCCGTGCGCCGGTGGGAACGCGGAACGACACCCTGAATCGGGCGGCGTTCGCGCTCGGTCGTCTGGTCGGCGCCGGGATGCTCGACGCGTGGCTGGTCCACCAGGAACTGACCGACGCGGCGCGCTACGCCGGCCTGGGCCGGACCGAGATCCGGCGCACGATCCGCTCCGGCTTGACCGCGGGCCGCCGCCAGCCCGTCCAGCCGAGCCGTCGCGTGGCGTGACCGGCCGAGGGCGGCGAGGATGGTGCGATGAACGACAAACGGGTGCTGAAGCCCTATGACGTACAAGTCTCGATAGCCGCCGGACGGGACGCGGTCTGGGACGCGGTAACCCAGCCGCCGGTGCTGCGTCAGTGGTTCGGCTGGGACTACGACGGGCTGGACGCGGAGATTCAGCAGATCTTCGTGGACGAGGCGACGCTGTGGGCACCCGAGCGGATGGGCTGGGCCGACGGCTCCTACCTGGAGGTCAGCGGCGACGACGACACCTGCACCGTCCGTGCCGTACGCGATGGTCCACCGCCCGAGGACCCGGACCGGTACGACGGCATCGAGGAAGGCTGGCGCGTGTTCCTCACCCAGCTCACGTTCTACTTCGCCGAGCGCCCGACGGGCCTGCGGCGCACTCTCTACCTGACCGGCGAGACCACCGGCCGGCAGGCGCTCAACCTGATCGACGGCGACTGGACCCCGGTCGGTCTGCGGGTGGCCTCGGCGGTCGACGCCGACCACCACCTGGTCGTGGTCGCCGGTCACGTCCATCTCAACTCCCCCGACGCCGCCCGGACCGAGGTCACGGTCTCCACTTACGGGCTGGACGACGACGCGTTCGGCGCCTGCCGCGAGGCCTGGGTCACGCGCTGGGCACCGATCGCGGACCGCGCCGACGTCACCTTCGCCGGGATGCCCGGGCCCAGGTGACGTTCGCCTCGCAACCTCCGGCAAACCGGCCCTCGCCAGGCGGCTCCCGGCGAACTGACCTTCGCCGGAACCGAACCGACCGAGTAGCGTGGCTCATCGGTTCCACGGGAGCGCGACCCGTTCTGGAGGGGACATGGCTGACGACGCCACGATGCCGGGCGTCCTGGCCGACTCCGCGCGCCTGCGTTCCCTGCAACGGGTCTGCGTCGGCGCCGAGCCCGACGAGACGTTCGACCGCTTCGCGAGCCTGGTGAAACGCCTGATCGACGTACCCGTTGCGCTGGTTTCGCTGGTTGACGACGACCGCCAGTTCTTTCCCGGGCAGGTCGGTCTCGCTGAGCCCTGGAGCACCAAGCGGGAGACACCGCTGACGCATTCGTTCTGCCAGTACGTGGTCATCGAGGGCCAGCCCAAGGTCTATGCGGACGCACGGATCTACGCGCAGGTTCGCGACAATCTGGCCATTCCAGACTTGGGCGTCGTCGCGTACGCGGGGATGCCGCTCACCGACACCGACGGCCGGGTGCTCGGCTCGCTGTGCGCGATCGACACCGAGCCCCGCGCCTGGACCACCAACGAGCTCGCCGTGCTGTCCGACGCGTGCTCGTCGGAGCTGCGGTTGCGCCTCGCCCGCGAACTCGCCGAGGAGGCCCGCCGGCAGGCGGAGTCGGCGCACGATCAACTCGCCATGCTGGCCGAGCTGACCGAGACGCTCGCCGGCACGCTCGACATCGACGAGGCGGTGACCCGGCTCGGCGCGGCGATCACCCCGCGACTCGCCGACTGGTGCCTCGTCACGCTCATCGACTCGGCCGGCAACATCCGGCGGGTGACCGCGGCCCATCGCGATCCGGGCAACGCGGCCGAGGTCGCGCGCTTCGCCACGCTGATGACCTCCGGCCTCAGCGCGCGGTCCGAGGTGCTGGCGGTGCAACGCAGCGGCCAGCCGATCCGCCGCGACGGCGAGACGCCGGAGAAGATCCTGGAGCGCACCGCCGACGCCGAGATGGCCCGGATCGCCGGCCGGCTCGGCTATGCCGCGTTCCTGATCGCGCCCATCATGGCGCCGGGCAGGCAACGGACCCTCGGCTCGATCACGCTGATCAACGGCCCGCAGCGGCCCGGGTTCACCGATGCCGACGAGCGGACCGTCATGGACATCGGCCGGCGCGCGGGTCTCGCGGTGGACAACGGCCGGCTGTACCGCCGGCAACGGCACGTCGCCGAGGTGCTGCAGCAGAGCATGCTCACCGAGCTGCCCGACATCGCCGATGTCGAGCTGCACGCCCGCTACCTGCCCGCGCAGGACGGCGCGGCGGTCGGCGGCGACTGGTACGACGCCTTCGCCCAGCCCGACGGGTCGGTGATGCTCGCCGTCGGCGACGTCTCCGGGCACGACATCGAGGCCGCGGCCACCATGGGCCAACTACGCAATCTGGTACGCGGGGACGCCTTCGCCCGCGACGACGAGCCCGGCCCGTTGCTGACCCAGCTGGATCGCGCGATGCGCGGCCTGCGGATCCCGGCCGCCGCCACCGCGGTGCTGGCCCGGCTGCGTCGCGACGGCGACTCCTACACCGTGGCTTTCTCGAACGCCGGCCACCCACCGCCGATCCTGCTGCGCCCGGACGGCGAGGTGGAGGTCTGGTGGGAGGACCCGGAACCCCTGCTCGGCCTGCTGCCCCGGGACAAGCGCGGCACGCATCGGCGCACCGTGGCCGTCGGATCCACTTTGCTGCTCTACACCGACGGCCTGGTGGAAGACCCCGGGCAGCTCATCGATGAGGGCATCGGCCAGATCGTCGACGTGCTGCGCGGCAACGCCGGCGTACCCGGCGAGGAGCTGTGCTCCCGCCTGATCGGCGCGGCCCCGCGCCGCGCGGACGACATCGCCCTGCTGCTGATCCGGCTGACCGGAACGCAGAGCCCCGGCTAGGCGCTGGCGGTTCCTGACTGTTCGGCGTAGACGAATAGTCATTCGATCATGCAATGAGTCATCGACTAGTCGTGTCCCGCGATAGTCGTCCCGGAGGATGTCTGGATTGTGCCTGCTGTCGGCTTTAAGTTGAGGGCTACCGGAGTGGAATTCTGGACCGGAGGAGTCCGCATGGCCGTCCCCACGGAGCCGGACCCGACCACACTGGACGCGCGACACAGCGGCACCGCAGGCGCATCGTTGAACGCGGCGAAGGTCGAAAGACTGCTCCGGCAAGCGGTGAGCAACGTCGGACCCCTCGGCGGCACCAAGTTCGTGCCGCTCCGCGCCGACCGCCGACCCGCGCCGGTACGCGAGATCACGCCTCTGGTCAGCGATCCGGTCCGGCCCGCGTTCGTGGCACCGGAGAACTGGGGCAAGACCCGGGACACAGCGCGCGGGCGGCGCCTGATCATCCTGCGCGGCGAGCCGGGACACGGGCGCGCCGCCGCCGCGCTCCGGCTGTTGCTCCAGCCGTCGCACCGGCCGATCTTCGACCTCGACCGCGACGTCGACCTGCACCAACTCCCCCAGTGGCTTGACGACGACGTGACCGGCGACACGCCGCTGCCGCTCCGCGACGGGTTCGCGCTGTGCGAGCCCAGCGGTGGGGCCGACCTGGCCGGCTGGATGCTGCATCAGCTGACCGGCGCGCTGGCCCGGCGGGACGCCCGGATGGTGGTCACGGTCGGCATCGACCGCGCGCTCGATGACGACGTCGTCCGCGACTACGTCGTGACGCTCGGCCGTCCCCAGCCGCACGCCGTCATCCTGGCGAGCCATCTGCGCTGGCGGCTCGGCCGGCGGCCGGACGCCGGCGCGAACGCCGCGGACCGGATCCTCGCCGACGCCGCCACCCGGGAGATCATCCGCGGGGCGGTGACCGATGACGCGCCGGTCAAGCTGGTCGCCGATCTAGCCGTCATGATCGACCAGGAGTTCGACGGCGCCGCGGTCGACCTGGATCGACTGGCCGAGCGGGTGGCCGAGCGCTGGGCCGGCGACTTCGACATCTGGTTCGGTGCGCTGCCGGACGTACGGAGCCGGAGCTTTGCGATCGCACTGGCCGTACTGAACGGGCTGCCCTACGACGATGTGGTACGGGCGGCCCGGCTCCTCGCCGACCGGCTGGACGGGCCGCCGCAGGTGGTCACGGACGGCACGCCGATGCTGTGGCAACCATGGCGCGACCCGTTCGCCGACGCCCGCCACAAGCGCTTGCGGCTGCTGTGCGCCCGTACCCGACAGATCATGATCCTGGGCGACTTCGGCTATACCGCGATCGAGATCGTAGAGTATATCGACGGCGGACGGCCCGAGACCGTACTCGAACACGTCTGGCACGAATACCAGCTGCACCGGTCGTTGCTGGACTGGTTGCGCGACGCCCTCTCCGGGGATCCGTCCGAGGGTGTGCGGATCTGGGCCGGCACGGCGCTCGGCCGGTTCGCCACGTACGCTTTCGATCTCGTCCATGGCACCGCGCTGCAGGCCCTGGCGGTCGATGCCGACCGGCGGCGCCGGGATGTGGTGGCGTACGCGTTGCGACTGCCGGCCCGCGATGCCCGCCTGCTGCCGCTGGTCCGCCGACTGGCCAACCGCCTGCACGGCAATCCGGCGGCGCCACTCGGCCAAGCCACCTCCGCTCGTCTGCACGCGGTCGCGCTCGGACCGCTCGACGTGGATCCCGTGCTGGAGAAGTTGGACCGGCTGGCCATCCTGGACGACCACCGGATCGCCTGGTCCATCGCCGACAGCCTGGCCGACCTGATCGTGCAGGACGAGGACGTCAACGCGCCGCTGGTGCTGCACCGGATCGCGGACTGGCTCGGCGACCGCCGGCGCAACCGGGTGGCTCAGTGGGCCTTCCACCTGCTCGCCCAGTCGTTGCGTACGGACGTGGAGACGAAGGCGTACGCACAGTGGATGGTCTGGCCCGGCCTGCTGCTGCTCGCCGACCAGCGCAGCGAGCTGCGTCCGCTGCTGATCGGCATCTGGGATCGGGTGCTGAACACCGGCACGTTCCCGGATCGGGTCGAGGCCGCGATCGACAACTGGGCCAGCTGGGCGGAGTCCTACTCCGAGGTGCGGACTGCGTTCGCCCGGCTGCTGACCGCGATCGCCGGGACCAGCCCGCGCACCCGGGCGCTTGTCCTACGGCACGTCGCCCGGTGGACCGAGCCGGAGAACCTCTTCCCCATGCGAGCGACGGCGGACGCCGTCAAGCACAGCTTGAGAAGGAACGATGTCCCGTGACCGCCCCGCTTTCGCTGATCCTCAGGGTGTCACCGGTCCAGCGCGGCCTGCCGGTCCGCGCCACCACCCCGAACATCGCCGTCGTGTACGCGACCGCGGGTGGCCGGCTCGGCTACTTCGACGGCCGCCCGATGACCTGGAAGGAACAGCTGACCTCGTCCTACAAGCTGCGGTACGACGTGGACATGAGCGACCACCGGCGTCGCGGCCACACGGTCGGCCCGCCGCTGCCGGCACGCGGCGACTACCACTTCTTCATCGCCACGGTGGACGTGGGACTTCGGGTACACGATCCGCTTGAGGTGGTCCGCCGCAACGTCACCGATCCGCTGCATGTCGTCTACAGCCACCTGGCGGACCGGTTTCGCACGATCACCCGGCAGTACGACATCGAGAAGTCGGAGGACGCCGAGAACGCGATCGTGGACAACCTCCGGCACGAGACGCCGCTCGCCGAGGGCATCACCATCTTCCGCGTCTCGCCGCGGCTGTTGCCGGACGAGCAGGCCGCCCGGTACCTGCAGGACAAGGAGGCCGCGGAACGCCGATTGCTGACCAACCGGGCCCAGCACCTGGTGGCCCTCGAGGATGCGGAGCACCGCGGCGAGATGGAGCTGCTGGACCGCGACCTCCAATCGCAGCTCGTCCGCCGGGAGCTGGAGGAGTTGCAGGCGCACCAGATGGACGCGCTGGAGATCATCCGGCTGCACCTGGCCCGGAACCCGCACGACACCGAGAAGGCGATGGAACTGCTCGCCCAACATCGCAAGGCGCTGTTGGAACACCAGGACCTCTACAACGAGCGGTCCACTGCGCTGTTCAAGCTCATGGTCGAACATGGCCTGATCCAGGCCGCCGACGTGGAACCGTTGCTGGCCCGGATGATGAGCCAGATCGGCATCGTTCCCCCGCCGTCGCCGTCGCCGCTGGAGGTGCAGGTCGATCTAGGCGCCGAGTGGATCGAGCCGCCGGTCATGCAACAGCCGGCCGAGCAGGTCAGTGCCCAGGAGGCGGAGATCGTCCCGGACGACGAACCGGGGCAGCATCGCTGGAAGGCAGGTGTCGGCGTGCAGCCCGTGTACATCCTGATTGACGAGTCCGCCGAGGCGATGCCGCAGCTCGACGAGTTCGACGCCGGGATCGCCGCGCTGCTGCGCATACTGCGGCGGGCCGGCGACGTGGCCGGCGCGATCCGGCTCGCGGTGCTGGGATATTCCGACGACCTCAGGGTACGTTTGCCGATCAGCAAGGTGTCGGAGACGACCGTTACGCCGCATCTGCATGGCGGCGGCCCGGCCAGCTACGCCGCGATGTTCGAGACGCTCGCGGACCGGATCGACCAGGACCTCGAGATGCTCGAAGAGGAGCCGCTGGAGATCCGCCGTCCGATCGTGTTCCTGCTCAGCGCCAGCGCTCCCGGCGACAACTGGATGAACCCGTTGCGCCGGCTCGTCGATCAACGGCTGCACCCGCATCCGCCGTCGATCGTCGCGTTCGGCATCGGGGCCGCGCCGGCCGACCTCATCGCCGGGATCGCCACCGACCCCGGCCAGGGCTTCGTGCCGGCGCCCGGCACCGACATCGACACTGCGATCGCGCAGTTCTGGAATTTCGTCGCACGCGACATCCTCGATCTCGGCCAGGACGTCATCGACGGCCGTGAGGAGTCGCTGATCGTGGCGCCCGAGGGTTTCCGGGTCGCCAGAGAAGGCGCCTAGGCGCCTAGGCGGACAGATGGCCGAGACCAGGGACAACCTCCATACCGGCCCGACACGGTCGCGGACGGTTGGTCCACCGACGATTTGACCGTACGGCTGGCGTCCGTGCGCGGCGGTGAACATGTGGCGCGCTGGCGGGTTCTGACCGCTCATCTGTCCACTGGCGCGCAGGCGAGGCGCCGACGAATCCAAGGCTGATCGTCGGGGCCGAAGAGTCAGATCAGCGGTTCATGTCTCAGTTCGGGCCGTGTAAACATGGGTAATGGACGTCGACGTCACCCAAACTGCCGCCGCGGTGATGCCGTATCTCACAGCGGCCATCAACACCTACGGTGCAAGCGTGCTGGACAAGATCCGGGACGGCGTGGTGGACAAGGCCGCCGACGAAACGGTCGGGTTGGGACGCCGTCTTCTCGGGCGCATCTTCAACGGGGCGGCGCCGACCGATACGATCGAAGGCGCTGTGCGCGACGCGGCCGCCGGCGAGGACGGCAGCGACACCGCTCTCCAGTTGCAGATCCGCAAGGCGCTCCGGGCAGACCCGGAGCTGGCACGAGAAATCGCGGCGTTGCTGCCGACCGGTTCGGTGCACGTCGAGGCGTCCGGGACACGAGCGATCGCTATCAACATCAACCAGGGGGTCGCGAATACCGGCGACAACTCGACGATTCAGCGATGACTACCCCCGCCGGTACTGGTCCGACTGCGTCGGCCGAGCGTTCACTGGGCATCGACACGAACGTCGGCATCGCGATCACCGGCGACAATGCCAACTTGCTCAACATAACGCCGGGCGTACTGAAACCCGTCACCGAAGTGCCCCTGCCGACGCAACTCGTCAAGTTGCCTCGGCCGCCCACCACGCCTTTCGTCGGCCGCGAAATCGCACTCGACATGCTCGAACACGCCCTGCAGAGCGATGGCGCCGGCGTAGTGACCCAGGCTCTCTACGGCCTGGGCGGCGTGGGGAAGAGCGAGCTTGCCCTTCAGTACGCCGCACGCCATCGGTCGCGTTATCCACTGATTTGGTGGCTTACCGCGAAAGATGAGGAACGGCTCGAAGCCGGCCTTGCCGAACTGGCGCGAAACCTTGATCACACGTTGAATCTCGTCGGCACCAAGGCCGGCCATGCCGCCGCCTGGGCGGCGCATTGGCTGCAAAGCCACGGCGGTTGGCTGTTGATTTTGGACGACGTCGAGGACGTCGATATCGTCACCCAGTTCCTGGGTCGCGTGGGCGATCAAGGACACATCATCATCACGACGCGGCGTGACATCCGATGGCAAGGCGGCGTGCAGCCATTGTCCCTTGAGGCGCTTCCCCCGGATGCCGCGGTGACGTTGCTGTGTGATCTGTCCGGGCAGGATGAGCGTCAGCCGGCCGAAGCCCTGGCTTACGAGATGGGCTACCTTCCCCTCGCGCTAGAGCAGGCCGGGGCCTACATACGTCAAGTACGCATCTCCATCGACAGATACCTGCAGCGACTCCGCCGGCATCCGGCGAACGCGCTGGCCGATGTCGCCGAAGGCGGCGATGCGTCCCGCGCGGTTGCCCTTGTCTGGGAGGTCACTCTGGACACCATCGGCCGTCGGAGCCCTCTCGCGGTGCTTCTTCTGCAGGTCATGGCCTACTTCGCGCCCGACAACATACCTCGGCACATGCTAGCGGCGTTGGAGCCGGAGAAAGTCGACGGGGCTCTCGGCACGCTGGCGTCGTTCAGCATGGTGACCTTGATGCCCGAGACCGTGAGCGCGCATCGTCTCGTCCAGGCAGTGCTGCGCATCCAGCAGGAGTCGGTACCGGATCCACCGCGCGGCGAGCCAAGGCCGCCCGACCTCGCCGCGGCGCTACTTCGAGCCGCATGCCCCCGGGGGAACATCCAGAGCCAACCGTCCATGTGGCCGCGTTGGAGGGAACTCGTTCCACACATTGAAAGTCTGGCAGCCGCCGTTCCCGATCAAACGGCTCCGGAACCACTCGCAGAGTTGCTTGCTGCCTCCGCCGCCTTCTCTTGGGTACAAGGACAGCCAAGCATCGCTTTGCCGCTTGAGGAACGCGCACTCTCCATCAGCGAGGCCAAGCTCGGGCCCGATGATCCGGTGGTCGCCACACGACTCAACAATCTCGCGCAGACGTTGACCTCGCTCGCACGACACACCGAGGCACTGACCTTCCAACAGCGGGCGCTGATCATCACCGAGAAGAGCGTCAGTCCGGACGATCCACTGATCGCCACACGTTTGAACAACCTCGCTGCCACGCTCACGACCTTGGATCGACACGGGGAGGCACTGCCCCTGCAGCAACGGGCCCTGGCGATCACCGAGTCACGGCTCGGGCCGGATCATGCTGATACCGCTCTTCGTTTGGACAACCTGGCTTGGACGCTGGCGGCATTGTCCCGATATGAGGATGCGCTCGCGCTACGACTGCGCGCCCTGGCGATCACCGAAGCGCGTCGGGGAGCCGATCACCTCAGTACTGGTCTGCGGTTGCATAATCTCGGCTCGACGCTGGCGGACATGGGTCGACATCGGGACGCCCTCCCGTTGCGTCGACGTGCTTTGACCATCACGGAGGCCAGCCTGGAACCTTCCCATCCGACCATTGCGGTCGTGCTGGACAACTTGGCCGAGACGTTGACGGCGCTCGGCCAGATTGAGGAAGCGATCGACCTGCAGCGGCGTGCCGTCGGCATCGTCGAGGCGAGGTTTGGGCCGGATCATCCAACTGCTCTGGCCATGCGCGCACGACTCATTCAGGAAT
>Ga0307513_10007947_pt1 | contig 13648 bp, 13 predicted proteins | sample 15_EM_MG_FD_202174 | JGI IMG/M metagenome (GOLD analysis project Ga0307513, IMG submission 202174) | Populus trichocarpa ectomycorrhiza microbial communities from riparian zone in the Pacific Northwest, United States - 15_EM | ecosystem: Host-associated > Plants > Roots > Unclassified | place... | reverse complement strand
TGGATCAACGAGAACATTAACCAAAAGCTCTGCCGCGAAGACTACGCGAGCTTCATCGGCCTGTTCGATCTCCCTGGCTCACAAAACATCCCACAATCCGCCGTCCGCTCGAACTCGCTCGACCAATTCTGCGTCAACTTTGCTAATGAGCGCCTCCACAACTGGATCCAGAAGCGCGTCTTCGAGTTTCGGATGGACGAGTACGCCACGGAGGGTGTGCGACAGTATCTCCCCACTGTGCCCTTCTTCGACTCGTCCGAATGCGTCCGTATGCTCTCCTCCAAGCCTGGTGGACTCATCTACATCATGGATGATCAGGCGCGCCGTGCGCCGAAGAAGACGGAGCACACCATGGTCGAGGCGTTTACGAAACGCTGGGGCACGCATTCATCGTTCAAGTCGGGCGGGACTGATCGTTCTGGGTTCCCCACGTTCTCTGTCGCGCACTACAACGGCGCCGTCACGTACTCCGCTGAGTCCTGGCTCGAAAAGAATCAAGAGACTGTCAACCCCGACTTTGTGTCGCTCCTCCGTGGGACGACGAACACTACAGTCGCGAGCATGGAACAACCCGGATCCAACAACCCGTTCATACAGGGGTTGTTCTCCGCTAAGGCGATCGCCACCCAAGCGCACCCCCGGAACGAGGAGACGATCGTCGCTGCCCAGCAGTTGCACAAGCCGATGCGCGCGCCGTCCACCAAGAGGAAGCAGACGATCCGCCGTGCCAAGTCACTCAAGCGGGGCGAGACGATCGACGAGGAAGCAGACGACACCGCCGCCGCGCCGATGGGGGTCCGCTGCGTCACAGGCGAGTTCAAAGCCGCACTTGATATGCTGTTCGAGACGCTCGACGAGGGTGAGGCGTGGATTGTGTATTGTATCAACCCCAACGACTCGCAGTTGCCCAACCAGCTCGAGGGTCGCGGTGTCAAGGCGCAGGTGAAGAGTCTCGGACTCGCCGAGGTAGCGAGACGTCAAGCCGTCAGTTGGGAGATCAATATGACGCACGAGGAGTTTTATGATCGGTATAAGGACCAACTTCAGGGCCTTGGTATTTCTGCCGGTGGCGATATGGCAGGGGCTGCTGCGACCGCCACTAGTGCACTGAGCCTGCAGAATTTGGATATCGTTGTTGGTCAGTATAAGGTACGTCTTGGTTCTGAATATTCGACTTCTGCATCTGGCTAGCGATTGACATCCGTCCAGGTCTTCTTGACTCAACGGGCGTTCCACAAGTTTGAAGACCACCTCCGGAGCACTGATACGGAGGAGCAGAAGCGCAACCGCTTGCGCGAGATGGAGGAAGGAGCTGGTATTGCCGCTGCGTACGACCCATTCGCACCATACCTAGGGGATGAACCAAACGAGGAAAAATCACCATTTGCGAACCCAAGGACTCCCTACGCGGGCGGTGCATATGGGGATCCATTTGGTCAATCGTCGCAAGCAGCCCTCCCTCTTGTCCAGAACGCACAACCCTTCACTCGCGCCGACATGTACGACGAGTACGACGACCAGAAGTCCCTCCGCTCCGACGACTTTGACGCCCAGTCGCGGGTGACCCACGATGTTGGCTCTGTCATTACCGAGTCGTACGCGCCGAGCCGGAATATGTTCCAAAATATGGACAAGAAGGCCGCGTTGTATAAGGACCCTCTACCCGGAGAGATCATGGAAGGCGAAGTGACGGAGGAACTCAAGGACACGCCTGCCCGCCGCAAATGGGTTGCGCTGTGTTGGATCTTGACGTGGTGGGTGCCCGACTTTATCCTCAGGTGGATCGGGCGCATGAGCCGGTTGGATATTCGCCAGGCTTGGAGAGAGAAGTTTGCGATCAACATCCTTATTTGGTTCATCTGCGGGTGCACGGCGTTTGTCATTGCCGTCCTTGGCAACCTCATCTGCCCCCGCGAGTTCGTCTTCAGCAGCGGCGAGATTGCAGACCACAGCTTTAATCATTCCCCCGACAAAGCATACGCGACCATCCGAGGAGAGGTCTTAGATCTTACGGGCATTTCACGAATGCACGGTGTCAACGTTCCTGTTGTCCCGACCAAGCTTGTTCTCAAATATGGTGGTACGGACATTAGCAAGCTTTTCCCTGTCCAAGTCAGCGCCCTCTGTCGTGGTACGTCTGGTACCGTCAACCCGTATGTCACCCTCAACTCCTTGAACGAAACCGTGGACCCCATCTCCGACTATCACGATTTCCGCGCATACAAGAGCAGTGATTATCGCCCCGATTGGTACTTTGAGCAGATGGTCCTGATGCGGTACCGTTATCGTCTTGGATTCGTCGGCATGACCCCGAAGGACATCTCCCAAGCTGCGAACAGTAACCGTCTGATCACGGTGTACAAGAGCCTCATCTACGACATTACCGACTATGTCAATGCACCGCCTAGGCTCAAGGTACCAGATGATACTCTAGCACCAAACGTTGAGGACACCAACTTCCTGCATAGTGCAATTGTCGACGTGTTCCGGCAGAATGCGGGTAAAGATATTACCAAGATTCTCGATGGCCTTAATATCGACCGTCAAGTCCTAAGTTGGCAAAAGACATGTCTCCGAAACTTGTTCACAATCGGCAAAGTCGATAATCGTAACTCTCCTCAATGCTTGTTCTCAACGTATATTCTTCTCGCCATCTCAGTTCTGATGGTTAGCATCATCGGCTTCAAGTTCATCGCGGCGCTACACTTTGGCTCACCCCGCGCTCCTGAGGACCACGACAAATTTGTGATCTGTCAAGTGCCTTGTTATACTGAGGGCGAAGAGTCTTTACGACGGACTATCGATTCCCTTGCCAAGCTCAAGTACGACGATAAACGCAAGCTCCTGTTCATCATTTGTGATGGTATGATCGTCGGTTCCGGCAACGACCGTCCTACGCCCAGAATCGTCTTGGATATCCTGGGTGCGGATCCGAATCTCGACCCCGAACCTCTGAGCTTCTTATCACTGGGAGAGGGAGCCAAGCAGCACAACTTTGGCAAGGTTTACTCTGGCCTATACGAATGCTCTGGTCATGTCGTCCCATATGTCGTGCTGATTAAAGTTGGCAAACCCACTGAGAGACAGCGACCTGGTAACCGAGGGAAGCGTGACTCCCAGATGGCTCTCATGCACTTCTTGAACAAGGTTCGCTCATTCCTCTGATGAATATTTGCTTTCGTTCATTGCGCTTCTCAGGTCCACTTCGGCTCGCCTATGAATCCTTTGGAACTTGAGATTTACCATCAGGTCAAGAACGTTATCGGTGTCAACCCAACCTTCTATGAGTATCTGTTCATGGTTGATGCCGATACTGTGGTCGAGCCTATGTCTCTGAACCGCTTGGTATCAGCGTAGGTACTTTTGCCTCTCGACTTGAGTTGTGCTTACCTTGATCCAGGATGATGCATGACAAAAAGGTCCTCGGTGTTTGCGGTGAAACATCGATCTCTAATGCCAAGCACTCTCTCATCACTATGATGCAAGTCTACGAATACTACATCTCTCACCACCTTGCCAAAGCATTCGAAAGCTTGTTCGGCTCGGTCACTTGCTTGCCCGGTTGTTTCACCATGTATCGACTCCGCACTCCCGACACCCACAAGCCACTCTTCATCTCCCAAGCCGTCATCGATGACTACTCTGAGAACCGTGTCGACACTCTGCATATGAAGAACTTGCTCCATCTTGGTGAAGATCGATACCTGACAACCTTGCTGCTTAAACACTTCGCGAACTACAAGACCCAGTTTGTCAGGGACGCTCATGCGTACACCGTCGCCCCCGATGAGTGGAGTATCTTGCTGTCCCAGCGTCGTCGATGGATCAATTCCACTATCCACAACTTGGCCGAGCTCGTCTTCCTCGATAAATTGTGCGGTTTCTGCTGCTTTTCTATGCGTTTCGTCGTCTTCATCGACCTCCTGTCCACCTTGATTCAGCCCGTGACTGTTGGCTATGTAAGTAGCTTTCTCGTGACGTCCTCGCTACTAATCATGCCCTATTATAGCTGGTCTACCTAGTCTACCTGGTGGCCGCCGAGGGAAAGACCATTCCGACCCTTGCCATTGTCATGCTTGGAGCTATCTACGGCCTTCAGGCATTGATTTTCATCTTCCGACGCAAGTGGGACATGATTGGCTGGATGATTTTCTATATTTTGGCTGTCCCCGCCTTTTCCTTCTTCCTCCCGATCTATTCCTTCTGGAAGATGGACGACTTCTCCTGGGGTCAAACGCGTGTGGTGTTGGGTGAGAAAGGCAAGAAGTTGATTGTTCATGTATGTCATTTTATCCATTCTAGTCAAAAGTACACACTAACTTTGAATAGGATGAGGGTAAATTTGATCCCAAATCGATCCCTCTCAAGTCATGGAGCGATTACGAAAATGAACTTTGGGACAAGGAAAGCAACCACAGCATTGGCTCGTGGATCCCACCACCGAAGGAAATCCTTCACTCCGAGTCCCGCGGGCAGTCCTTATATGGCGGCACCGGCACGCACTTCGAGCTACCCATGTCCCGCGCGTACTCGCCGGCTCCATCTCAGGGGTACGCACCATTGACACTCGGACACCACCCTGGTTCTGGGCAGAACACCCCATCTCGCCCTGCCAGTCGCAATATGCTCCATCAACCTTCGGCATCTCATGCTGCTAGTCAATACCTAGATATGTCCTTCCCACCTGCTTCCAGTCCAATGATGGGACATGAGAGTGGCGAACAGAGCCCAGGAGGCTACGGTCCTTCGGACTATGAGCTCGACCGGACGGTTCAAGACATCTTGAGAGATGCAGATCTCAACACCGTCACTAAGAGGGAAGTCAGAAGGAAGCTGGAGGATAAGTATGGTATGGATCTGAGTACCCGAAAGGTTATGATCAACGCCGCTATTGACCGCATCTTACTTGGACAATAGACTCCTATGGTCGTTAGATGATGAGTAGTCGGGAACTCTGCAGGACCTTTACAGCGTTTGCCTCGCCGTCGTTTTCCTGTCTCGTAACATCGTGGACTTCTAGTTATAGCCCCATCACACTCGTTAATTCTCTGCATTGTCGTGCCTATTTACGCATTTTGAACCCTGTTAATAGAATTGTCTACGATGCGATTGGTTTGGTTTACGCAAGCCATTACATTTTAGAAGGTCAAACATACATATCTGGGCTACATCCTCAGTCAAAGGGGACCGGGCGTATACTGGGTCCTTGGAGAGTCTTCCCGGCCGCAGCCGCCGCCCCGAAAGCGGAAGGAACCGGTATACCACAGCAATCACCCCAACCAGTTGCAGCCTGCCCACTGCTGCCAATTAGTCCATGGGGATGAGTGTGGCCAAAATGTGGGTCGTTAGGGTCTGGTTGGTCGCTGGGTTGTAGGCGGTCGCCAGTGAAAGGAAGAATAGACCCGAATAAGAAGTGCTGGACTACTGGGAGCTTGCCAAGTACTTCTGCTAAATACATCTTGATCATTCCTAAATTGATTTTGTCCCATGTCTTTACTGCAGAGATGTCGTCGAGCATTGGGGAGTGCCAACGTAAAGTCGCGGTCTTGATCTATGAACGGGGAGTCAGCTTATCCAGGGCGATGACCCGAACAACATGTACCTACAGAGTTGATGAACTGGATGCATGCTAGATACATATAGTCCTTCGAATACTCTTCCACAATTTCGTTATCATGAATGGATTTGGGTCGGAGGAATTTGTGACCTGTGAAATCCGAGTCAGTAGAGCAGAGTCTCTGCCCGCGACTCTTTGAAGGAACCTTTCAACTGAGCACTGCCGAATAGGAATGGGAGAAAGTGGTAATCATCTAAACCCCAGACACCATGAGAGCCGGCCGGTTCCAGCCAGTAGGTCGATTGGAGGATGCGCATCACTTGAATATATCTGTGACCCACGTGAATACATGTTGGACCGATGGTCGATCGGCTGACAGACCTCCAGAAGACTCGCGTGACAATAGCGACATGATCTCTCTCAGTTAGTACACCGAGGTGGTCTAGACATATACTAGTATTGTTCAGTTTGTGCAACAGCACAGGTCCAAAAATGTACCCACAGCCAGCAAAGAAAATTGAGTTCCATACCACTCCCGTAATCCACACGGGTACGGTCTCCCCAAGATTCCCTAAAGTATACCGTCACCTCTGCTAACGCTTCTACAGGGAACCCTGGTATCTTTCTGTGAAGTTTGTCCGCGGCCTGAAGGACTTGGTCAGTCAGATCCCGCCATTTCTGCGACAGAGAGGGATCCCTAGCACACGCCTCGCCAACTCTGTCATAGAACGTCCTAAAAGCAGGGTTTCCGAACCGGGAACCCGAGTTGTCTATCGGGGGCGTTTGCTTTGCAATCTCTGCGACATCGTCGAGGATTCCAAGGATGGCCCTGACCGCCTATCAAGATACGCAAGGGGGGGGGGTGAGGCGTGTTGTAAACGACGAGGTAGTGATGACCACCCATTTACTTCAGATTCGTCGCAGGTGTCGCGTAATTTCACTCCAACCACTGCGTCGTTTATTGTCTCGATATACCCAAGCACTCTTGTGTGAGTCGCCGATTGCTGGAATTGTTCCAATTGGGCGGGAGTAATGATCGCCTTACTCGGCACCTCGAACGTCGCCATTGCGTCAGGGTCAAAAGTGGTATATCTTTGTCCGGCGATGACTCAAGAGAAGAGGTTACCATTAGGTGCAAGGATAGACCAAATGATCTTGCAAATGGTTTATCGTACAAACAAATAACCAATACCACCTGAACACAAGCGAACACGAGACACTGCTAGCATGATTCGTTCTTACCTGTTGAGACGGCGGGGAACAACTGGGGTTCAGGTGAATACATTCTTTGGTTCTTCTTTGGTCTGTTCCCGTGTTTCTTACAGTTACAGAGGAGTGAGAAAGCCATAGTGCACATGTACCCCTATTTGACCGGACAGAACACGAGAGAAGACCAAAGAAGAGCCCAATAGTGCCCTCACTTAAACCCTGGTTCAACCGGACCGGGAAGAACGAAAAGAATGCCAGCAGAAAACGCCGAGAAGAAACGAGGGCTGCTCAACGGAAGAATGGGTGTGCAACGCTTATCTGCAAAAGCCGAATTATGGTCTGATAGATGATCCGATATTTCGGTCACGAGCATAGCAACAGAGAGAAGCTCATGGAACCAAGCACGCGGTCGTAGGCGGACGACCCACCCAACCTCCAAGATCCTGCGAACATGCGGATCAGAAATAGGAGCTGAACGAGAACAACGAGGGCGATGAGAGTATTCTTAAAGAGCGTCCTGCCCAAACACTTCTGGCACCTGTCGATCACGGTGGGGTTCTCCTGAGAAGGATGCATCCATTTGGCTGGAGGATACGGCATTTCAGCTTCGGTGTACTTTTGTGACTGCTGTCCTCAAGTAATAAATGTATCGATTGCTGATAGGAGGGGGACCCAATTGTGGTGCTCCATTTGAGGCCCCACTTTGACTGTGTTCCGGGGGGACTGGGACTGACAACTTCTGGAACACCGGTCAAAGTTGCGCTCGCGCTTCCGGGACACGTTCCGAATGGGTACAAGGTCGAAGATTTCCATGACGGCTATGGCTGTTGACAAGCCTCGAGGTGAGATCTTGAGAAATTCCACCCTCGAAGGCAATCTGACGCTTTGCCCGAGGTGTCCGGAAGGATCCATGATGGTCACACCGGGGAGGTGAATTACATAAAGCGAGAGAAACGGTGGCACTGAGGCGTGGAGGCGTGCGTTTATTGAGGCGAGCCAGAGCGATCCTAGCCGAGGGTTGGTTCACCCAACTTGGCTCGTGTGCATCGAAATACGCCTTACGGCAAATATAGAGATGTAAGAATGCCGAACGGGCCAATCGTCTTCTCATGGTTCCGATATTGTGTCCATCGTGTCCACCTGAACAAGCTGACAAGAAAGATCATAAGAGGCTGACCGACCACTTTTCTCGTCGGCTCCGCGGGTCAATCGTCGGATTACAGGGTCGCAGAGGACCACGCCTCCCTGTAAGCCCGTGTGCAGATTCAAAAGGTGGTGGTGTACCGCCGTAGTGGTACCATTAATCTGCTTCGAGGGGAGGCGAAGAGAACCCTAGTCCCAGACAGGTCAGTGGTCAGTGGTCAGTGGTCAGTGGTCCGTGGTCAGGCAACCTCTGGGCCAGGCCGTACCTGCACAAGACCGAACCGCCGAACAGAGACCATATGGTCCATGTCATGTACTCCACAGGGTTCAACTCGACTTCCGTCTACTCCTAAATCGCCTCCGATAACACACTACTTCATACCTGCCAACGCTAGAAAGGTACGACGTGCCCTTGACCCAACAATTTTAAAAAGAACTGAATTCATCGAACCCTATCAGAATTTAGCCTTGAGGAATTTAGCCTTGCAGACAAGCCATTAGGTCGGTTCAAAATGCGCTCCACTATTAGGTCCAGGGTCAAACGGAAGTCTTTGCCTCCCCCGGCTATCCCTGCACCAGAATTTGAACCGACATTCCAAATAGAACCAATACAAGTGCATTTCGCCCCTGTCTCACATGGCCACCCATCTAAAATGTCACCTGTCTGTCTGCTGTCTACTGTCTGCTTGGCTCTTTACCTCGACCTCATATCGGCGTGGGAGGTCGCTCATTTCGCGAGAGAATAATATTGGCCATCGGATGAGTCTTCCACATCCGACGTCTTGCGATAACTCGATCCCCCTATCGTTCAAAGTAACCCTGCCAACTACGAACCTTTGATACGTCGAGACGCTTATCTAGCGGTTGGATATGGAAACCGGAGAAATCCTGGTGCTCCGATCTTTTTAAGCTTACCAGTTCTTTACACTCAAGCACGTATCATGAGTAGCTAGAACCACATTCACCCCTTCCTATTTTCCTTGTCTCCATTAGCCGTTCCCAGCCGAATTCAAAATAACCAACCACTGCAGGTCCGTATTCAATATCAAGACTGTCTCTCCAGGAGCGTGAACCTAATTCAAATCTGAGACCTAACCCAGCTCCATCGTTGATCACCCTTCAGCCGATCGTGCACTCTCGGAAGGTGTGCGAACTCTAAATATCAAGGCCTCTTCGTACTGCCCTGGCGCTTCTGCAATCAGTTTCGCCATCCACCCAACAGTCGAAGGTATACATCAAAGTGATCTGCGTTGCGAGCGTAGAATAGCGTGGTCGAAATCAAAAAAATCATGTGTTGAATGCCGTGAGTGTTGAAGGGATTGAAGTTGAAACCGCGATACGTTTATCGAAGAGAAGGAATGGGACGAGAGCAGTGATTATCTCGGTGGGGATCGCGGCGGGCTATCCGCTCGAGTTTGTCAAAGACTTGATCGAGTCGTCGCGAGGTGACGTAAGTAGGATAAACGCGCACTACCCAATGCGGTGCAATGGGGATCGAGATCGGTAGTGGCCATATGTATAGTACGAGAGAGAACAGCCGTTCGGGTCGGATCTGCACCCACGCCTTGATGCCATGGTCACCTTTGCCCCAGCAGCGAGCTGCATTATGGGGGAAAGAAGTACCAAGGGCGCAGGGCAGCCTGCCAAGGCCTGCGACGTGGATCAATAGAATGGCGTAATGTTCGCAAAGGCGTCCGCCGCAGAATTAGGAGTCAGAGGGGCATATTGCTGCTGAGACGGGGGCTGGATCGCTGGATGATGAAACCCCTGTCCAGGAGGAGATGGTTGCTGTTGGGTTGTTGTGTGCGTAGGACGTCCATAACCAGCACCTGTGCCGGTACTATGGACAACTGAATGCATCTCTGGATGCGTCCGGTGCTGCCCTTGCTGGAGTGTCGGATGTTCGTTCGGATATCCACCACTCAGGGAGTCACCGCCATACGGATTCGGACGCTAAACCGTAGTAAAGGGTCAGTCACCTCACTCTACCATCAAAATGTTGCCTTTTCAAGAAGCTCCGACCCCCACCGAAAAAGTCCGATACAATCTCGGCTAACACAAAGGTATGGGACCGAACCCGATCGAGGAACGCTCCGTCACTCACCATGTAATCGCTGCCAGGGTCTACGCGCAGTCCATACTGCGGTGGATACATCACTCTACCATTGGCTGGCGGAGAGGGCCGTTGTTGGGCGTTGAAGTGGGCGTCGAGATGCGGGGTTGCAGGAGTCTGTAAACGGGTGACGGGCAAATAGGACATTAGTAGAGCTCTCACAAACGTTGATTGTATGGCGTTCCATGGAAACGGCCGGCGGAAAGAGTCAAAGGAAAAAGAGACTTGCCAGGAGCTGTGTATCGTATTGCGGCTCGGTCTTGATATGGTAGATGGTATTATTCGGATACTGATAGCCATCTGGCTGTACCTGCTGTTGTTGGTGCTGGAGCGGGTTCTTGGTGGAAAGCCGGCCGGGGACTTGAAGGGGTGCGCGTGACGCGAGCCCATTGCTGCCACCATTTGTAGCAGGTACAGCAACGACGCCCTGTTTGGTTCAAAGGGAGAAACTAGGATCAAAACATCACAAGAAGAAGGGGAGAGGTGGACGGGGATAAGAAGTAGCGTCTTGAAGTATCCGCGACTTTCTACTTATCCGACTGATGGGGAAGGGAGGGATGGAACAACGGAAGAAGGCACTCGCCAAGACACTGTAATTCGCCGGGGAGCAGGCGGAATCGTCGGACGAAACCTTGCGTTTTTTCGAGTAGGGAGGACCAGATACCGGATCCTGAGGGCTGAGGGGAACTGGATGGTGCTGGATCGAGTGGGAGGAATGATCCGAGTTTGAGTCTGGTGACCAGCGGTCGTGAGTGGGATGGACGAATGGAGGCACCTGCGACTGCGACGCGCGCCAGAGTTCGAGTTCGCGGCGGAGACGGATGTTTTCGCCCTCGAGCTCTTGTAGTTTATTGGTGATAGCAGCAGCGGCAGGGAGCGCCTGGACCTGCTCGGGAGTAAGGCCGAGGATCGCCTGGAGCTTTGCCACATTCTCCTCAAGCTGACACAAGAATAAGAATACTAATCTTGGAGCAGGAGCAGGAGCAGGAACACGCAGCAGCAGCTTACTTGTTCGATATAGGCCTTGCGCTTTGCTCGATGGCGTGCCTGGGCGCGGGCATTCCTGGAGCGAATTGGGCCGTCCTGTTGCTGGTCAGTGCCACCAGTCGTGGTCGAGAGCGTTGTAGACGAAGCCGAGCGAGGTTGGACGAGGGGCATGGTCATGCTATGCTGCGGGAGGAAGGTCGAAGTGGTGGAAGAGTCCAAGTGAGGGGTGAGGCTTGATATGATATAGCGGCGGCCAGTCTCAGTCTCGCAGAAGGGCTAAAGGGCCCGGGGGTGTCCCCGATCAGCCAGGTGGCTCGATATCACAAGAAATTTACAAGTCTCTAGTCCCGCTCCCCTTGCCTGCCCGGCCTCCTGACCCCTGACCTGCCTGACATCCACCTGTCCGTACAAGCGACCCTGTTCGACGCGACACAATCGGCCTACCCACAGCTATCCCGTACTGCCACATGCCTTCCACGTCTCCTAAACACTCCTGTCTTCGATGGATAGCTTCCCCCGCGTTCCTTCGCTTTCTTGCCGGGGCCGGATCACATCAGCCGTCAAAGTTTGAAGCTGCGGTCGTGACGCACGAGGACTGCGTCTGGTCGGGTCGACTTGTTCGGCATCTTCTCCCATATGGGATCCACGTCAGGGCCATCAAGATCGCCTGCGCCATCCCAGCCCCAGCACCACACTAAAGTAAAAAGAAGTTGCACAAAAAGTCAGCATCCAGAGCAGTGGTTGATGTCCGCTTGTAAAGGAAACGGCCCGATTGCCCCGTGCACATTCACTCGCTGTGACACGCGAATCCCGGCGCCCTCCAGGCGCTGCGCCACGCCAAGTAAGACACACCTTGCATCCCGGTTGAATCCCGCCCAGACTTGCAAGGGTTAGGGTTCATCGACGAGTAGAGTGTAACGTACCGTATTCCGGTCCAGGTGTAAAATCCAGCTCCTGCGATTCCTCGGGTACGAATAGTCTATCGTGAGGGCCGAACCAACTTCGGTCTTGGGGGTCGGTCCGCGGATCGTCCTCATACCCGCCAAGTCGCACGTAGCCACGGATAGCAGTCAGGTTTCGCCTCGGTGGATGAATTATATCGAACACTTTCTGTAGGATAAACCCAGAATGAAAGGAGTCGGTCAGTTCGTCCATCTCTTGCTCACAGCCCCGGGAGAATGAGAACCACTACCAGAGGGCATGCGGCCGCCCGTTCACCGCCCAACACGTTGTACGACAGTAGCCCTTGCAAACGGTCCCCGTGGTCTCCTTAGAGAACAACCTCCGAACGGCGATCGGTTTAGCGTCTGGCCAGCCCTAGCCCCCAGCATGTGACGGAAGGCCAACACAAATCGGTTGTACTCAAGACGACATACCTTATCATATGCAAGCTTTACTCGAGGGACCATGATGATGCGGCCATAGCCGGCCGACCAGTAGTCGTTTCCAATAAGCGAACACTCGCTCGCTGAGCATTCACCCTCGGCAAGGCGTGCCATGCGGAACCTGACATGCGGTGTCGCATAAATTGGTGCTGGGTCCAGGATCGCGATTCCGTTCCAGCAGGACTGAACCTGAACTGGCAAGTGACGCTGGAAGCGAGACGAAGAATCTGGATTATGGAACACGCCTTCGAATGGCGCGTTTTCGAGTGCTGTACCATTGATGTCTCTTGCGACCCAATTGTCATAGAACACTGGTGCACCCTGTAGCCAGAACAAGGTGGGGTTAGTTCACCTCGGCTGCTGAGCCGCTGAAACTAAACCATGGGCTCACAATTTCATCATGGAACATATAGTCCGCGGCACACGTCAAACCCGCGTTTTGTCTCCGACTCTGCCAGATAAGCTCGAGCACGTCGTCTACACAAGGCAGCACGTCGTTCATGAAGACAATAGTATCAAAGAACTCTCCCTCCAGATCCCTGAGCTCGTGCAAAGGGACGAGGGCGGCATTGCGCACCTCGGCCAGATACTCAATACGGTGATTGAATGCGCCCCTGGTTCGGTGAGAGGTACGAATGACCACTCGCATGCCAACTGAGCGCGTCAACGCGTCAAAAATCCGCAGCAGTGCCTTGGTCTGGTCTGTCGACCCGTTTTCATAGATTGACACGAAAACATTCTGATACCCCAGCACGCTGGCTACTCGGAACAGCGTGGAGAAGATGTCCGGGATGACGTCGAATGAGTTGTACAAGTTGATCGCGAAGAAGTACTTGTGCTGTTGTGCTGTTGTTTGTTGCAGTTGATGGACTTTCTGACGACGGGTCTCGCGCAAGACCTCATCCTGGTCAGATGGAGTGAAAAAGGCAATTGGGTCCCATGATGAACGACGAGGTGGGCTATGTCCGATGAGTGCCGTATACCTCTCGGAGGCTTGAGTGGTGTAGAGTTTCTGCGAGTTGCGGGTACATTCCCGGGAGTGATGAGGCGAAAGCGACGTGAGTAGGTCGAGTATTCGCCGGCGCTTCTCGTAACTTGGGAGAGGGATCTGGACGCGCCCAGGTGAGTGATGTGGTCGGTATGTCTTGATAGGTGATCCCCAAGTAGGTGTTACTTCAGTCTGGGAATTCTAGGTCAGAACCTCTGTATCGCTAAAGGCTAATCCCCTCTGAAGGACCGATTCTAAACATTCCT
>Ga0307513_10007946_pt1 | contig 13648 bp, 5 predicted proteins | sample 15_EM_MG_FD_202174 | JGI IMG/M metagenome (GOLD analysis project Ga0307513, IMG submission 202174) | Populus trichocarpa ectomycorrhiza microbial communities from riparian zone in the Pacific Northwest, United States - 15_EM | ecosystem: Host-associated > Plants > Roots > Unclassified | place... | reverse complement strand
AAATAGGGACTAAAATAAAAAGAGGATGAAAAAATGTATCAACCCGGGTTAATACACAAACTTTACAACTTGGATCATTGACATGATCATGATGAGTTGATCCAACTGTATAATTTGTTCCTTTTTTTTCTTCCTTTATTTTCTTCTCAGTTGGATATTTATTGGGTCTTAATTGATCACAAATCAGATAACTCTATAACTAAATAGAAGAGTTATAAAAGAATTTAAGTTAAAAAATATGTCATGTCATATTGATTTCAATCAACTTTAATTAACAATGAAATTTAAAACCTAGGACTAAAGATAATCCCAAATAGGCATAATTGTTTGAAGGGAGGTGAAAAAAAATATGATGAAATTGCATTTTTTTTTAATTTTAGGTTAAATAAAAAAAAATTAATGTTAACAAAGGGTTAAATTTTATTTTTTTAAAATTTTAAAGGGGAAATGCATTAAAAAACCTCGAATGTGGTATAATAACCTGTCAAATCACTGATTCGTGTTAAGAAGTCAACCAGGTCTAATATTTTTTTTAATTAATGTTTCACATCAATAAATAATAAAAAGAATTGCAAAAAAATAGTTGCACAATAAATAATCCACGGTGCTTTGCTTTCCTTTTTCTTTTGTTTTCGAATTTTTATTGTGATTTTTTTAAATCTATTTTTGTCGAGATTGTTAAGAATTTAGCTTCGTAATTTGCTTCTTTTTATTTTTCTTTTACATGAGATTAACGTGGTTTACAGGTTTGCCAAGGTAACTCGGGTTGCTCTAGTTTACGAGTTTGGTGGGTTGTCTTTTTTTTTCTTTGAACTTAACTTTATTTTATAGTCTATTTTCTTTCTCATATAGTTAAAAAATAGTTTTTGAGAAAAATCATGTTATTAAACCTTATAAAGTAACATAAATTAAAGGGTGTAAGGAAAACGTTATTCAACCACACACATTGCACTATAAATGACAATAGTAATCTATGGTATTTTGCTTTCTTTCTTTTTTCTTTATGTTTTTGAATTTTTGTCATGATTTGTTTTCAATTTTTTTTTTATCAATTTCATCTTTTAATATTGGAATGGTTGAGAATCCAGCTTCATAATTTGTTTCTTTTTATTTTTTCTTTCTATAAGGTTAGCATGGTTTGCGAGTTTGTCAGGGTAACCCGGGTTGCCCTGGTTTACGAATTTGGCGAGGTGTTTTTTTAATTGAACTTGACTTTTTTATCGTCTATTTTTTTTCTCATATAGTTAAAAAAATAGTTTAAAAAAATGTTATGTTATTAAACTTTATAAAATCTATGGACCTATTCACAAGTTTGACTGATTGACTTAGTTCGTGGGCCTGACAGGTTTAAATTTTTTAAACTGGTTTTTTTTCATCCTTAGATACTGGATTAATTAGGAATTCCATTTCATAATTGGTTTTGTTTTGCCTTTTATGTGGCTATCGTAATAAAAAAAAAAATCTCGGTATTGGATCGGTATTTGATTTCACAATCATCTATTTTTGTTATTATATAGTTAAATAAAAAATAGATTAAAAAAAATTATTATCCTAGTGAAGTCCATAAGCCAGTTCACAGGTTTAGCGTACTAACTCGACTTACCCGATTCACAGGTTTGATAAGTTGACCAACAAGTATGATATGCTTTTTTTTTTATCTTTTAATTGTTTTTAATTTATTTCCTTTCAATTTTATCATTTAATATTGAATTAGTTGGGAAATGGTCTGCATTATTGATTTTTGTTTGCTTTCTAGGAATAATGTCTCAAATAAGTGTTTATTTTTAGGTTAATGCTCAATTTTATGAGCATCTATTTTTATCATATAATTAAATATAAAATATAAAAAATTATTAAATCCAATAAAGTCCATGACCCAGGTCGCGAGGGAGGTCGATCCAATTTGTTATTGTCTCAAATTTTTTTAAAAAAATTATCATCATGAAGTTTTTTTAAAAGCTAAATCATGTTTTTATCGATCATCAAGTTTACATTTAGACCTATGAAATCAATCGAGTTAGCTCTCACACGATTTAATTAAAATTTTGAGTTAAACAGAGAGTTAAATCAGGAGGTTTCAAAATTAACCCTCTTGATTAGGTTTAATAATACTATTAAAAAATTATTCATACTTTTAATATATTTTTATATTTTTAAAAAAATTAATATTAACATGTGAATATACTAGTACCAATAATGAAGGCACTAGAAAACCCGACCGGGGTAACAAGAAAACGAATTGGAGCGATTGGTTTTGTTCTCAGGAGGTAGTACTATAATAGAGGCACCCAACCAACCGGGCTGGACAAGATTAAAAAAAAAAAAGAGAAGAGAAGAGCGGAGCAGAGAAGAGTGGATCGAGAAAAAATGGGATGGAGATGGGTAGAAGCAGTATTGCCATTAGGAATCATAGCAGGAATGCTTTGCATAGCTGGTAACGTTCAGTATGTCATCCACACGAAAGCTCATGGCCGTCCTAAGCACATCGGCAACGATATGTGGGACGTCGCTATGGAGAGAAGGGACAAAAACCTCATCTCCTCCTCCTCCTCCTCCTAGTCTGGTAATCCCCCCCTTTTTCTCTCTCTCCTTTAAATTATTTTGCTCGTTAATCAAGGTTTTCAGTTGAATTGGAGAATTAGGGTTTTTTCAATCTCAATTGAATTGATTAGGGTTTCCATTAGCTTCCCATTTCTTATCAGAAATAATGCCTCCTCCTACTCACTCCATCACCTAAATATTCGAAAAGGGTTACGTTTTTTAGACGATGCTTGCTTAGAAAAACGTAAAAGAGGTGAAATTATGAATGCTACAAATCAGTAACAAATATTTGTTTATCCTACACTTCAGCTCAGCTGAGTGCAAGCTGAATTGATTTGGAAAATTTGACAGCGAAATACTAAAGGTAGCCATCGATCTATCTTGTGGTGTTTCTGGGTTTGTCAATTTTATTTGATTGATATTTAGTTTCCATTTATGTTATTAGAAACATGGTTTTCAAATCATGGTAAGAGTTGGATATGAGTTGATGTTTAAGATCATAAAGTTAAATATTTGAGGGGTTGGAGATTTCTATTTGTTGATTTTATGCTTCAGCTTATGTCATTGAGAAATCAAATTATGTGTTGTCTACCATATCGTGTAGCTTTAAGGAGAATGTTGTGGTCGCGAAAAGCTTCTGTATATCTCCCCTCCAGTTATTCTCTCTTTGTGATCATGATTGTTCATTTACTCAGAATTTATTGTTGTCAACTTCTTATGATATCCAATGCAGGAAGCCTTTCCTACAGACTCCAGAAGAGAAATAAAGTGCGCATCTGACATCCCAGTTATCTAAGGAAGTCCTATGGGCAGTATCAGCTTGATCTTCCTTTTGTTTTGCATATGAATTTCTGTCAAGCAGTTGATCTCATAAGACAAATTTTCAGACTCCTTATCCTCTGTTTTTAACTATGGGAATGAAATTGGCTTTTTACAGATTTGTTGCTATGATAATCCATGTTACATTGTTTTTCTTATGTTTGCTACTTGACTGCAATAGTTGAGGATCTACTCAATGTTCATTGTTCATGAATGGCTTGTGTCTGTGAGATGCATTCTTAGAGTTGAGAAGTTTTCATAGGAATTCCAGGTCCAATGTTTCAAGTGCATCATCAAATTATAGAGGTCAAGGACAATTAAGAATTAGCAGATTGCAGCTTCCTTATTTAGTGAAAAAAAAGAAGCTTCTGCTAGTTTGTTACAGCTTTGCTGGGCTTGGCGATCCTAGTAACACGTGCTCATAATAAAGACCATCAGTTTGGAGTTGGTTTCTACCCTAGTCCTTTTTTCCCCCCAGTGTTGCTAGGTCAAGCAAGCAAGCAAGCGTATCAAGCAAAATTGGTGAAGATACCGAAATAGATTGTGGCACAAATCGTACCTAAAAGCTGGTTAGAAAAGTAGATTGCTTTATAAACTTTGTTGAAAGGTCAATAATTTTTAGAATCGGTGACCTTCTTTTCTTGTCTTTATTTCTACGTGTCATTTATTTTTGGAATTTGTTTGGTTAATTTCTCTTGGAACCAAACGATTGAAATAATATTTTAAAAAATGCTTAACTCCAACATGATTTTCAAATAATATTTAGTTTTTTATACTAACTAGTAATTATATCTCATGCTCTGCATGTGATTCTTGATGTTTTCTCTTATTGAAATGAGTGAAGTAGTAATATATAACAATTTATTTATGATATTATTAAGTGCGAATAAGTAATTTCTGAATTTTAAAGTAATAATCATCCATAGATTGCCATGATTTCAAACATTAGTGATTCATATATCATTTTCTTTAATTTCTTCAACAGCCATTTTAATTCTGGTTTTTTTTTAAATAATAAAATTTAATTTTTCAACAATATTTCATGATAAGATGACAGGGACAATGAAATCCAATATATTTCTGAAAATAATTAATTATATGGGAGTTTTACAATGTTATTATCACTATATTATATGCATAACAATCAATTTATTTTTGTATTCATACCAAACATTTTTATACAATACATATACATATACAATACATATACATATACATATACATATACATATACATATATATATATATATATATATGATGGTGTTATAGGATACAACTAAAACAATCAAGGCTTAATTATAAGTCAATGATCTTTTAATTTACATATAATGGATTATGTATCTTAAAAAAGAAAAAAAATATTTTCTTAATATTTTTTTTAAAAAAGAATACATGCATAAAGAAAAATAATCATGCGTGTTTTTATATAAAAAATTCTTAGAAAAGGCTAGGATGAATTAACTCATTGAATTTTTTCCCACCGGCACTAACTCATTCGGAATCAAATCTATAAGACGACATAGGAAGACCATGAGCATAATCAAATCCAAATAAAACTCTGAATTTACGAATAAATAAAGGACTCTCTATCTAGATATCTTGATAATGATAAAAGCACAAACCCTACTACTTCCATCTATATCTCTCTGTTTATACATAAATATATGTCCACACAGCCATCTCTCAGAGAACTGATCACCACGACAAGACAAGTGCTAGGCTCCTTGGAAATGGAGAGACAGCAAACAAACACCCTCGAAGTTGGATTTTAACTACACATTGAGTGTGTTCGATTGCAGATTTAGTTCTCTAGCAGTCACAGGTCAAATGAACCGTGAGATTCAATGAATTACTGATCCATATAAGCAACAGCAGCAATCCTATCCAAGGTAGGGATAACAACTCTAGGAACTTCAGTTCCTTACACCAAACATAATCACATTGGAGCGCAATCATACCATTACCAACCAGAAGATTTAATATTCCACGTAAATCCTTAAATCCCAGGTATACTCTTAAACGAGAACCATATACACCCTTCAGAGGAAATAAAACAACCCTCTCTCTTCTCTATTCTTACAAGTTACAACCCTCATCCATAACCTTTTCCTTTCACCACATGCATAGAAAGCCAGTACACAGAGATAAAATGAATGTGCTGACAACGAAGAGAAAGTAAGAGAGTTAATGAGTTAAGCCACATAGACAAGGCTGTAGAGAAGGGGAAAACAGTAGCATTGTTGAACAAGTGTCGCTAGAAAAGTTACTGGCCTGGTGAACAATATCCGGTCTATAAGTCTGAGAGACAATTAGGATAAATGATTTGAAATGACAGAAATTCACTCGAAAACTATTTCTAAAACATATTTATTTTATGCTTTTCTCTTCGTCCCTTCAACCATATACATTTATGTCCCTTCTATATTTGTCTTTTTTGTCCTACAACACTAACATGTTCTTTGGTAGGAGAAAAGAAGCATGTTTGCCATGATGGAGACCTGGTACCTCTGAAGGAAGGCACATAGCATATTAGTGAGCATAATATTGATTGAAAACTATGCTAACTCTGTACTAAAAATTAAAAATACTCTGAAATACATATAAACTAAACTATACAGTATAGTACTTATATTGTAATATTCAAACAGAAACGAAAAAAATATATATATTTCTGAAAACAGATGATACATTAATATATTTCAGGATTAGCTTCCACAACAAGAAGAAGAAACAAAGAGTGAAAAAAGAAAACGGCTAGCAGGATCAGAGGAAACCACTGCTCCATATGATGACCAATGGAAAAGGCTTTTAATGGTAACAAGGAAGAAAGAACTGCACAAATGGAAATATTGATGGGTACTGTAGTGCATGTTAGTTGTTACAAGGGATGGACTCACTGACTCGCGAGCTAGCAACACCACCACCATGGACATGGTGTGTAAAGCTTGCTAGCCAAGCTGTAGACATATATTTCTCGTAAATATTTGTGTGCGTGCGTGTGGTTTTCAACCCTTATGGAAACCAGGAATCGAAGACAAGTGTATTCGAGGAGGAAAACATAATCAAGCAAACAAAGAAAAGAAAACGATGCAGACAGACACATGCATATATACGAGTTTTCATGTGTGCTTGTGCTTGGATCTTCTTTACTGTCTTTTGTCAAAGAATGGCCTTTCCATAGGTCCTTTAGGTTAGGTCTACTACTGTTTGTTTGGGCTCAAATGACCAGCCCTCGAAAGATTTCTTCCTTTCTGCTATTATTTTTTTTTTTCTGATGATTTTGAAGACAGAAAAAAAGGCACAAAACACCTTATGTTAACAAATAATCTGGTACAAGTAAAGCTGGTGAGCATTATTGTTTTATCACTGCTCTCATTGATTTTCCCTACTTAAATATTGCTGGTGAGCACCATTATTGTTTTCTTAATGCTCTCCTTGTTCTTTTCTGCTATTTTAACAACCAAATCATTTTTTTGTTGCATGGAATAAATCCACTTAAAAAATAGTGATGACATCGACAAAACTTGCTTTTGGAACTTGGGGCACATAACATAGAATTCTTTAGCATCTGGTGGGTATTTGACTAAAGACAAGCACAGCACTTCCACTATCAAAACAAAGATCCGATCAATTTGGACGGCCAGTGGCTAAACAGCTGCTGATGGTCATGGGAAGAAAGGATTCCTTTGCCATTTGCTGTCTTCTGAAAGAGGATTACTAAATTAATTAATATCTGAAAAACTCCAAAGCCATAACAGTGTAGAAAAGGGCTGACTGTAAATCTGAAAGTGCTTTGGTTTTGAGTTGACTGAGTGTCTCTGGTATGGTCATGTGTATGTATGCAGAGGTCAAATTTTTACAGTATTAAATATAGCATGCACACACACATCCCATGTAGTTATAAATGTAAGAGAGTAAGAGTCTCTCATCTGTCTCTTTCATGGGTAGATAGTAGATATCTACACCAGAAGCAGTCAGTGTAGGGCTCCAAGCCTCCAACTATAATTTTTCTGATTTCCAGTAATATATGAATATGACAACTTGGCCTGCTGATGGCTTCAAGTCATGAATAAGACTGTGCCATTGCATTGCCTCTTTCAGTCTATATTTTTCTCTGCTTTGTTGTTGGCCGGACACACAGATGCAATGGGGAAGGGATAGGAAGTCTAAGAGTAAGAATGTAGAGAGGGGAATTCTATAATAGCAACCCCATTAAGAAGTCAGACACTTAATTTCTTAAAAGGAACAGGAAAATGTTTCTTGGTAAAGCAACACCGAGCATTTAATTATCAAAGAAACATTCCTAAACATAAGCAAAAGAGCAAAACCCAATTTCATGCTGATAATGAGAGAAAATTATCTTTCACTGCTGTCACAAGAACACGCAAATGCAATCAGTGCAGAGTATGTTTTCGTGGTCGCTGTGAGGTTAGAAATTAACAAGCTGAAATAAAGCTCAACGAATAGACTCAAGCCTGATATTAGATAAAAAGGAAAGGGACTCAACTGGAATGGTTGAAGCCGTAGCTTGTTAAAACCAAACCAAGCTTATCCTCAGGTTATCATGCTCCTAAAACTGAGATTACTGATAATCTAAAGGCAGTGTTATCAGAGAAAAACACAGAAAACAATCTGTAATGGAAGGCACCACAGAAATTTTTATTCCTTGTCAATGGGAAAACTAAACTCATCACATATGAAATTACTTTTTGCTAAAATGCACACCACAATGAATCATAAAACTATGGAGGGTTTGTGAGTGATAACAGATTTACACAAACATTCTATATTACTCACACTACAATGAAAAGCCTACCAGAACCAAACAAGACGAGGAAGAAGACACCACCAAAAAAAGATGTGAATGGAAGAATATTTGAATACGGGAATGGAGCTTGAATTAAGAATGAGTGTGGAAAAGAGGGAGGACTTGTACAGGTGGGAGGAGTTATGGCACATATTCATTCTCAAGGGTCGGTTGTGTTCGGGTAACCATCGCTGCTGGTGCTTTCGTTTCCCCAACCGATGTCATCTGTAGGGATTCCCCCACCTCTGCAGCCCTCTCCATCTGTTGCATTTTCTTCCTCTGTTTCAACTTCTGCGCCCACAATACGAAGAATGACAAAAACACCAACAGCAATAATCCACCCAGGACAGACCCAACAATTATCCCAACTTTTTTAGAGTTCTTCTTTCCCCGTCCACTTGGTACAGGACCCACGTTCGGAGGAGATGGAGTAGGAGATACTGGTGTTGGAGAAGGGGCGGGCGACTCAGCAACTATTGAAAAATGCCCTTGTTGGGTCGTTAAGCATACATTTCCAGAAGACACGTTGCTAAAAGTTGGACGACCCTGTAAATCAAACCCCACACACTTTGCAATAGACCCAACTGGAGGTGATTGCACATCCGGGAATGTGATATTTAGGGGATCGCCAGATACCCTGATGTCCAACTCACGCAAATTCGTAGCAGATAAGTTTGAAGCACTGTAAGCAATAAGTCCCAAAACTGGAGCAAGGTAAGCATAACCAGGCAGCGGGTAGTATGTCAAAGACCAATTGCCCAGATTTTGGTAGACCAAAACAAGCCTCTCCACATACTGCAGCACCACCACTCCTTCGGGAATCCCAAACTCTTTGTACATCTTAACACCTTTTCTTCTCAAGCTCCCACTCCTGAGCCTCATGGCAGCAATCTTGATCCCAGTCAAGTTCGAAGGAACAGTCCCATCATATGCAATGCCAGTCCTAGGACGAACAAATGCTCTATAAGCATAGTCTTGGAGAAGAGCATCAAGGGGACGCGCACTATTTATTGATTGAGCAATAATCCCCGGCAACCAGACGATCAATGTAAGAAGAGAAAGCATCGCGAGACTTCGAAGAAGCCCCATCGATGCTTTGGAATGTTGGAATTCAGCAGAATGCCACTCAAAAAACCTTTCAAAACCCAAAAGTAAAACCACCCAAAAAGCCAGCCCCCACAATCTCTATCCTTAGCAATAACCCCAAATCCAAACAAGAAACTAAAAAACTCAAACTTGAAGAGCTATTGCAGCCAAGTTTTTCCGAGGAAACTTCAACAGCAATAAACCCTCAGAATTGCAAATCGATGGTTGGTGGGGGGACAGGTCTGTCTATATCTCTAAAAAAATGTGAACAACGGATACTGTATAAAAGAACCCCAGATTCGCCAAGTCGAGAAAATAAAGCAGCTTTGAAAGGTTCAACGGTGAAAACCCTTTATATATTTTCTCTCTCTTTTGCAATTGCTTGTGCAAGACGCTCTCTTATGGTTATAGACTCAAATCAAGCACAAGACTTCGCGAATCTCTGCAGCATTTTCTCAATTAGACTCAGGATTAAAGGACCAATCTTCACAATTACAGCAACTAATTAAAGGCGCTGAAATTAATCAAATCCTGTCCGCTGATGAAATGACTGCAAATTAATACACATTCCAAATAAAAACCATATAATCCAAAACTAACGTAGATTCAGCCACAAAGATAGAGACTTTTTTATTACCTGAATTCAGAATTCCAAATGGGAGTTTCAGTTGACAAAAATTAGAGGCTTGTAATTGGCTTTTCTTCCTCAAAACCATGCAGTTGAAGATTCACATTATCCAAGCAAGAATCTTGAGATAATAAATCATGATTAAGAGTAGGCAGCAACTGTAAAAGGAGGGACCTTTTTAACAAAAACCCATCTGCATTATGGTTGAATCAAGACAGTAACAAAATAATCAATTTTGCTTTTGGAAATGACCCCTACACTCCTCTCTTTTAGCTCATATATGGAAAAAGGAGGGTGGGAGAGAGAGAGTGAAAAAAGTTTATAAGAAGGAAATCTAAAGGGCAAGCTGGAGATACGCTCTGTAGATGATGATGAAGATGACCCAGTGTAGAGAGAGAGAGAGATTAGTGCTGCCGCTTTGCTGTGGCTGCTGCTGCTACTCTAAAACAGTAAAAGAGTGATCCCTGTTGTTGGTGAACAATCAAAATACCATCAAAAAATAGAAAAAAATAATAATTAATTTGATTTACAGATGTGTAAAACACTTGCTAAGCCCCTCCCCCCACCCACATGATTGTTCTTCCTTTTTGTTACTGCTTTACCCATCATTCGTCATCTATAGACATACATGTCCCTTGGACCATTTTCTTTTTTAGTATTTTCCTTTTCCTTTTCTTTTTTGAAGTCTCCCAAATCTCAACTTATAATTTCTTTTTACAATACAGAAAGTATTCTCTATTGGATATTATTTTAGTAAAAAGAAGAGTGAAGATTTATATATTTTTTTTTTTTGGAAAAAGAAGAAAAAGGGGAACCCAAGAAATGAGGGCAAATGAGGGACCTAGAAATGTTAATGCCATGAACAAACACAGGAGGTTTATTCAATGAGAAGGACTCCTCTGGAACACGACAGGGGAGCCCTTCCGGTCATCCACATCCTGCCAAAGAAAAGGGTATTTTATGTTAAGATCAGAAGATATTTCTGGAGAGAGTTTTATTCCACAATTCCCAATAAACTCAGGATTATTATAGTTTTAGAACACAAATCAAGATTATCACGGTGCAAAACTCACGTTACAAGTCGGTCAAATCAAGTTTAAGTTAATTAAATCATTAAATTGATTTTGATTTTTAACTCGATGAACTGGGTATTTTTTTTTTTTTTCTCAATTCATACTGGATTGGTCGAATAACAGCCTGATTGGATGATTTTAGAAACTCACCTACCCCCACGCAATTATGCCAGGCTATTTGCTTCATTTTCTGTCTCAATAAAGTGATCTATTTTAAATAATAGTGTTAAGCTATGATTAGCACATTTTTAGATAATCCCACTACTATTGTTTGGTGGGAATATCAAGCATGATTTGATTATTTAAATTTAAATTTAAATTTAATAATAATGGTTTTACCAATCCTTGTTTTTATATGTAATTTAGCATGGTGGATTATAATTTAATTGTGATTTTATAATTCATGAATGAAAATATAATTTACTTTTTAAATTTATATTTTATTTTATAAAAATAATTCTTAAAAAATAATTAGATGGAATTGAATTGGATATCCATATTTTTAATAATTTTGACCATATTAAGATCAAAAAAGGTTTAAAATTCTTACCTGATCTATTCATACACATCATTTTTAATAAAATTATTTGTTTATATGTATTGGAACATCGTAGAGTTAATGCAATTAAACCATAAATTTTTATTAACATAACCTCGTTTATCGTACCATTATTAACAACAAAAAAAAACATTGCAATACACACATACCAAATGTCCATTTGCTAATATTAAATAATAATTTTTTATGATTTTAATATACTAATATATATATATATATAAATATATATAATTAAATAAAAAATACTTTGCAATTGTTTATTAAAAAAGCCAACCGCATGGTTTGCCGTGCTAATAGACACACACAAAATGTCCATTTGCTTGCGTGTTAGCGAATCCTAAACCTCTTTCATTCATATAACATCGATTTTGAATTCATGCCCTTGCTATTCACTAATAGTTACTGCCTCTCAAAGAAAAAACACAAAAAAACAAAAGGGTAATTGTAAATGGTCGTGGTCAAGGGATTGGATAAACAAGTCAACGAGTAAATTGATGGGTCATTTCTATTGCGAGAATAAAAATAAATGGAGGGTCATTTGAGTTAGTTAATGGGTCATTTAACATAGAAATTAGTACATGAACATTAATGAATGTGATTTAAATAATTCAAATGATATAAAAAGGTAGTGTTTAGTTACTATTTTAAAAAATAAAAATAAAAATATTAGAGACAGGAAAGACATATCTCCATGTTCATTTTGTTTTAAAATGATAAAAACTCATTCAAAAATTATTTTAAAAACATATTTATTTTATATCTCAATCTATATCCTTTCAAATTAAACATATTTTTGTTTGTTTTGTATTTATTTTTTAATCTTGAGACACTATCTAAGTTGACACAGACGGGAGCGAATAATGACTATATATAAATAAAGATAGTCATTGGAATACCAAGAATATTTTTTAATATAGTATTTTTATGATATAAAATATATAATGCAATTTAATTAATTCCTTTTGTTTTTCCATGCTAATATTTTAATTTTCAAAGAGACGCGCGAAGATTAAGGAGATGTATTTATTTTCTTGACTATCTATATTCAAATCCCGAGAACACTACCTAATCAGAGTATTTAATATCAATTAACATACAATCTTGACTAAGCAATAAATACCCCTTCATTCTCGAAAAAATGAAGGTGACTAGACAATAATTTTTTATTTTTTATTTTTTTCTGGTTTGAGGGAGAAGTTTCTGATCGTGGAGAAAGTTCTCGTTGCTTTTGGAGAGATAATGACGCTTTTCATTTTGATGCAAAGCAGAAACTAACTTGTGTGAAAACAAGATGTTGAAAAGTTGACTTCCTCTGTCATCTTGTCACGCTGATGTCACCAAGTTATATATATATATTGTGGTCGCATAATGTTTTTTTTTTTAAATAAATAAATTTATTTTAGTATTCATCTTTCTAGATTATTTTAATATACTCGTATTAAAAATAATTTTTAAAATATAAAAAATATTATTTAAATATAAATCACATTAAAAATAAAACTCAACTAGCATATTCTTCTTCAATTGTTTTAATATGGAATGGACTCGCTGCCCATTGCAATCATGACCTCATTTATCATCCTATCATTAACTGAAGAAAAGCACAATCTATCTATATATTACCTTGACATAATTTGTTTTTGTGTTTGCAAAATTTATTTGGATGTATTTTAAGAGTGTGTTTGATTTGATAAAATATTAAATTAATAAATTTTTTATTTTTTTTATTGTTTTGATATGTTAATATTAAAAAAAAAACTCTAAATAAAACATTTTAATACATTTTTAAATAAAAAACATCATTAAACACTTACTAAGGTTTTATTTATTAACAAAGCCAACCACATGGTTTGCCGTGTTAATAGACACATGTTGTATCCCTTTATATATAAAAACTATAAAACCTTACAGTATTGTATAATAAGATAAAAATAAAAAAGTTATTCCCTTCAAATAAAAAAAATATAAAAGCATAATAGTATCAAACAGAAAAAAAATAAAGAAATAAAATTAACTAAAAAATATTTATTTTTTTAAAAAATCTCCTACGTCAATTTTCTAAACTAAAAGAAACTTGTGTTTGAGTTTAAACCTCGATAAAAAATAATATTCAATTTGTATCTATCAAAGTTTTA
>Ga0307513_10007945_pt1 | contig 13650 bp, 19 predicted proteins | sample 15_EM_MG_FD_202174 | JGI IMG/M metagenome (GOLD analysis project Ga0307513, IMG submission 202174) | Populus trichocarpa ectomycorrhiza microbial communities from riparian zone in the Pacific Northwest, United States - 15_EM | ecosystem: Host-associated > Plants > Roots > Unclassified | place... | reverse complement strand
GGTAGAATCGTTCTTGACGTTGTTTCCAGTAAATGCTGTGTCAGGGTTGGCTCTGTGGACAATGGGCCTAACCCGCCAGCTCGCTAGATAGGAAGGTAGATTGCCTTGATTTATTCTATGTATTAATATATTCCTATAATGTACAGCCAACGACCACACCTTCCTCATGCACAAAGGGCTCAATCTGAATGAGTGGCCCGAGCGATCGAGACGGAAACAAAAGCGTCGGGAGGCAAGTCGCGCCTGCTTTCCGTTTTGAGTTGATTCTCAGCCGGCGCCACTGCCGTGACTCCGGCGAAAGTGAACCGCCTCCCTCTCGTTGAACAACCCGTTTGGCTCATAAAGGGCGCATCGCTCTCTTTCCCCCCTTCCTTTCCTTCCCCAATACCACCACAACCACCCACGATGAGATTCAAGTTCAACCTGTTCGTCAGCCTCGGTGTCATTGTCTCCGTCGCTGCGCCCGGAGTATATGCTTGGGGTGCTGCAGGTCAGCCCGGCTTCGTTCTTTTGAGAGAAAGTGCCATGGAATAACACCGGCTCACAGGACACGAGATTGTGGCAACAATAGCTCAGATGCACCTTTACCCGAACGTCCTTCCCGTCCTCTGTTCCATCTTACACCCGCCCAGCCAGTCAGACGCTGAAATCCCAGGGGAATCTGCAAGTTCTTGCTCTCTGTCGTACGTTGCGACGTGGGCCGACAAGTTCCGATACCGTATGCGCTGGTCCGGACCTCTCCATTACGTCGGTGGCAAGGGCGATCACCCCCCTCAGCAGTGCTTGTTCCCTGGACCTAATGGCTGGGCCGGCCGCGAGGGAATTAACGTTCTGGGTGGTATTCGGAATACCACTGGGTTGTTGGGTGAATGGGTTGAAGCCGGAGGACCCGAAGGTGATCCCGTCGCCGAAGAAGCTCTTAAATTCTTGATCCATTTCCTCGGTGATTTGCATATGCCTCTGCATTTGACCGGCCGGGACCGCGGCGGTAACAGCGACAAGGTCCGATGGGATGGGCGTATCACGAGTGAGTGGTTCGTGCCTGTTGCCCGGGGATTGGATGCTAAATATGCCTATCTCGTACAGACTTACACTCCATGTGGGATGGTCTTATCGTTGCCAAAGCCATTCGAACTACCCCCCACAACTACACGAGACCTATCCCCAATCACGACATCGAGAAGCATCTTCGAGGAGCTATCTACGACCCTTTGATTCGGAAGATCGTGATCGATGGCATCGGCGGAAGATGGGAGGACGAAGTTAACTCGTGGCTCGAATGCCCGGGCCAACAGGACCCAGAACCGCTCTCGCTGTGGCAACAGACGAAACAAGTTGTCGTTGGGAAGACTTGGAGCTCCAGTGACACCGACGACGATGCCGTATGTCCTTATCATTGGGCGACTCCAATTAACGCAATGAATTGCGAGTGGATCTGGCCCAAGGAGATGGACGAGCCCCCTTATGGTGGTTCACCGTTGTCGAGGTTCGACTCGTTTGGCGGGCGGCCGTCGCACCCCTACCTGGAATTGGATACGCCCGAGTATGGAGGGAAGATCTCGCGCGAGTGGGTCGTGGAGAAACTGTTTGCGATGGCCGGGATTCGCCTGGCGGCTGTTCTCAATTACCTTTTCGCCGTTGAGCAGCTCTGATCGCGAGATGATGTTCCGATACCTAATCATGTACAGTATATCCACAACCCTTACCACTCGGCGGGCTCGGCTCTTGTTTGACACTCGTATTTATCAAGTCAGTCGGTCGGCCGCATATTCTAATTAAGCTCTGAATGGCGGAACGTTTGCCACTCGAGGCACTGGTAACCCCTTTCCCAGGCAGATGTACGTATATATATTGTCGATGCTCGCCTGATCGATCCGAACGACATGGCCAGTTTGTTTAGTCTGTGTGGCCGACATCCGTAGACAGGGGCGCATGAAATTCGGGGGGCCAGCACAAAGGTTTACGAGCTGTGTTCTCTATTATCTAGTTCTGCAATACGCTCTTGGACTCGACTCGAGCAGGGTCGATCATCATGCATCACCGGTCACCAACAATTGGAGTCCGGTCTTCCGCCTTCTCTCTGATGTCGATCACACGGGCGGTTCTTCCCCGGTGCCGAACGCCCATTTACACAGCCTATCCGCTCACTTCCACCGATGGTCCCGACTACCTCGGATTACGGTCGAGGCTGGATGCTGTTATTTCAGTCTCAGTTTATGGCATCGGTATCAACGCTCAGTTGTCGGCCTTAAGTCTCCGTTGTCCGCGTTTCGTAGCCAAGATGATTTTCGGTGCCTGGACTTCTCAAATCTTTGTGCCAGATCGGTTGACCCTGTTGTGGGTGAGCCTGAGAGTCAGCTCCCAGCCCCACAGGGCTCCACCATCTTTGGTACCCCTCCGATAAGTCTGGGAGAACCTTAGAGGTCGTTGATCAGTAGCTATTTCCTCGTGGGTTTGCTGGTATCCGTCTCTGAGATGTGATCAAACCGTCTGTATGCGTTCTCGCCGCACAGAATTGAATGAATGTCCCACGCTGCAGATCTCGCGACCACCAGTTGGTCTAGAGATCATCTGATATCTCGATCAGTGCCTTGCGCCAGTGCTGTTGTGGGTTTCTAGAACGGTGAGTAGGCCGGCAGGCCGCCTGAAATGCCCAAGTAGGAACTGGACCATCGGTAGTTCGGCTGTCTGTGCACGGACTGGGGAGTTGCGACCCTCGGCCACTTATCGTATCCGTATCAACCAGGGGGTCTGCTGACATTTCCGGTTTACCCCCCACGACCGGTGGAGAGAGTTTGATGTGCTGATGCACGATCCTCGATGGCTCGACGGAGGACGGTCGACGGAGGACCCCGAAGCACCGAAAAGAACGCCGACGATGCGGATTCGACCAGATTCGACCCTGTTGGACCATCCTTGATACATGATACATGATGTGTTACACCATCCCGGGGCCGACGGTGGATACACAACCGATCTCCTTTCCTTCGTGGGCAACGGCCGTTCCTGGAGAGACTCAAGCTTTCAGTGAAGATTTCCACCGGCGACCACACTTCACTTTGTTATTCGGCTATGTTTGTATTCTGGATTCCCACCCCTCGCGCTTGACGGCAACCTCTCCACTCTCTCAGATGAGTAGACGATTGAATTGGGGGTGATGCGCACCCTCCATGCGTGTCCATCGATGTCGATGATCTCCCAGTTATGTAGTCCCTGGGGGTCGAGGACCAGCTGCGGGGAATTCCGTGATGACAATCGTTTTCTGGTTGCTGAGTTTTCCGAACCATCGGGGTAATCAGTGGCTCTGCGGGCCCCCACGCCCATACACTTTGAAGGTACGACACACCCCGGATTTCCAAACTCAAGATATCCCATGCTGCGCTTCTTTGGGAGGGCGGGACCAGTCCACGACGTTTTGCCCCTTCGAATTTGCGATACTGCCAAGGTTTAAGGCCACGTCGTGAGTCAGTGCCTTTCATAAACATAACTCAGCTTAGTTTCATTCCGAGAATGGAACGCCAGCGACCGATCGGACGTGCCTTGAGCTAATCCCAGTTCCTTCCGCCTCACGCCACCGCGACTGAATGGCGGCCGCCTTCGAGGTATGTCACTTTGTCCCCTTCACTGGTCGCCGTCTACTCCCACCCGCTGCCCAGATCCAAGAGAGCCGACCAGATATCATGTCGGTCACCTGGGATCGGGACGTGGGCCAGAAGTGGTGGGAAGCATCATCGCAGGTGGGAGTTTTTACGCAAACGGCGGATGTGAAATAACACCACAATCACACCCTTTCTTTGCGTATCTCAGATCAGGTACGAGGTGTTTGCCTCGAGCCAACAGCGCTACAGGGTACAACCCTGTGTGACTCTGACGTTGAGGTACCAGGTACGATACGGCCAAGGAGTCTACCCTGCTAAAATTAAAAAGGAGTGGCTTTTATGTCCCTTCACGTCGTGGGTGTGCCAGTCAATAATCGACGGGTCTGCGCGAGGAGCAAGCATCACGTTTGAATGGCTTTCTACCCCTAATGTCACCCGCGCAATTGGGTTCCCAGTTTGTTGGGATCGCAATACTGTGGGTTCCGGAGATTGGTGGAATTGGATGCAAAGGCAAAAAATGGATGACGTTGCCAGACTTTTCCCGGAAAGGTCCACTGGCGGCCTTAGCTCGCGTCTGACAGATCCAGGGGTGGGATTTTTGCGCGGTGGGTGAATCAGTGAGAGGTTGTTTCATTGGAGGGTGATAACGAGGTGATGATGTGGGGTCGTCCGTGGTGAAGTGCCCCGCCCATGTATATGTCTGCGGTTCGTCTGGGGGAGCCCAGATTCCAGTGGGGGGGGGGCCGAATCCTTGCGCGCACACCCTGTAACATATTTTCGGTAGGGACAAAATGGAGGTCTGAAGTCAGGCACGATCAATGATACCGGAGGGTGCCGGGATGGCCGGCCGGCGAGGTTTCGGGGTCCCGTTGTCCTGGGTTGTGCCTTGGGTTGTAGACGCCAAATGTGGACAGATACGATATCTACTGCTGCTGCCCGCCGAGTCCCACCCTTCCTCCTCCCGCCGTCCTCACCGTCCCCCGCCGCTTCCGCCCCCGTCCCCCACAGCATCCTCCCCCACCATGCAGGGACGAGAGCCTCTGACGGCCGACTCTTCCTCCCGTCCTCAGACTTCGTCGCACAGACCGACGACCTCGGGTGGGTATTATTCGACCAGCCAGGGAACAGGCTACACCTACTCGAACGACTACTCCATTGAAGAAGAGGACGAGAGTGAAGATGAAGACGTTTTTGCCTATGTACCCCCCACCACCGCCGACCAACAAGCTGGTGTTCCGTCCTCAATCCTCCAGTCCCCTTCGAGCCCACACAACGATTCAGCTGAACCGCGACATGTAACCTTCCCCGCTCCAGTATTCGACCCCTCCAGCCCCCCGCAAGCCTCAACCAACGCGCTCTCTAACTTACTGCTGTTGCACCAGCAAGCACTCCATCCTCCCCCAACTGGTGTAGTCGAGACCCCCCCTTCCACCGACTCACAGCATGCGGTCGATGACCCGTACCGACTCCGGCGCATTCTGCCACAAACTCCTCTCTCAATAGACGGCCATTCGCTTTCTCAGTATGAGAGCACCAAGGTCAGCTCGCGACGCGGCAATTTCTCCCTCACGTCTGGCAAAGAAAAAATGCGGGAAGAAGAACCAAACTACGGCACTTCGAGCGCCAAGTCTCATTCGATGTCTGCGCTGGAAAGCTCACCGAGCATAATCGATTCTGAGAGTCGGTCTGAGTCCATAAAGTAAGTCTCCCTCCCTCCTTGCGGTGTTTTCGGCGTCATTTTGCCCCGCTTTTCAAGTCGTCTTTTTTGGTGACTCCCGGTGCTGACTGACCCTCACGTGCAGGATGGAATTCGATTTTGATACATTGGGTGAAGAGGAGGAGGATAGCCCATTCCCAGAGGTTCGGGCATCAGTGTCGAACATCGACGATCCAGAGATGCCCGCGATGACGTTACGGATGTGGTTAATTGGTCTCACTCTTTGTCTCATTTCTGCGTATGTCTCATCATAGGTGCAAGTAATCTCCCTCACCTGACATACCCGTTTCTAGTGCTCTGAACGTGTACTACACTTTCCGATCACCGGCCCCGTCAGTAGCTCCCCTCGCTCTGGTTCTGCTTGCGTACCCCGTTGGCAAATTCCTGGCTTTCGTCGTCCCAGCAAAGACCTATCGCCTACCGAGATGGCTCGGCGGACTGGAGTGTTCCCTTAATCCTGGACCCTGGAATATCAAGGAGCACGTGTTGGTGTATATTATGGCCAACGTCGCGGTTACTGCACCGTACGCCTTGAACGCCATCGTGGTCCTTCAAGTGTACTATGGCGTCGCTTACGGCTTCGGTTTTGACATCACGTTTGTATTGGCTACACAGCTGACTGGGTTCGGCTTGGCCGGACTCTGTCGAAGATTCCTTGTCTGGCCCGCCAGCATGGTATGGCCGCAGAACTTGGTCGCCTGTACTCTGTTGAACACTCTCCACGCTGAAGAGGACGAAGAAAGCGGCGGCATCAGTCGGTACCGGTTTTTCATGTACCTCCTTGGAGGAACCTTCCTTTTCTTCTTCCTTCCTGGTAAGCCCACTGGTGACAATTTTGGAGTTGCTTATCCGTTCCTTAACGTGATCCATTCAGGGTTCCTGTTCACGGCGCTCTCGGTATTTTCGTGGATTTGCTGGATCTTCCCCAGGAATGTCCCTGTCAATCAGCTCTTTGGGGTATATAGCGGTTTGGGAATGAGTGTCGTGACGTTTGATTGGTCGCAGATTACGTGGATCGGAAGCCCTCTTATGATCCCATGGTGGGCTGAGGTTCACGTCTTCGCTGGATTCGTTGTCTTCTACTGGATTATGGTTCCCATCCTCTATTATACCAACGTAAGTTACATGCGGCTGAACCTTCGACATGTTTATTAATCGGCTCTTGACAGACCTGGCATTTGGCACATTTCCCCATCTCCGCCAATGTACTTTACGACAAGTTCGGTGACGAATATAACGTCACTAGGGTCCTGACAACCGAAGACACGTTCGATATGGAGGCCTACAACAACTACTCTCCCCTCTATCTCCCGGCGACTCTCGCAATGACTTACCTTCTCGCGTTCACTCTCTCCACTTGCGTCCTCGTCCATACCCTGTTATACCACGGCCGCACATTGATCAATGGCTTCAAGAGGATGAGGGTCGAGAAGGATGATATCCACGCCAAACTAATGAGGAACTACCCCGAAGTCCCTGATTGGTGGTATGGAGTAGCCTTTCTTACCTTTTTCGCGTGCGCGATCATCGCGATGGAGATTTGGAACACCGGCGTTCCAGTGTGGGCATTGCTGCTGTCGGTCCTATTGCCAGTGATATACGTGCTACCCAGTGGGTTCATCTATGCGATGACGGGTCAATCGGTGAGTATCACTACCCCCTGAGTCGGTCACCCGCAGCCTGACCACCGATTTCTCACACAGATCACCATTAACCTCATTGCGCAAATTCTTCCGGGTACATTGTTACCTGGTAACCCCCTGGCAAACATGGTAAGTCGCCTACCCGGCTTCGGGCCTGGCCGGTCACTAATCTCGTAATGACAGGTATTCAAGGCTTATTCCGTGCAAACCCTGACGGGAGCAACCTTCTTTGTCCAAGACCTGAAGCTTGGTCACTACATCAAAGTGCCACCGCGATCTACGTTTATGGGTGAGAATCAACCATCGTTTATCTCACTCCTATCACTGACCCGGAACTAGTCCAACTGGTTTGCACGTGTTTGGCTGCTTTCGTGCAAGTTGGAGTTAAAGAATGGATGTTCTCCAACATCCACGACATCTGTCAGGAGGGTCAGAAAAGCTCGCTGACCTGCCCACACAATCAAGTCTTCTTCACTGCCTCCGCTATATGGGGCTTGGTTGGACCAAAACGCCAATTTGGAGCTGCGTCGGTTTATTATCCGTTCTTATATGCCATCATCATCGGTGCCTTCTTGCCATTCCCCTTCTGGCTGTGGCAACGATGGCATCCCAAGTCCAAGGTCAAATACATCAGCACCCCAATCATCCTGAACGGCGTCGGGTTTATTCCCCCAGCCACCGGCATCAATTACTCTTCGTGGTTCGTGATTGGGTTCATCTTCCAATATTGGATTAGACGGAGGAACTTTTTGTGGTGGTCGAAGTTCAACTATGTTACAAGCGCTGCACTGGATTCTGGTACGCCTATAATTTGATCTTATCAAGTGAGCCTGGCCTGACCTGTTATCTTCTGACAGGCACTGTGTTTTGTTTCATCTTCATCTTCTTCACCCTCCAATATCCAAAGGGAGGTGTCGCACTAAAATGGTGGGGCAACAATGTGTGGATGAACAGTAAGCGCCTTTTTCGATTTCAACTTGACAATCTCCAAGGTATTAACACACTCTCCAGCCGCAGATTACAACCGGACACCATTGATCGATGAACCAGTCCCCCAGACATGACCCCTCCGACGTTTCCAGTGATGTTCCCTTCCCTTGGATTTCTTGCAAGCCGACTCTTTTTATCCGTTTCTCGCATCTCATCGCTGTGTAATCTGGTGTCTGGATTTATCGTCCTCTCTTGTTTTGCTGTTTTTAGAATCGCCCACTCCCTCTCCCATTTCGCGCCTCACTTGACCCGGCATGCATGGGATGGGTGTGTATCTACCCAACATTGGCCTCCATTCGGTCGGTCTCATCGTCCATGAGTAGACCTCCCTCACACTCGCTATTTTCCCCTTTGGACATATCTATCATTATTCTCACAATTTCCCCTCGTTTCACTCTCACATCTTCTGTGTCTTGTTTTGCCAGTAGCATAATCAACCTTTGAAATAAAGTGAAATCCAAAACGCTCGCGTGCTCTATCTGAGCGCATCAGATTCTTGTAATCACCGCCCACTCCTAACGCGTAACTCTGATCCTCCCCCGTCATGACCTCCGCTGCGTTCGAAGAGAACTGGCTCACCGGCCCCGCTGGAACCAAGTTCTACACTCGGACCTACAAGGCCGATCAGCCCAAAGCACTGCTCGTCTTCGTCCACGGCTTTGCTGAACATGCTGGTCGATACGATCACGCGCACATCAAGTACCCAGAGAAAGGAATCACTGTCTTCACTTACGACGCTCGTGGGTTCGGCAAGACAGCGTTGGATGCAGCGAGCAAGAGTAAAGACAGCTCTTATGGGAAGACCAGCTGGAGAGAACAGTTCGGGGATATTGAGTGGGCGATCCTCCATGCTCAGAAGGAGGTTCCAAGTGTACCTACTTTCTTGATGGGACACTCGATGGTCAGTATTGGGTATATCTATATGACATTCGTAGTTACTTGATCTTTTTTCGATTTGGGTGTCCAGGGAGGCGGGAACGTCCTCGGTTTTGTGACAAGATCAACTGGCCCTCCTTCGCCAGATACCGTCAAGCTCTTGTCTGGGGTGATCGCGTCGAGTCCATTGTTACTCTTGTCAACTCCGGTGTCGTCTTTCCAGAGGTGGGTGGGGAGGAAGGCGAGGCCGCTGCTGCCGAACCTGTCAGTCCCCACCCCTATGAATGAGGAGGTAGGACCCCTCACGTGTTATCCGGACGTTTTCCACTGACCGGACGACCGGCTTGGTAGGATCTCAACCGTCACCCTGAGAGGAACAAGGTCCTCAGCGACCCACTCATCAAACAAGTCGGAACCGTTTCTGGGATCACCGATATGTTCGACGGGGTGCGTGGAAGTTGCGATGGATGCGCGTGCCCTCTCTGACCCTATCCTCCGCATTCTAGGGTAAGAAGTTGGTTGATGAGGACTACGTCCGCTTTCCGCAATCCCTTCCCGTATGCGCTGAAGTTACTCCCGTCTAATATTCAATGAAATTCTAACCAACGATGTTTACAGCTCATCATTCTTCATGGCGACGCTGATAAGGTGGGATCCGAGCCTCCGTGCTTGATCTATGACTAAGTTGCTTTTAGATCACCTCTCACGACGCGTCCAAGTCATTCGTAGAGAAGGTCAAGGCTGACGACAAGACGTTCTCCTCTTACCCGGTAGGTGTACGTTCGGCTGCGTTGCAATTTCTCACTCAACTGGACCCATCTAGGGCGGATACCACGAGCTCGTCAATGAACCTGATGGTATGGACGAGAAGTTCACGAACGAGGTCATCGCGTGGATCCATGCCCACCTCCCAATGACAACCAGTGAAGCGCAAGCGAGGCTTTAATGGGTTCTACGAGTAGATGGGTCTTAGACTATAACAGAGAAAATCATAAATTAGGAACTCGGATGTACATCTATCTAATATCCCTGAGCTCCAGGCGCATTTTCTCCCTCCCTCTTCAGACGCAGCAAGACCTCCTTGAACCGGGTGATATCAGTGGTATTAGGTCCTGCCCGGGCGATAGTTTTGCTTTGTGAGTTTTGCAGCTCAACAAGGTCGCAAATTCGTGACCAAGTAGTACCAGACGAGAGTGAAAGTGACTGGTCCTCAAGGAATTGTTTCTCGTGTTCCCTGCAGGGGTCTTAGACCTATGTCTGTAGACGCGGGTTCCAAAGAAGACCTACTTATTTTCCCTAATGTTCTTCTCCTTCTTCCGAGCATAATCCTCGTAGAATGCGTCGATTGCGCGCTCGGCCTTGGCGATGGTCTCCTGACGTTTCGCCTTGGATGCAGCGTCACGCGCCTTTATGGCCTCCTCTTGCTTTTCGCGCCATTCTCTGGGAAAGTTCATTAACGACCCAAATCGTCGAGAAATCGATGAGGAGTCATACTTAATCACTTCTGGTTCGTCTTCTTCCAACTGCGCATTGAATATGGGGGTTGCAACTGAGGCTGGTGGCTGAGGGCGAGGAGCAAATGTTGGGGCACCGCCGAACGTAGGTTGCTGCTGGAGTACGGGGGCTGAAGACTGGATATTGTCATCAGTACGGGCATAAGGGGTCGAGTGTTTAAGTTTGCACTTACGACCGAGACACCAATGTCAGGGAATTGGCTCTCGAACTGTTCAATTTCATCATCGCCGGTCACCTTCACGTCGTTATGCGGGGGTGGGGTAGAAAAGTCATCGAAATCTGCGAAGCTGGATGAACTGGTTTGGTGGGATAAAGGTGGTGCACCTCCGAGGGTGGGGGTCGGAATGTCGCTAGAGCCATCTAACGAAATATCCGGGAAGGCTGAGGCGGCGCGGTCGAAATCGATGTCATCGCCCGAAGAGAACTGGCCGCCTAGAAGCTCGCTTTCCCTTGAAAGAAAATCCGTCATGGTCCCGTCGTCGGCGTTGTAAATGAGTTTGACCTCCGGTGGTGGTGCACCTGTGTTCGGTTGTTTGACGTGGCTACGACCGCACTTGGAAATTCACTCCCACACTTGCGACACCCCTTGATCAGGCCTTGGTTGATCACGGTTGCAGTCTCCACCTGTGACGAGAGAATGAGCGCAAGAAAGGATCCAGAGGTTCGGCTGCAATGACGGAGTGTCTTGATCCGATTCTCAGGATGATTTATAGGCCATGTATGTAAAGGCAACGAAGGCCGAATTGGCTAGAGACTGGGACTCGGCATTTAAGCTCTATCTCACCGCGGCAGACGACTTCCTCCATCTGGCTCGCACGGCTAGGGACGACAGGGTAAAATCCCATGCGAAGACTCGGGCCGGTGTTGCTCTCCAGCGAGCGGAGAAGGTCAAAACGGCCCATCGTGACCTAACGCCAGTCATCAGAAATGCTTTCTCGCAACGTGGGTATATCCAGTTCACGCGGTTACGTTTGTCTCACCTAGTTTGTCAGAATCTCAATTCGCTGTACTAAAGAAGTCCTCCCGCGTTAACGGCAAAACGATACCACTGTGGCGTGATCCGAGACTTCCCAGCGAGTATGTTTATATCTCATGAATGTGCCTCCAGAAGTTCACCGAGATAGAGGACAACCTGACCAACCTGGGCTGGCCCAGGCACAGCTTGCGCAGTCAGCAACCTGGAAATTTCCAGCAGAGATATCTCCAGATTGGACCCATTCTTCCAACGATGTTTTGCCGCAAGATATCGCCCAACGTATCGTATCTGATTGTTCAGTCTGTGCATCGATTGTTGTATGCCTTGCCCACCACAAGCGATTCTCCTCCAAGGCACGTTTCCTAGGGGGGCTTTGCCACTGGCGCCTGACCATGACAACAGTTAGGACAATCATCTCTCCATCGGCGCCCCGGCAAAGATTCGGATGGGTCACCAGCATCTTGCCTATACGATGCAGAGTTTCACTTCAACGGAAGTTCACGACGTGTGAGTCCCCCAAGTGTTTTGATTCCTGTACATATTTGACGGATATGCTCCAGATAGGTACACCACTCTCATCCCTTCCCGTCTAACTAACTTATTAATTAACCCCATAGTGATCGATGACGCCCTGCCCGTGTCCCCTAACGGCGATGTCTTGAGTTTGTCCACCGGCAGCAGTCATGCACTGTGGCCGCGCTTACTTGAGAAAGCGGTAAGTTCCCTCGAGATTATGCAGGGGCCTGCTGATAGTTCCCCAAGTATCTAAAACTTATGGGTGGATATGACTTTCCTGGGTCGTGAGTCATGCTCTTAGGAAAAATTACTTCCCGCCGTTGACATTTTTAAGGAATTCGGGCGACGACCTTCAGTTGAGAGTGTCGATTTCTCTGACAGTTCGTGTCATTGACATGTTCTGAAAGCGCTATGATTGGATGGATTCCGGACTATGTGTGCTTCTCCAGGTGGGTCAGGTTCGTAGTAGACCAGTGTATGGTCCCATTAAGCTCCCTTTAGCTCCGCTTTCCAACGAGAAAAAACTTGGACCCGGATCTACCAAGGGTTTGTCGAGGGTTTGTGGGCACATTCTCACTATAGGCGTGGAATCCACATCGTTCTTTAGGGCACTGTATCCTTACGCTGGGAACACCTGATCGGGAGGACCTCTGTTGGGGAAAGACCAGCCTCCTCCCTTCTCATTGCTATGCGGTCATAGGTCAGAGATCGATCCTTATTCTTCAACGCTTGGCTTAACTCTTTGCCTCGCGCGATGCTCAGATATTTCTGACAACAAGGAAGATCGGACCTTGACGATCTTGGACTCTTGGGAACCTGGGTCACTGTCTACAGATTCACGTTAGGTCCCATCGCCATTCCTTATCCGTTCACCTTCTGATTCTCGCATAGCGACTTTCGACATGAGTTGGGATGAGGTTTGTCAAACGTTCGAAGGAGCGTATTTCAGCTGGGACCCCGAGATTTTCCCTCACCAGTTGTCATTTCACGGGTACGTCCGTATTATCTCGCTACCTCCTTCCCCCACCAATCGTCATCGTCCCTTTCAGAACCTGGGCGCGGGGTGATGATGGCGTTACGGATGGACACGGTACGATGAATTCCGGGCTCCATACCTTTATCTGACCTCCAAACCCTGATCTCGGACCTAGCCTGCCACTACCACCTCCGGCTCAAGTTCCCCGACACCACGTCTCCGGTGGGGGAGATGAGTCAGAAGTTATGGGTGCTGCTCACGAGACATGTCACGGACACGAAGAAGAACTCGGACTATATTGCACTCCGGGTTGAAAGCGAATTTGATCGACGTATCAGCCAGCAAAAAATTGATCGAATCGCAGAAGCCGTGAGTGGAACAGGTTTAATGCCTGCGTGGGTAAATTTCTCAGGCCTGGATGACATTTCTTAGGGCTCATTCACAAATTCGACGCACGTATTGGTGAGTACTTCAGGGTTGTGTCAGATGTGGTCTGAGGTCTCGTATGTTGGATTCTCATTGTGTCTACAGGCACGAGCATCCGCAGGAGAGATCCAAGATGGCTCGCTTTCTTTGATCGCCTCATACGACGGGGAAGCGGAGGAATTAGGATTTACGATAACTGTGTTCTCCACAATTTCATCACTCTCGTGGGATGAAACTCCAACAAAGCTACCGTTTTCCCACAAAGTGAGGACCACTCTATCTCCCCTTTCCTGTTGGTTTTGTGTCTGGTGGCCCTGGAAATTGACGTTTGGTACCGAATTTCTCATCCTCGCATATCAGGTTGATGGGACGTTCACCAGCAAGAACGCCGGTGGGAACTATACAAACCCATCATA
>Ga0307513_10007944_pt1 | contig 13651 bp, 12 predicted proteins | sample 15_EM_MG_FD_202174 | JGI IMG/M metagenome (GOLD analysis project Ga0307513, IMG submission 202174) | Populus trichocarpa ectomycorrhiza microbial communities from riparian zone in the Pacific Northwest, United States - 15_EM | ecosystem: Host-associated > Plants > Roots > Unclassified | place... | reverse complement strand
CAGGCTCGGCGCATCCGGCCTCAAGGTTCCGGCCCTCAGTTTCGGCGCCGGCACGTTCGGCGGTGAAGGCCCGCTGTTCGGTGCCTGGGGCAACACCGATGCGAAGGAGGCGCGGCGCCTGGTCGATATCTGTCTCGACGCCGGCGTGACTTTGTTCGACACCGCCGACGTCTATTCCATGGGCGCCTCGGAGACGGTGCTCGGCGAGGCGATCAAGGGCCGGCGTGACCGCGTGCTGATCTCGACCAAGACGGGATTGCCGATGGGCGACGCTCCGGATCAGTACGGCACTTCGCGCGCCAGGCTCATCAAGGCGGTCGAAGACGCGCTGCGCCGTCTCGGTACGGACACGATCGACCTCCTGCAACTGCACGCCTTCGACGCCGGCACGCCGATCGAGGAGGTCCTGGCGGCGTTGGATACGCTCATCGCCTCCGGCAAGCTGCGCTATGTCGGCGCCTCGAACTTCGCGGGCTGGCAATTGATGAAGTCGCTCGGCATCGCGGAGAAGCACGGCCATCCGCGCTATGTCGCGCATCAGGTCTATTACTCTCTGCTCGGCCGCGACTACGAATGGGAGCTGATGCCGCTTGGCCTCGACCAGGGTGTCGGCGCGCTGGTCTGGAGTCCCCTCGGCTGGGGCCGTCTCACCGGCAAGCTCAAGCGCGGCCAGCCGCTGCCGGAGGGCAGCCGCCTGCACCAGACCGCGGATTACGGCCCGCCGGTCGATGAGACGCGGCTGTTCACGGTTATCGATGCGCTCGACACCGTCGCTGCGGAAACCGGCAAGACGGTGCCGCAGATCGCTATAAACTGGCTGCTGCAGCGCCCGACGGTTTCTTCGGTCATCATCGGCGCCCGCAACGAGACGCAGCTCCGCCAGAATCTCGGCGCCGTCGGCTGGTCGCTGACGCCGGATCAGATCGCGCGTCTCGACAAGGCGAGTGCAGCGACGCCTGCCTATCCGTACTTCCCCTACTATCGCCAGGAAGGCTTCGCGCGCCTCAATCCGCCGGCCGTCTAGCGCGGTCCGGTCGAATAGAAGAACGCGATCGCCTGCGCCCGGCTGTTGACGCCGAGCTTGTCGTAGAGATTGCGCAAATGGAACTTGACCGTGTTCACCGAGATGCCGAGCTCGGTGCCGAGATCCTTGTTGGCGAGGCCGCGCGCGAGCGCTGACAGCAGGGCGCGTTCGCGCGCGGTCAGTTCCGCGGTCGGATCGTGCTTCAGCGCGCGGATGTCGATGAAGGGGAAGACCATCTGCCCCTGGGCGACCGCATAGGCGACGTCGATCAGCTGCTGCGGCAGGTTGCTTCGGGCGCAGAACCCGGCCGCTCCCGCGGCCATTGCTTTCCGCACCAGATCCATGTCGCCCTCGGGTCCATGGACCAGCATGCGGGGCGCGTTCGCGCGGCCGCGCAGCGTTTCCAACAGCCGCTCTCCGCCGAGCGACGGCAAGACCCAATCCACCACGCCGATCCGGGTCGGCATGCGGCCCGTCATGTCCAGGAAGGCTTCCGCGCTGGAAAGAGTCGCCACCAGGGTGAAGCGCGAATCGCGCTCGAAGAGGTCCGATAGGGCCGAGAGCATCAGCGGGTTGTTGTCCGCCAGCGTGACGCTGATTGGCCCCTGAGGCCCGGAATTGCTGTCCGGTGTCGGCATAAACGCCCAGTTCCCACCTGTTCGGATAGGAAGCTATCTCATCCCAACGGAGGAAACAATCCTTAAGTATTGGAACTTACCCACCCATTCAGGTCATGAAGGATGGGGCCTTTGAGTGTTGTGGGAAAGAACCCACCCGATCAGACTTGCCCGAAATAAACAGGCCGGATTCGATCCGGCGTTCTATTAGAGGAGGAGCGTCATGGCAGGCATGCGGGGTCTCTTTATTCCGGGACCGACCAATGTCCCCGATCGCGTTCGCCGCGCCATGGACATTCCGATGGAGGATCAGCGGGCCCCGGATCTGCCGGAGTTCACCCTGCCGCTGTTCCAGGACGTGAAGCGGATCTTCAAGTCCACCGAAGGCCAGGTCTTCCTCTTCCCCGCCTCCGGCACCGGCGGTTGGGAAGCGGCGATCACGAACACGCTCTCCCCCGGCGACAAGGTCCTCGCCGCGCGCTTCGGCCAGTTCTCCCATCTCTGGATCGATCTCTGCCAGCGCCATGGGCTCGAGGTCGAGATCGTCGATGTCGATTGGGGCGAAGGCGTGCCGGTCGAGCTCTATGCCGAGAAGCTGAAGGCCGACCGCGACCACAAGATCAAGGCCGTGCTCGCCTGTCACAACGAGACCGCGACCGGCGTCACCAGCGACATCGCCGGCGTGCGCAAGGCGCTCGATGAGGCGAAGCATCCGGCCCTGCTCTTCGTCGATGGTGTCAGCTCGATCGCCAGCATCGATTTCCGCATGGATGATTGGGGTGTCGATATCGCGGTCTGCGGCTCGCAGAAGGGTTTCATGCTGCCGGCGGGCCTGGCGATCATTTGCGTCGGCCCGAAAGCGCTGGACGCGGCGAAGACGGCGAAGTGCCCGCGTTGCTATTTCGATTTCGCCGACATGACCCGCACCAACAAGGACGGCTTCTTCCCTTATACGCCGCCGATGCAGCTGATCCGCGGGTTGCGCACTTCGGTCGATCTGCTGCTGGGCGAAGGGCTCGAGAACGTCTTTGCGCGGCACCATCGCCTCGCCGAAGGCGTGCGCCGCGCGGTCTCGGCCTGGAGCATGAAGCTCTGCGCCAAGGAGAAGCGCTGGCAGTCCGACACCGTCAGCGCGATCCAACTGACCGACGGCTTCGACTCCAATGCGCTGGTGCGCCATGCCTATCGCCGCTACGGCCTCTCACTCGGCGTCGGCCTGGCGCGGTTGAACGGCAAGGTTTTCCGCATCGGGCATCTGGGCGATCTCAACGAACTCATGGTGCTGAGCGCGCTCGGCGGCGTCGAGCTTGCCCTGCGCGACATCGGCGTGCCGATCAAAGCCGGCAGCGGCATGGGCGCCGCGGTCGACTATTTCCATCAGACCGGCGTGGCGGTAACGGCCGCAGCGGCGGAATAGGGGGGAGAAATGGACATCCACGAATACCAAGCCAAAGAGATTCTCGCCGGCTACGGCGTTCCGGTGCCGCGCGGCGGCCTCGCCTACAGTCCCGAACAGGCGGCCTATCGCGCCCGCGAGATCGGCGGCCACAAATGGGTCGTGAAGGCCCAGGTCCATACCGGCGGCCGCGGCAAGGCCGGCGGAGTCAAGCTCTGCAGCAACGAGCATGAGGTCTATGATGCCGCCGACGAGATGTTCGGCAAGCGTCTCGTCACGCACCAGACCGGCCCCGAGGGCAAGATCATCTATCGCGTCTACGTCGAAGGCGCGGTCAACATTCTGAAGGAGATCTATCTCGGCTTCGTGCTCGATCGGAAGACCGAGCGCGTGATGGTGGTCGCTTCGGCGGCCGGCGGCATGGAGATCGAAGAGATCGCCGCCGACAAGCCGGACTCGATCATCCGCACCGTGGTCGAACCGGCCGTCGGCATGCAGGCCTTCCAGGCCCGCGAGATCGCCTTCGGCCTCGGCATCGCGCCGGAGCATGTGCAGAAAGCGGTCTCGCTGATCATGGGCTGCTACAAGGCACTGGAATCGCTCGATGCCAGCATGGTGGAGATCAACCCGCTGGTGATCACCGATGACGGTGTCATCGCGCTCGACGCCAAGATGACCTTCGACGACAACGCCCTGTTCCGGCATCCGAGCGTCGCCGAGCTGCGCGACAAGTCGCAGGAGGATTCCCGCGAGACCCGCGCCGCGGATCGCGGCCTCTCCTATGTGGGTCTCACCGGCCAGATCGGCTGCATCGTCAATGGCGCCGGCCTTGCGATGGCGACCATGGACATGATCAAGCTGGCCGGCGGCGAGCCTGCCAACTTCCTCGACATCGGCGGCGGCGCCACGCCGGACCGGGTGGCGAAGGCGTTCCGTCTGGTCCTCTCCGACGACAACGTGCAGGCGATCCTGGTCAACATCTTCGCCGGCATCAACCGCTGCGATTGGGTGGCGGAAGGCATCGTGCAGGCGCTGGAGAAGAACCCCGTGCATGTGCCGCTGGTCGTGCGCCTTGCCGGCACGCATGTGGAGGAGGGGCGGCGCATCCTTGCGCGCAGCGGTCTCCCCATCATCCGCGCCAACACCCTGGCCGAAGCGGCGGATCGTGCCGTGCAGGCCTGGAAGAACGACGTCAACCTCAAGCAGCCGAAAGCGGTGGCGTAAGATGAGCGTGCTCCTGGATCGCAACACCCCGGTGATCGTCCAAGGCATCACCGGTCGCATCGGCAGCTTCCACACCAAGGAAATGCGCGAATACGGCACCAACGTGGTCGGCGGCGTGACGCCCGGCAAGGGCGGCGCCATGGAACAAGGCGTGCCGGTCTTCAACACGGTGAAGGAAGCGGTCGAGAAGACCGGTGCGACGGCGAGCATCGTTTTCGTGCCGCCGCCGTTCGCGGCCGATTCCATCATGGAAGCGGCGGATGCCGGGATCAGACTCTGCGTCGCGATCACCGATGGGATCCCGTCGCAGGACATGATCCAGGTGAAGCGCTACATGCGCCGCTATCGCGCCGAAAACCGCATGACCTTGGTCGGCCCGAACTGCGCCGGCGTCATCAGCCCGGGACGGGCACTGCTCGGCATCATGCCGGGGCACATCTACCAGCCGGGCAATGTCGGCATCGTCGGCCGTTCCGGCACGCTCGGTTATGAGGCGGCGGCGCAGATGAAGGAGCTCGGCATCGGCGTTTCGACCAGCGTCGGCATCGGTGGCGATCCGATCAACGGCAGCTCGTTCCGCGACATCCTGGAGCTGTTCGAGAAGGATCCCGAGACTCATGCGGTGGTCATGATCGGCGAGATCGGCGGCCCGCAGGAGGCCGAGGCGGCGGAGTTCGTGCGTGAGCACATGTCGAAGCCGGTGATCGCCTATGTCGCCGGTCTTTCGGCGCCGAAGGGCCGCAAGATGGGCCATGCCGGTGCGATCATCTCGGCCTTCGGCGAGAGCGCCAGCGAGAAAGTGGAAATCCTCCGCGAGGTCGGCGTCACCATCTCGGCGACACCCGCGGAAATCGGTTCGACCGTGGCAGCGGTCCTCAAGAAGGCGGCGTAGGGGGCTACGCGCGCTGACGCCCCGCCCCGATCCCACTCTTCAGAGCGTGGGCTTGGGGCGGGGCTCCTTTTAAGCGGCGGCCGAGATCACGCTCGCAGCGGGCAACAGCCACCCATCATTGACAGAGATCCGAACCGCGCTGCCTTCCGCCGGCGGCGCCGCGCGATCCAGGACCCGCAGCAACACATCGGGTGCCCGATCGACCCGGCAATGCAGGATCGTGGCGGCGCCCTCGAAGACGGCGCGCTCGACCTTGGCCGCGATGCCGCTTTGACCCAGCGCCAGGCCTTCCGGCCGCAGGCAGGCCCGCATGGAAGCCGTGCCGCTTCGGGCGGAGCGCAGGTGGATCGGCTCGCCCCAAAGCCGCCCTTCGACGCTGCCGGCGCGTCCGGCAACGGCGGCGTCCAGGGAAACGACCATGCCGCGTCCGACGAAATCTGCGACCATCGCCGTCGCCGGCTCGGCATAGAGTGCCCGCGGCGGGGCCACCTGTTGCAGCCGTCCATGATCGAGCACCGCGACCCGGTCCGCCAGAGCCATGGCTTCCGACTGGTCGTGGGTGACATAGACGATCGTGGCGCCGAGCTGCCGGTGCAGGCGATGAAACTCCGCCTGCATGCTCTCGCGCAAATGCACGTCGAGGCTGGCCAGCGGCTCGTCCATCAGCACGACGGAGGGTTCCATCGCCAGGCAGCGCGCCAATGCCACGCGCTGCCGCTGCCCGCCGGAGAGAGTCTCGGGTGCTGCGTCCTTCCGCTCCGCAAGTCCGACAGTCGAAAGCGCACGATCGACCTGCCTTTGGCGCTCGGCTGGTGAGACCTTGCGGATCTTCAATGCATATTCGACGTTCTCGCCGACCGTCATATGCGGCCAGAGCGCATGCGACTGGAAGACCATGCCGACGCCGCGCTCTTCCGGCGGTACCGCGCTCCGTCCCGCGCGGGCGATCTCACGGGCGCCGATGCTGATCGTGCCGGTATCGAGCTTTTCGAAGCCCGCCAGCAGGCGCAGCAGCGTGGTCTTGCCGCAGCCGCTGGGGCCGAGCAGTGCGACGAACTCGCCGGCCGCGACTTCGAGATCGACGTTGGCCACGGCGGGCTTGCCGGAAAAATGCTTGGAGACGGATTTGATTGTCACGGCATCCATGGCAGCGTTCCTTTCGGCAGACGGCGTGCGAACAGGGTGGCGAGGGCCGCCAGCGTCAAAGTGACGACCACGGTGAGGCTGGCGACCGCGGCCGCGGCACCGGCGGCACCCTCGGATTGCAGCGAGAACACCATGACCCCGAGCGTCTCGTGTCCGCGCGACCAGAGCAGAGCGGAGACGGTGAGCTCGTTGAAGGCCGTCAGGAAGACCAACAACGCGCCGGACACGATCGAGGCGCGCACCGTCGGGACGACGATGCTGACCAGGCGCCGGGGTCCCGCAGCACCCGCGAGCCGCGCGGCTTCCTCCAGCATCGGGTCCATCTGCCGGAGAGCCGCTGCCAGCGGGCGCAAGGCCAGGGTGAGGAAGCGGGCGATATAGGCGATCAGCAGGATCCAGGCGGTGCCGTAGAGGCTGACGCCGATGAGGGGCAGCGGCCGCAGGAAGACCAGGATCTCCGCGATCGCCAGCACGATGCCCGGCACCGCATAAGGCGCATCGGCGATGGCGTCGAGCACCCGCATCCAATACCAACGGCGGAGCTCTCCGTAGTAGGCGAGCACCAGGCCGAGGCCGGCCGTGACGATCGCTGCAGCGGCGGAGAGCAGCGTGCTGTTCAGGAAGGCGCGCCGGGTCGGCTGATAATCGGTGAGCACGTAGGTAAAGTTCTCGAGCGTCGCCGTCTGCCAGTCCAGCGGCACGCCGATCGCCGGCACCAAAGCTGCGCCGAGCAACGCGGCCAACGGCATCACCGTCAGAAACAGCAGAACCAGCCAGACCGCGATCTCAATCGCCGGCCGCACGCGACCGAGCGGCAGAACCGGCCCCATCGGTCCGCTGCTGCGCAGAGCGGGTGCGCGTGCGAGCACCCAGCGCTGCCACACGAGTCCCATGCCGGCGAGGAGTGCCAGAATAAGACCGAGCGCCGCGGTCTCGCCGAGGATGGAGGGGCCGAACCCGCTGAGGCGCTGATAGATCAGGGTCGTCAGAACGGTGAAGCGCCCTGGAATGCCGAGCAAGGCGGGGACGCCGAAATTGCCGATCGACGAGACGAAGGCCAGCGCGCCACCGGCCAGCAGGGCGGGCTTCAACAGCGGCAGGATGATGGTGATGAGCAGGCGCCTGTGGTGTGCGCCGGCGGAGCGTGCCGCTTCGATCAGATCGCAGGGCAGGGTGCGGATCGCGGCAGCCAGACTGAGGAAGATGAGCGGCGCATGTTCCAACCCCATCACCCAGGAAACGCCGCCGGCACCATAGAGCGGGTGGCCGGACCATGTGCCGAACATCAGTTCCAGCGCCGACCGCACCGGGCTGCCGCTGTCGAGCATCTTGATCCAGGCAAGCGCCGTGATCTGCGAGGGGATCAGCAGAGGAGACAGGCAGAACAGCGTGAGCACGCCTTTGCAGCGGATGTCGGTCAGCCCGATCAGCAAGGCGAGGCTGCCGCCAAGCAGTGCGGAGATCGCCGTGGCGGCGAAGCTCGAGACCAGCGTGTTGATGCCGGCCTTCCACACGCCGGCGCTTGCGAGGCTCGCTAAGGGCCAGCTGCCGTCGGTGCCCGGCAGGACGGCCTCCATCAGCAGCCGCAACATCGGCAACAGGCAAAGACCGATCACCAGTGCGGCTGCGACACCGGCCAACAGACGATCGCCGGTCCTTGACGAGAAGCGGGCCTGAACTCCGGCCGTCACGCGAACGGCGCTGGCCTTGCTGGCAGCGCCGTCCGTCATGATCGGCTCATCCTTGTCGGGTCGAAGAGATCAGCCACCGAAGAGATCGGCGAAGTGCTTCTTGATCTCGTTGCTCTCGCCGGCGATATCCTTGGTCGAGGCCGGCATCAGCTTGAGATCCGCGGCCGCAGGCCGGCCCTCGGGTCCGGCGATGCCGGCCTTTCCGGGGATGTAACCCTGGACCGTCATGTAGTGTTGGCCGGCATCGGAGAGCAGCCAGTTGACGAAGCTTTTCGCCGCCTCGACGTTCTTCGCGGTCTTCAGGATGGCGACCGGCTCGGTCACCATGGAGACGCCGTCCAGCGGATAGACGAACTCGACGGGCGAGCCCTTCGCCTTGCCGTTGAAGGCCATGAAGTCGACGATCATGCCATAGGCCTTCTGGCCGCTGGCGACGGCTTCGAGCACGCCGCCATTGCCCTTGGTGGCGACGGCGCCGTTATCGGCGAGCAGTTGGTAATAGTTCCAGCCCATCTCCGGCTGCGCCGTGATGGTGCCGACATGGATCACGGCCGCACCGGAATAGAGCGGGCTCGGCATGATCACCTGGTCCTTGGCGTTGGGGGAGGTGAGGTCCCCCCAAGAGGTCGGGCGGGGCTTGCCGGACTTGGTGTTGTAGATGATGCCGGTCGGAATGATCTTGGTGCCGAAATAGGTCTTGTCGGAATCGTAGAATGTCTCGGGCAGGCCGGCGACCGGCGCGTCGGCATAGGGCATCAACCGATCGTCGGCCTTCAGCTGTTCCATCACGGTCGCATCGGCGATGAAGAGCACGTCCGGCTGCGGCGCGCCGGCGGTGAACTCCGCCTGCAGCTTGTTGACGACCTCCGTCGTGCCGGAGCGGAAGAACTCGACCTTCACATCCGGCTCGGCCTTGTTGAAGGCGGCGATGAGGTCGTTCATCGCCTGGTCCGGCGTCGAGGTATAGACGGTCAGCGTGCCGGAGGCCGCCTGGGCCATTCCGGCGGACAGGGCGAGCGCGGCGACGGCGGCGAACATGCTTTTCATGAAGGACGGCTCCCATTGGGTTGCAACGGGCGGGTGCTAGCAGAGGGCCGTTGCGTTTTTATGACTGGATGGTACAGCGCTTCGCGCGGCGGCTTCAAGCGCGTGCCGCTGCGATGGTCGCCCGAATCCGGTCGGGATCGGTGACCGTGTTGGTGTATTCGCGGTCGAGCCCGGTGCCGCCCATGCCGACCGCGGGATTGCGGTATTGCATTCCGCTCGGTTCGGTCTTCAGGGCGGCGAAGTGGAACTCGGTCAGACCGGTCTCTCGCCGCACCTGCGCAATGTTGTCGGGGCCAAGCTCGCCGCAGGCCATGACGATGATGCGGCCCGTCGCGCGTTGGTGGAGCTGCTTGAAGAGGGGGATGGCTTCAATTGCGGTCGCGCGCTGGCCGCTGGTGAGGACGCGATGGACACCACACCGGATCAGCGCCTCGAGCGCTTCGTCGGGGTCACGGGTCATGTCGAAGGCGCGGTGGCAGGTGACGCTCAAGGGCTGAGCGGCCTCGATCAGGGCCTTCATCCGCACGTCGTCGATGCGGCCATCTTCGGTCAGGCAGCCGATCACGACGCCGGCGGCACCGAGCTTCCGGATCTCCGCTGCGTCGTCGAGCAGCGTTGCGAACTCGGCGTCGGAATAGAGGAAGTCGCCGCCGCGCGGGCGGAGGATGACGTGGATCGGCAGATAGCAAAGCTTCAGCGCGGCGCGGATCGTGCCGAAGCTCGGCGTGATGCCGCCCTCCAGCAGGCTGGCGCAGAGCTCGATCCGGTCACCGCCACCCGCTTGCGCGGCGACGGCGCCGTCGATGCCCTCGACGCAGATCTCGAACAGCATTGCTATTCGACGTCGAACTTCACGCCTTGGGCCAGCGGCAACTGCTTGCCGTAGTTGATGGTGTTGGTGGCGCGGCGCATATAGGCCTTCCAGGAATCCGAGCCCGCCTCGCGGCCGCCGCCGGTCTCCTTCTCGCCGCCGAAGGCCCCGCCGATCTCGGCACCCGAGGGGCCGATGTTGACATTGGCGATGCCGCAATCGGAACCGGCGACCGAGAGGAAACGCTCCGCCTCGCCGAGATCGCGGGTGAAGATCGAAGAGGAGAGGCCTTGCGGCACGTCGTTGTGGAGTCGCACCACATCGTCGAAGTCCTCGTACTGCATCACATAGAGGATCGGGGCGAAGGTCTCCTGCGCGACCGGTCCGGTCTGCTTCGGCATCTCGACCAGAGCGGGATGGACATAATAGGCGTTGGGGAAGGTGTCGGCGCTCGCGCGCGCGCCGCCATGCACGGTGCCGCCGGCAGCCTTGGCGTCGTTCAAGGCGCGTTCCATACCCTGATAGGCACGATGGTCGATCAGCGGACCGATCAGCGTGCCGGTCTGCAGCGGGTTGCCGATGGTAACCGAGCCATAGGCCTTGATCAGCCGCGGCACCAGCTTGTCATAGACGCTGGCATGGACGAAGAGCCGCCGCAGGCTGGTGCAGCGCTGGCCGGCAGTGCCCATGGCGGCGAAGGCGACGGCGCGCAAGGTGAGATCGAGATCGGCCGAGGGGCAGACGATGCCGGCATTGTTGCCGCCGAGCTCCAGGATGGCGCGGGCGAAGCGCTTGGCGAGCTTCGGCGCCACGAGCTTGCCCATGGCGGTCGAGCCGGTGGCGGAGAGCACGGCGACCTTCGGGTGATCGACCAGCACCTCGCCGACCGCGCGGTCGCCGTTCAGCAGGGACATGAGCCCCGCCGGCGCGGCGTTGCCGGCCTCGGTGAAGCGCGCGACGGCGCGCTCGAACAGGGCCGTCGTGGCGATTGCGGTGAGCGGGGTCTTCTCGGAGGGTTTCCAGATGCAGGCATTGCCGCAGACCAGGGCGATGGCTGCGTTCCAGGACCAGACCGCGACCGGGAAGTTGAAGGCGGTGATGATGCCGGTGACTCCGAGCGGATGCCAGGTCTCCATCATCCGATGGTTCGGGCGCTCGGTGGCGACGGTCAAGCCGAAGATCTGCCGCGAAAGGCCGACTGCATAATCGCATATGTCGATCATCTCCTGGACCTCGCCCAGGCCTTCGGATTCGATCTTGCCGACCTCGATCGAGACCAGGCGGCCGAGGGCGGCCTTGTGCGCGCGCAGCTCCTCGCCCAGGAGGCGGACAAGCTCGCCGCGCTTGGGGGCCGGCACCTCGCGCCAGGCGAGGAAGGCCTTGTGGGCGGTCTCGACCACGCGGGCCGCCTCGAGGGCCGTCGCGACATGGACCTTGGCGATTGCCTCGCCGGTGATCGGTGAATGGACCTCAAGGCTGCCGCCGGTATAGTGCTCGCGGGGGATACCGAGGCTTTGCAGCAGAGTATCGGTCTCGGCAACGATCTTCGGGGCGGTCATCTGGGCGGCCATCGTGGTATCCTCTGGAGCGTGTTTCTGGCGGTTCTCTAGCCGATTTTGAGGCCGGAGCGATAGTCCCGGATCGAAGCGATGTATGAAGACGTGACCGCGGAGGAGGTCGAACGGCGGATTGCCGCCAGCCATGTGAGCGTGCGCGCGGTGCACGACCATTGGCGCGCCATGGCTGCGGGGCGTCCCATGCCCCATCGGGCGGATATCGAGCCTGCCGATCTGAAGCCGTATCTCTCCGCCATGATGCTGGTGGACGTGGTGAATGACGGGCGCCGCTTCGTCTATCGCCTGGTCGGCACGCATGAAGTGGCCGGGCGGGGACGGGACCCGACCGGTCTCTCCGTCGCCGAAGCCTTCTATGCCGGCAGCGTGGAGGAAGCGCTCGCCGCCTACGAATATGTGGCACGCGAGCGGCGACCCTTCTGCTTCCGCGATCCCTACGTCACGCCGGATGGCTGGGACGAGCGGGAGGATACGATCTACCTGCCGCTGACCCGGGACGGCGAGAATGTCGGGGTGATCATGGTCTATTCATATGCCTATGGATTCAAGCCAAGAGGCGCCTCATCCTTGGTGGTCCGGTAGCCGTCGGGGGAAGTGAATTGCAGTTCATGGTGATCGAGCGTTTCCGCAATCAGGATGCGAAGGCGGTCTATGCCCGCTTCCGGGAGAAGGGGCGCTTGATGCCCGACGGCGTCACCTTTGTCGCCAGCTGGGTCGCGGCGGATCTCGGGCGCTGCTTCCAGGTGATGGAATGCGACGACCTCACGCTGCTGCAGCGCTGGGTGGCGGAATGGGCGGATCTCACCGAGTTCGAGATCGTGCCGGTGACACCTGGGAAAGAGACAGCCGCGGCCCTCTCGCCTGCTTAGGGTGATAGGTAAGGGGAGCTGTCTAAATACCGGACCAGCCAAATCAGGGTGTTAGGGTGTGGTTGACAAACGCACACTATGGTGGTACGGTCTCGGCGACCTCCCGGGTGACGAGGCGGTCACAATCAGCTCAGCCCACCAACGCGGCCGCCAGCCAATAGAAAATCGCGCCGACCAAAGCTGCGGCCGGCAGGGTGATCACCCAGGCCATCACGATGTTGCCGGCGAGGCCCCAGCGCACCGCGGACGTGCGGTTCATCGCACCGACGCCGACCACCGCGCCGATGATGGTGTGGGTGGTCGAGACCGGAATGCCGAGAAACGTGGCGCCGAAGAGCGCGATGGCACCGCCGGTCTCCGCGCAGAAGCCCTGGATCGGCTTCAGGTCGGTGATCTTCGAGCCCACCGTCTTCACGATGCGCCAGCCGCCGCTGAAAGTGCCGAGCGCCATCGCCAGTTGGCAGGAAATGACGACCCAGAAGGGCACATGAAAGCCCTCGGGCATCTGTCCTTGCGAGTAGAGCAGGCCGGCGATGATGCCCATGGTCTTCTGCGCGTCGTTGCCGCCATGCCCGAGGCTGAACAGCGAAGAAGAGAAGAACTGCAACACGCGGAAGCGGCGATCCGACGCATAGGGTGTCGCGCGCACCGAGGACCAGGAAGCGGCGATCATCAGCACGATGGCGAGGCCGAAGCCGATCAGCGGCGACAGCACGATCGCGAACGCCACCGTCCCGAGCCCGCTCCAGAGGACGGCGCCGAAACCGGCCTTGGCGATTCCGGCGCCGACCAGTCCGCCGATCAAGGCATGGCTGCTGCTCGAGGGAATGCCATAGATCCAGGTGATGATGTTCCAGGCGATGGCGCCGACCAGGGCGCCGAAGATCACCTGGGCGTCGAGCACGCCGACATCGACGATGCCTTTGCCCATGGTGTTGGCGACATGCAGGCCGAACACCAGGAAGGCGATGAAGTTGAAGAAGGCGGCCCAGAACACCGCCACCACCGGCGAGAGCACGCGGGTCGAGACCACGGTCGCGATCGAGTTCGCGGCGTCATGCAGGCCGTTCAGGAAGTCGAACAGCAATGCGACGGCGATCAGTGCCACCAGGAGATGGATTGAGAGCATGCCGGATCGCCGCGCCTAAACGTGTTCGACGACGATGCCGGCGATGACGTCGGTCACGTCCTCGCAGCGATCGACCACCGCCTCGATCAGCTCATAGACTTTTTCGATCGCGAACTTGTCGCCGGCCGAACCCGGCCCGCCGAACAACGTCTTCAAGCCACGCTGCAACAGATCGTCGGCCTCGCTCTCCGCCGTGCGCACCTTCTGCTGCATCTCGGCGAAGGTCGCGGC
>Ga0307513_10007943_pt1 | contig 13651 bp, 12 predicted proteins | sample 15_EM_MG_FD_202174 | JGI IMG/M metagenome (GOLD analysis project Ga0307513, IMG submission 202174) | Populus trichocarpa ectomycorrhiza microbial communities from riparian zone in the Pacific Northwest, United States - 15_EM | ecosystem: Host-associated > Plants > Roots > Unclassified | place... | reverse complement strand
TAGGCATGGTAGATTCTCACAGGATTACCGTAAAACAGGAATAATCTGATGTAACCCATAGTGGAAGTTTTCACAAATTTTGTTGCATCTACTCTCGAAGATACCGTGATACTTACAACACATCACAATCGCGCCCCCTCCCCCTCGTGGCTTATAGGAATTAACATGGCCTTACCTAATCACTTATGCTGGCGGGGGCGGAGGTGGGGCAGCATCCGAGGGCGGAGGCGGGGGTGCACTCGTAGGTGGCTGTGGTGGGCCAGACGGTTGACCAGGTTGATCACCCTGTTGGTAATACTGAGCGTACGCCTGTTCCTGCCACTTCTTAAACTCGGGCGAGTTCACGTCATAGCCATATTGAGCCCTAGGTGGCAAATATCGTCGGAAAAATGCGACAACCGTAAGGTAATTTCAAACGCACCAATATTGTGTGTAAGCGGCTGGGTCCATGGACTGCTGCTGCTGTGGAGCGCCAGGCTGGGGTGGTGCCTCTCCCGGAGGCGGCGGAGGCGCATCGTCAGGGGGAGGTGGTGCTCCGCCATATGAATTCTGTGACTGCCAACAACCCCGGTCAGTTAGCAACAAGAGAAACCATACGAACCGAAAATGAATGGGAGAAATGACCCCGTCTAGAAGATCGGCGGAGGGGAGGGGGAGGAGTGAGGATTGTATGAGTAAAGTTATACATACGTAGGCACTGTAGGCGGCGTACTGAAGTTGTGCTTGATGGAGTTCCATTTGTTGTTGGTGCACGACGGTCTTGACCTTGGCGTGCTCAGCACGGACGACCTCCAGCAGATCCTCAGTGAGAGCCTTCGCACGGGCGACCTGTTGTTCATCCGGGCCACTGATGTGCAATTGTCAGCTCGGGCCGGACGGTGCATATGAAGAACACGAACGTGACGTGAATGTACATGGGCTCGTCAGCTTCCCTTCCTGTCTCTTGATCCACAAAACCAGAGCCAATGCCCTTGATCTGTACCCTTGTCTGTGTCTCTTGCTGAATGTATTTCACGAAAACGCCCTGTGATCCGTGGGTTAGCGGTATACGGCACACACTGTGGTCCCGATCACTTACCGATGGTCCAACGACCTTGGCCCTGACATTAAAGTTTCGTATCGACTCGAGGCCGACGGGGAGTTTCTCCTCGGGCCATTTGCGCTGTTATGCGAATACACGTGAGTATCTCGTCGGGAAACGAGGGACACCAACACGCACCCTCTCCCTCTGTCGATCCTTTTTATCCTCTACAAGAGATCCCAGATCCATGTCAATAAGTTCATTGACCTTGGAAATCGCTTGCTGCAAGATCTCCTGGGTGTTTGCGGCAATGTGGAGGTACAAAGGCGGGTCCCTGTCCGTGGCTTTCGAACGATCAGGATACCACGTTCCTTTCGTGCTCACGGACGCCCCGGTCTCCTCGTGAATCTTGGGAATAAAAAAGACGCGTGAAAAACCGATGAGCCTCCAAAGTTTTTTTTTTTTTCAAGAAAAAGATGGAAGCGCGACTTGTGCGTACCTGTTGTTGAGTAGACCCCTTCGTCAATAGGTATCGGTTCCTCAGGTCGTTAATATCGATATCGTGCGTGAATTCTCCGTCATAAGGATCCTTCCCTCCACCACCGGTGCCTCCGTTGGCAAACTGCGCAGCGATTTTTGCGGCAATGGCTGCCGCGGTGGCTGCAGCCTCGGAGGCAGTCTTGGTTTCCTCTGTTTTTGTCGCCTTCGAAGGCATTTCGGAGTCAGCTTCTGGCGCGGCTTGGTCCCACTTTCGTTTGGAGGACATGTTGCACGAGATACGAGGGTTATGGACGTTGGGGAGTAGGGGGGAAGCAAGGACAGGTCCGACCGCCAAAAGGGTGTAGGGGCAAGTCGAGTCGCCACGTGAGATCGGAAAACCTTCGAAACGGCGGGCCGAAGGCGCTTGATGAAGTTGTTCAACCCATTCTAAGTAATTTCGGGAGTTTGTGCGGACAAAACATTTGTGTATTTTTACAGACGAGCTAGCATGCACGAACCAACAAAGCTATGACTACATGGCAAGGAGCGAGAGATGTACAAAAAAAGCTGAAAACATGACATTCGAAAACATTCGACAACAGGATCGCGATCAGAGATTGAAAGAGGATGCCGAGAGACATCCCCGGATGAGAGCGGTGAGGGGAAAGGGAAAAAAGGAACCTGGGGCGTGCCCATCGCGAAACTACTCGCTGGATAAAACCATCAAATCCTCTTCGGACTCTTGGTCCCACCTGACTTTGTGTGCAACCTTCCTGAACTGCGCCCCGATACTACCGCCGACATCGGAGCAGGAGTGGAAGTTCAAGTTCTTGATACGCTGGTCCCCATCGCTCCGCTTCTGCAAACACTCCAAAAGGGCTTCATGGAATCGGGCCTGCTGGGATGTCTTTTGCATGAAGGACACTCCAGATAAGGTTAACGATCTCAATTGTTTGGCCACTAGCGAAGGCGTGTCTGCAATTCGGGCCCCCAAGACATGCGAAAGGTTGACGGCGCCAGCGAAGTAGGCATCGAGGACGCGGACTTCCGACATTCGGTTAAGAACATGAGTCCAGGCGTCTGCACTGATGGAAAACTTGCTGCGGATGTCTAGGCGCTTGGTGGGTGCCACAGGAATGGCGTCGAAGATGATTGGGCAGACATCTGAAGTGCGCCTCTCGAAGAAGTCCGTGATCCGGGGATACATCCCCAGAGATACGATACGGGTGGGCTGTCCGTCAGAGACGAAATCAACATTGACGGACAATTCGCCCGGGCCCGCGTTCATGCGGACACTAAGCAGGGAAGAGTCGTCGACGATGCCGCTCCGCGCGAAATTGTCCTTGACGAAATCCATAAGTGTCTGGACCTCAGAAACACTCTCGACAGCTGTGCAGTGAACCTCGAGATCGACGGAGGACGAGGGGATGATGTGGGAAACAATTGTGGTACAGTCGTAGGCTGTGCCAAAGAGTTGGAGTGACGCAAGGTGAGGAAGTGGAACGGACGGGACTGGTTCTGGCGTAGCGTAGTTCAGAGGAAGAGGTTGTTCAAAGATGGTTTGGTCAACGAGGTGGAGATACTCCAGGAGAGGCATATTCTTGAGTGTGGTCAATACTTGAGAGACGGATGGTCTCGGAGAGCTGGTGTTCCCGCTATGGCTGCAAATAGACTTCGGTAAGCATTTGCGGTTTGGAAGACTCGAGAACCAACTTACTGAATGGATAAGTGGGTCAGGGAGGGGAAAAGGGAGGTTGGCCACTCCATGCGGACGTTCTGGAGCTGCAACCTCGTCAAAGCCGGGGCCTTATAGTCGAAGACCGTAGGGGGGAGGGTGTACTCGGGATAGTTGTCTGAAACCTCAAGGGCGATAGACTCCAAAACCGGAGCATGGATAGGAGAGTTGAGGATCTGGAGAACGTTGGGACCGAGTTGTCCCTCCTTTGCGCGGAGGTGCAGTTCGCGATAACGGTACGAGGGATCCGTGAAGGCAGTGGGAAGTTCGGCCAGCGAACCTATGAATGACTGCCTGACGGCGAGAGGGGCACCCTTGGAACGGTCGACGAACACCCTGGTACGGTCTGGTTTGGTCGTGTCGATCTTGCCCCAGAGCCTGCCATGCTGAAGAGCGATGTCACGCCACAGACGACAGACATGGGCGACGGAGATCCACTTCAAGTCGACCTTGAACCGGTCCTGAGCCTGGAGCTGCTCAGCCAACTCAAGGAAGACCTCGGATAGGACCTCAGGGGGTAAGCGCGAGACGGGGCAGAGCAAGTTCCGGCGCGACTTGAGAGAGCAGATGCAGCTGTTCAAGCGCTGGATCTCGTTGTCGATGTCAGTCTGGGCAGCTTCTATGGCGTCAGGCTGGCTGAACGCGGTGACGGTATCGTGGACGCGAAGGAGTTGTTCCATTTGACTGTGGAGGAGTGAGACGAGTGGTCAGATGGGTGGACACGGGGGGTCGATGGCGGGGAGAGGCCACTCACGATGCTTGGTATGAAGGGGGGTAGGTGGGGTGTTCGGTCAACGAACAGGATGGGGTTTATAAACGGACAGGGGCCATTTGCTTGTCATCGGATCTTTTAACCCATGCCTCAACGGGCCGAGGGTTGGGATCGGTCACATCAAATTTATCCCATCCACCTCGCATCTCCTACCGCTCACCCATCCACCCTCTTTCCGCTAGTAAGCATTCCGCAGATGCCCAGCAATTATGGCCCAATCTGCTGATCAATGGCACTCAATTCGCCCATGGATCCATCGCTTCGCTCTGTCTATCAGTCAGGTGTCGTCTGTCTCAGCCACCTTCACCCTCAAGTCCGCGCACGCCGCAGAACCGCTTGATCCGACCCTTGAATCTCTACTGGAGGACGAGGGAGACGAACCCACGGGCCATTCGGAACTACCTGCGGGTTCCCATGTCGTATCGGACGCCCTCACACAAGGCTTGTCCGTAAAAGTAAATTCCTCGCCTTGGCAGCGAGTTCTGTTGCGGGTTGACGAGGAATCCGACGAAGCCATTATTGTCGTCTTCGGTTTGTTGCCAGGCAGACAATACGACATCGAACTCGGCATAACCCACCCTCAGGAGCTCCTCCGCAGCCAGATCACAAGCGATGATCCTTGTAAGTCTTACTTCTTTTGCATCCTTCCATCAAACTACACCTCACATCATTTCCGGACGCTGTTCAATCCAGCATCCGATCAAACAGCCTCCGATTCAAATGCACACGACCGAAATAATACCTGCGGATCTCCCGTCATGTCTGTCGTTGTGTCAACCCCAGACGCGGCCACCACAGACATCCCCGCGTCCCTCACTACACCCCCCGAATCCACCCCATCTCCATCCCTGACCGCCTCTCCCACGCTGTCCGCATCCACATCAGGGGACGCCGCTTCATCCCTGTCCACTCAGGCAATAACGCTCGAGGACAGAATACAGCAGCTGAACCAGACCCTCTCCCTTCTTCAGTCCGAACGAGACTCGCTGACTGTATCTCTCAAGACAACGCGTCGTGATGCCCAGAAAGCCGACGCCGCTATCCGTGCTGACATCGAAACGGTCAAGCGCGCCTCGGACAAGTTTGCATCTGTCGAACACCGCGCTCGTCAGAAGGTGCTAGCCCTTCAGGAGGTGGTGAAACAGACCTCGGCGGCTGCGGCGGATATCGCTACAGCTGTCACGGACATCGAGGCTTCCTTGCCTGCGTTACGTGAACAGCAAACCGAGGCCGCGAAAGAATACGAGACAGTCAAACAACAGGCGGTTCAGGCACGAGAGGAACGTGAGACCCTGGAGCGGCAGGAGAAAAAGCGGATTGACGACCTCCAGAGTGAGCTGGCTGGCCTGGGAATGAAACTGGAGAAATTAAACGGAAAGCGTGAGAAGCTGGCGAACAGTGTCATTCCGGATCTAGAGGAGGAGCTAAGAAGGATTGAGGACGAAATCGCCAATGCCACCGGACCGCCCCCTCCAATCGTAGATCGCTTGGCTGATGCCCATTGTTACGACCCGACGCCATTTGGGGTGGGCAACCAGTCCGGGAGTGTATCCGCCCTCCCAGGTTTGGGCGGATTCCCTGATGATCTACACTCAACGAGTCAGGACTCTCTCCCTATTTCCATCGAGAATCCGAGGAGGAGAAAACATCTATCACACCCGCCACTGACTACGAAGCACCAGCAACCTCAAATACAAAAGCCGGTACAGATCTTGCGACCGCCTCATCAGCAGCAACAGGCCCGACCCACCCCCATCGGTCACAAGCCTGCCACAACTGGTAGCACAACTATTTCGACGTTGTCAAGCCTTGCAGCCCCATTCGAGCCATCGCCTAAGCGACAGGCCCAGCTCCAGAGTACATTTGGGACATCTCTCAATTCAAGCAACATTACCTCCGCATTGAAGACAGAGCTCAACCCAACGAGCAACGTTTTCGCTCCCAGGGTGGCGTTCTCGACTTCATCTGCATCCGCCACTTCGATCTCAACGTCAACGTCACACAAGTCTACAGGTCCGAGTTCAAACAATTTGACTCCGGGCCATTCGGCGCGATCAAGAGTGAACCAGAAGCCTCGAAGATTGGATGTGGAATAGATCACCCAATAAACCCAAACATTAATTGCCCTAGACACGCCCCGCTGTATCCATTAACTCACCTGGTCACATTTGCTTTGTAGTACGCTCATTAACTCTTTACAATTGACGGCGTCTTCTTGTCCCCACTCTATCCCCCTCCATCCCAACTGGGGCTCGCTCCCGCACTTTCAGCCCCAGTTACCGGTGGTCGGTGGTTCCGACGCGCCTGTCTCCAAGAGCACGCATCATTACGAACTCTTCCGGATTTGCCAGACACAAGGCGGTCACCACCCCACGGTACGTATACTGGTCCGTGACAGAGCGGGCAAAGGATGACCCTCTTCGAGTATGCCGAACTTCGTGATTCTCTTCTGATCACGGATGGTCGAACCTCCCGCCCCGCAGCTGCCTTCTCGCGTCACGTGGGCTGCGGTTTGTTCAGTGCTCCCCACTCCCGCAGCGATTGTGACCCGTGAAAGTTAAGCCGACCCACCAACACTACGGAGGTCCTAGGATTGTGGAGCATCGAAGTCCGTCGGGCGGAATTCTATCATCACCAGCACCGGACTCAAATGACTACGGAAACATACAGAACATTAGGAGATCCCGGGCAATTCACTCCCAACTTCTCGAGAAGACGGGTCCAAGATGAAGTGCGCAGGGTGGGTTCCAGGTAACTCGTATCTGCACTGCTTGTTGGACTGCGCGAGCTTCCTTCGTCACGTACTCAGTTGGTGGTATGACCGTGCACGTGAGCGGATCCTCGTCCCCATGACATTGATGACGAGACCGGGTGAAAGATGAGCGTCCCCCACTTGCGCGCCTGGGCGTCGATCCCACCATGTTGATAATGCGGGGTAGAGGACACACGTTACTGGACAATTGCGCAAGCTGTATCCCAAGCATGCGTGGTCAATACGAGGCAGAGATGAGTTCACGAGGTGTGTCGCGTGTTTGCTGCGGACGTCTCCCTGGAACCACGAAGGACGTAATGAAGGCTCGCAATTCACAATTGGGAGGGATTTTGGGGCTGTCAAGCCTGAGGTGGAGTCTTGGAGATAGAGACCCGAGTATACAATCGATCCCTCGTAACCACTACAATCATACAACAGAGTTACGAAACGCTGACACAAAGAAACGTATATCACCGCAGCCATTTAGGACGATGAAATCGGGCTTTCACTTACTTCTTCGCGCGACGGAGACTTCTGACGTGAATAGCCTTCTTACCGATCGATTCCTTCGGGAAATACCATTGGGCCGCTAACTGCCTTGCGCTTCTCCGCCCCACACAGGAGCTCAACCAGTGTGAGTGCAAAAGGAAACGCAGTTCCGGGGCCACGGCTGGGTCCACAAACGGTTAACACAAAGCACAATGTGCCGCAGCCAGAAACGCGAACCTGGTGACCAGATGATCCGAAACGACAACACTGTCTTCCTTGTACTCGAATTCTATCCCTCCAATGAGCAGCCGATCCCCTAGTGAGCACAAAGGGGAGCGAACCTTTGTCCAAACGGCTCTTAATACTGGGGTGGGATGTAATCGGTTGCTTGGGCAAGCCGGAGGAGAGCGCAGCGAGAGAGCCTGATAGTACAATTCCTCAGATACACATCGATAACGCCGTTTTGAAAGCTAACCAGCACAGATCATTCCAACATATTTGTTGGCCCCGATATACTCCTGAATCAAGCGTTGCACATGAGGGCTCTCCGAGAGCGTCTCGGCTCCCTTTGCGCCGCCAGGGATAACCAAGAGTTCAAAGTTTTGCTGGGCGGAAATCGCCTCAGTAATATCCTGAGCGAGAGCGTTGGATCACCAACTGGTCCGTGATCGGATGGGTCAAGCGCGACATCGGCGACGAACTTGATCCCGCGCGAGCCGGTAGCGATAAGTGAGCCGGGGGCTTCGCCGGTAGCAGTGACGAAAGCAGATGTACACTTCACCCCCGCTCTGACGAGAGTTTCGAAGGTGATCGTGCTGAAAGTGTTTGGTTAGGAGGTTTGTAGTGAGAGTCGCTTCGCACGCAATGCATACAACTCCATTTCTTCGGTACCATTGGCAATCAAAACTAAAGCTGCGACCATAACTGCTTGTTGCCGTGAGCGTTATTGATAAGAATTGTGTGTCGGTGGAGATGCGAGGTTCGATCGTCGTCATCATTTCCGCTGATCCACCTCCGTTGGATCACGTGCTATCTCCTACCCCTCTGATAATTTTCCCCTCCGATCACTTTCTCGTTCCGTTCCTTGGGCTTGCAGACGGAAAATGGCTACCGAGCCGAGCTCCGTGAGGGTATACACCGTCAACGGCCCGGCTGCTGGAGCTTCGTCCTCTCTTCCTGACTGGTTAGTCCGGAAACGCGCGTCGAAGAAGGGGAAACGGGAACAGAGGGAACATGTCGAAGGAACTCTCGAACTCATCCAACACTTCGAATTTCCAGAAGCCAGCAACAAAATCAAGACGACTAGGGACGGACACCATGTTGTTGCTACTGGGACGTATAAACCTCAGATGCGGGTTTGGGATCTGGACCAGTTGAGTCTCAAGTTCGAGAGACACTCTGACGCTGAAAACGTCGATTTCCTTGTGAGTGAGTTGTTTTGGCATCCGCTCCATCGTGAACCCTCGACGCCAACTACCTCACGCGATTGCAGATTCTTTCCGATGATTGGACGAAAACGTTACACCTCCAAAATGACCGTTCTGTTGCGCTGCACAACCAAGGCGGTTTCTACCACAGTACACGAATACCCAGAGCCGGTCGAGCAATCGCTTACCATTACCCTTCATGCGATGCCATCGTCGCCGCTTCCGGTCATGAGGTTTATCGACTGAACCTCAACCAAGGCCGATTCCTCAATTCCCTTGACCTCCAAGAAAATTCTCCTGATGAAGTTACCGGGGTAAATTGCATTGATATCAACGCCGCTCACCAGCTACTAGCCTTTGGTTGCGAGAACACGGGGACAGTTCAACTATGGGACCCACGGTCGCGTTCGAGAGTCGGCCTATTGCGGCTTCCCGTCGCAAAGCTGCTACCTACGACCGTATCTCTTCTTCCCGGGGTCGATGAGAAACCGGGAGTTTCTGTCACCACGATCTCCTCACGGTCGGACGGATTATCATACGCGATTGGGACGTCAACGGGTCATACCCTCCTTTATGACATCCGGTCTGCCCGGCCCTTTGCTACGAAGGACCAGGGTTATGGTCTACCCGTGAAGAAGGTCGCTTGGATTGACGGTGGGCACAACGTGGCACACGACGGGCTCGTTCTCAGTGCGGATAAGAAGGTCATCAAACTATGGGATCGCGAAAAGGTACGTGGGTCGCAACATCTTCCCCTAGATGTGCTCAGATCGTCGTTTAAAGCCTGTAGAGAACTTTGCCTCGATCACTCCTACCAACGACTTGAACGATGTTCATCATATCCCTGGTAGCGGTCTTATCATGCTTGCCAACGAAGGCATCCAGATGAATACCTATTACATCCCTCAGCTGGGCCCTGCCCCGCGATGGTGTAGCTTCTTGGAGAACCTCACGGAGGAGCTGGAAGACCAAACCACAAGGACGGCCTACGAGGATTACAAGTTCGTCGACAGGAACGAACTTGCGACCCTCGGTTTAGACCACCTTGTTGGCACACCGGCCCTCAAACCCTACATGCACGGGTACTTCCTCTCCCTCAAACTCTATGATACCGCACGGGCTATCGCAAACCCATTCGCGTATGCCGAACACAGGGAGAAGATGTTACGCGAAAAGATTGACAAACTAGCGGAGAGCAGGATTCGGGCACCGAAGAACGCGGGGATCAATGTGAAGGTGAACAAGGGCCTTGCGGAGAGGATAGCCAAAGATGAGGCGAGAGAGAAGGTAAGAGCAGAGAAGAGGAAAGCTAGGAAGAAGGCGACTGTTGTAGAGGAGGGGGATGTCGAACAAATGGATGTCGAACAGATGGATGGCGATGAGGGTGTCGCTGGGAAGTCTGGATTGATTAACGATCCCCGTTTCAAGGCACTCTTCGAGGATCCTGACTTTGAGGTTGATGAAGCTAGCCGAGAATTCGCTCTCGTAAATCCTTCGCTGGCAGCGAAGAAGCGGGAAGCATCGGAGCGATCGGAGAAGGATGGCAGGCAGCGAAGGACGAAAACCGCAGTCGAGGAAGAGGAGGAGGATATGAATGGCACAAATAGCTTCTCTTCCGACTCGGATGAGAAGTCTGAGGAACGTTCTGAAACAGACAGCGACGATAGTAGTGAAGGAGACGGTGAGTGATCAGGAACTGGCCAGTGTGGGTTCAATGTCTAACCTAATGTGCAGACCTATTGCGTGATCGGGAGTACACAAAGGCCAGACGGCAACAGAAAGCCGCCAATCCATTCACATCTGTTCGCATGGCCCCTCTCAAAACCAACCACGGCCGTTCGCATGACTCAAGAGGAGGAGCGACATTTGGCGCCAGGAGAAACGAGGCGTCGAGATCTAAGCGACCTCCAGACCATGTCAAACGGTCGATGGATGGGGGCATGGAGCTCACTTGGGTCCCGTCTTCAAAGAGAGACAGACCACGGCCATCCTCCGAGGGAGGGAAACAAAAGAAGCAGCCGGGTGTTGAGACGTTTGGTGCAGGCATGGAGAAGGGAGGTCGGTCGCAGAATGCTGCCGAGCTGGACGAGGCACAGAGACACGGAAGGACAAAGCGACGGCAGAATGTTAGAAGTGGAAGCAGGAATGCTTTCCGAAGGCTGTAGCAGTGCCTGGCCCTGGTGTCATTTCTCTGTGTCGCACGTTATCGTACATCCTTTGGTTCCCCAGCACCATGTGCCTGGTGGACGTCATGCTTATCCACTTTCTCCTGTGTAATACCTGCATTTTCAGCACCTCCCGAACCTCCACCTCTCATCCTAATCTTATCTCGAGCTTTTTGCTCTTGCACCAACTGGCCCTCTTTCCTCCATTGCTCTCTTTCCCAGACATCATACTCCTCTCTCGCGTCTACCCACCTCTCCTGCACATCATGTACGTCACTTCTAGGTCCGTGCATAGGCCCTGCTGCCGTGGAGAGGAGCGAGAAGGCGTTGGGTCGTGTTGATGCGGCCCCGTGAGGGGTTTCAACTGTGCCCGGAGGGGCTGGAGCGTCTGAGGGAGGAACGAAGACATATCCCGTCGCCTTGTCAATGGCCCGCATGAGGTGGAGCATCGATTCTTTGTCCTTTATGGAAGGGACGTATATTCAGGCCGGGGGAAGCCTGGAGTTATACATTTGCCCACCTCCACAGCAAGCGTTTCAAATCCCACAAGACCAAAGTCCTCTATGAGCGAGCATATAGCCATGTTCAGGGCCGTATACCGGGGTGAACTCTGGGAGAGTGCGTTTTCGAGATGTGAGAGATCTTGGACTTCAGTATAAAAGTCCAGATTGAAGTCTAGAGTGGTGGAGGAAAAATGGGACGACCGTTAGTCAACAGAGGAATCGTTTCGAGGACAATGTACATGCTAGTTACCGAGATCACCGTACTGCGTGATCAGGTCCACCTTTGAGAGGACGTTGATGTGTGGGAGTTCGAGGTGTAGCATTACCCGGAGCGAAGCCATGAGTACTGCGATGTACTTTGAAGCATCTGTAACGTAGTGCGCATCACAAAGGTTCACGGCGGCCAGCTAGGTGGGACGTGCGTGAATGGTTGAGAGTGTAACAGGTACAAACCATACCCTAAAGTCGCTTTTTGAGAGTTTCCCGATGATCCTTTTCAGGCTCTCGTGGTTCGTACTGAGCTCAACTTGACCGGGGAGATCGAAGACAACGTAAGCATCCTTTCCCAGAGCTTTCAGTTTCTCATCCAGCCAGTCAAAGTTCTCGTCAAGGTATTCCATGCAGTACAACATTCCTCCGTTAGGACCGAGGCTGTACGTGTCCATGACATTCTGGAGGGTGATCAGGGACGCGATGTCGATCGCGCAGGGGTATGGGATGTTGTCGTTCGCCGGGTCAAGGTTCACGATGGATATCGGTCTGTTAAGGGCAGTGAGGAGTTGGTGTTTGCCGTGGCAGTAGGTCGATTTGCCACTGCCTGGAGAACCGACAACGATTTCGCCGAAAGGCATATGAGCGGAAGGAGACTTGGAGATTACGAGGTTTCCCACGGCCGTGCGCAAATACCTTACCCCCAATTGCCACTACTTAAGTCGGAACCTCCTGGGGCGACGTCTGGCGGGTTTGGGACGAAGGAAAATCTCTATTTCACATTACACACGATTGCTACCGCTATAGCTACAACTGCTAATCTGCTCACAAACGACACAGCGCGAGGAATCGGCCAACTTCACTAGGATGCTACCATAAACCTTGCCAAAGGTAGATTTCCAGCTCTGCCTTGCAGTGACATCACCGATGTACTGACAGACCCTCTCGTACTCAGGACCTTGGAAGCGTCACCAGCCACGTCTGACTTCATCCATATCAAACCTTCCGATGCCGTTCTTGAGCTGGACCAAGACCGAACTCCCAAGGGACGGAGTGACACCGATATCCTACAGAGTGAACTTACCGCCGAAGATGTACTTTCCTTTCCCCACTGGGGGGAACTGGTTCTGGGTCATGTCGGGAGCACTGAAGGGAGCATCGTACAAATCGGGTCTGAGAGTCCACCTGCCCAGGCCAGGTTGGATCTTGTTATGGACGGCATCCAAGAAGAATAGGTCTTCGACTTTGCCCAGCGGATCTCGGGAGAGCAGGTCCGCTTCTGGAGTGAGGTCGGCGAAAAACTGAATCAGGACGAGAGATCAGCTATCTTTGCTGAGGGCTGGTCGGGGGGGGGGCATCTGTTCCTCCATAGGTAATAGCCGGCACTAGGTCCGCGGGTCTTCATGAACTCGCACGGGCTAGATAACCAAGATAGCAGATGCATAAACCTTCAACGCCGGATCTGCCCTGGGAGTATACCGTTCCGGCATGTTCCTCGGATCGATGAAGAACTTTTTGTGAGGGATTATCGCTTCTTCCAGAGCTAGCTCTGTCTGACAACCGTACCCGCACCGGAAGTCACAATCAGCCTTGATTTACGCTACGTCATGGAGTTCATTGATCGGCGCTTACCCTGTGGATGAATGGAAAGATCTTCGTAGAGCATAAAGTGAGTTGTTCAATCACGATGAAAGCGTGCGCAGTGACACAAGCGATTTGGTGAAGAGTAAGATGGATCACTTTTATACGGGCATCCTAAGCACTACAAATTAGGATGTCGCAATCGCTGGTTTGTAACTTGTAAACAGATGCACTTCCGAAGGAGTTCGTCACCCCGACTGGTTCCTCTGGTAGCGACTTCCCCCAAAGAGAGTATCTGAATGCAGCCCAGGCGGGCCCAGAGCCAGGGAAACAAACCTCACCTTTGGTGACCCCGTCAATTTAAAGATTCTGATCGGGGACGTGTTGTTTGAGATCCTTGAATAACGCGGTGGGCGAAGATAAGGCTCCAATTGGTTGGTTGTTTAACATTTAACCTTTACCTTTTGATGGTCTTAGGGTCTGGCACCCCGGCATCGGCCGGTTCCATCGCCGTAA
>Ga0307513_10007940_pt1 | contig 13654 bp, 11 predicted proteins | sample 15_EM_MG_FD_202174 | JGI IMG/M metagenome (GOLD analysis project Ga0307513, IMG submission 202174) | Populus trichocarpa ectomycorrhiza microbial communities from riparian zone in the Pacific Northwest, United States - 15_EM | ecosystem: Host-associated > Plants > Roots > Unclassified | place... | reverse complement strand
GGTTGAAATATCTCGCTAGTCCGGGATGCCGGTGCGGACGTCGGGGGCGCCGAGGCGGGCGGCGTCCGCGGTCTGGTCGTCCGGCTGCTCCTGGGATTCCCGTTCGGCCTTGACCCGCAGCCGGTAATGGTCCACCTCGTCGGAGGCGTGCTCCTTCGACCAGCCCAGGATCGGCGCGACCAGCTCGGCGATCTCGGCGGCCGCGGCCTCGCCCCGGTCCCGCACCTCGATCGAGATCCGGGTCCGCCGGGTGAGGATGTCGTCCAGGTGCAACGCCCCCTCATGGCTTGCGGCGTAAATGATCTCGGCCTTCAGGTACTCCGGTGCGCTCGGCAACGGCCGGCCGAGTTCCGGATCGGCCGCGATCATGTCGAGCAGTTCGGTGTAGAGGCTGCCGTAGCGGTGCAGCAGGTGCTCGATCACGTGCACCCGCAGCCCGGTCCGGGTGGCGGTGAGCTGCCGGTTGTTCCACAGCCCGAAGTAACCGTCGGCACCGACCAGCGGAATCCGCTCGGTGCAGGACGCCGGGACCTTGCGTTCCATCCCGTGCACGGCGTAGTCGACGGCGTCCTTCGCCATCACCCGGTACGTCGTGTACTTGCCACCGGCGATCACGGTCAATCCGGCAACCGGTGAGGAGACCGCGTGTTCGCGGGAAAGAGTGCTGGTCGACTCGGATTCGCCGGCCAGCAACGGTCGCAGCCCGGCGTACACGCCGACCACGTCATCGCGGGTCAGCGGGTCGGCCAGGAGTGCGTTGGCGTGATCCAGCAGATAGTCGATATCGCTGGAACTTGCTGCCGGGTGGGCCTTGTCGAGCGCCCAGTCGGTGTCTGTCGTGCCGATCACCCAGTTGTTGCCGCGGGGGATGATGAACAGCAGGCTCTTCTCGGTCCGGTGAATGATCCCGGTGGCACTGTTGATCCGGTTTCGCGGCACCAGGATGTGCACACCCTTCGAGGCCCGGACCGAGAACTGGCCGCGGCCGCCGACCATCTGCTGCACCTCGTCCGTCCACACCCCGGCGGCGTTGATCACTTGGTGGGCGCGGATCTCGAACTCGTTGCCGCTCTCCAGGTCCTTGGCCACGACGCCGACCACTCGCTCGTCCTCGCGCAGGAACCGGATCACCCGCGTGCTGTTCGCCACCAGCGCGCCGTAGCCGGCCGCCGTCCGGGAGATCATCATCGTGTGCCGGGCGTCGTCGACCTGACCCTCGTAGAACGAGATCGCACCCCGGATCGCGTTGCGGTCGCCGGACGGGAACGACTCGAAGGTCTTGCGCTTGCTGAGGTGCCGAAGGTGATGCGGTACGCCCCGCCCGGAACCCATCACGTCGTAGACGCCGATCCCGAGACCGACGTACGCGCGGTCGATCTTCTTCTGCAGTGGGTAGATGAACTCCACCGGATGGACCAGGTGCGGGGCCAGCAGCTCCAGGTTCAGCGAGCGCTCCCGCAGCGCCTCGAACACCAGGTGGAAGTTGAACTGCTCGAGGTAGCGCAGACCACCGTGAAACAGCTTGGTGGAACGGCTGGACGTTCCAGCGGCGTAGTCCCGCATCTCGACGAGGCCGGTCTTCAGGCCACGAGTGACGGCGTCCAGGGCCGCGCCGGCGCCAACCACACCGCCGCCGATCACCAGGACGTCGAGTTCTTCCGCGGCCAGCTTGGTCAGCGCATCGGCGCGGCCGGCCGGGCTCAGGGGTTCGGGTGTACTCACGTCAGGCTTCCCTCACTCGTCGATCGTTGATGTGACCTGGTCCGCCGCGCGCAACCGTGCATGATCACCACGAGAAAGTCATTGCCGTGATCATGCACGGTTGCGCGCTCGCCGGTCCGGCCTCAGGGCGACTTAGTCGACATCGACCCAGTCCAGAGTCCGGCTAACGGCCTTCTTCCAACCGGCGTACCCGGCTGCGCGCTGTTCATCCGACCAATTCGGCGTCCAGCGCTTGGATTCGTTCCAGTTCGCGCGCAGTTCGTCGGTGTCCTTCCAGAACCCGACGGCCAGGCCCGCCGCATAGGCGGCCCCGAGCGCGGTCGTCTCGGCGACCACCGGCCGGCTCACCGGAACCCCGAGGATGTCGGCCTGCATCTGCATGCACAGGTCGTTGGCGGTGACGCCGCCGTCCACCTTCAGCACGTCCACGTGCACCTGGGAGTCGGCTTCCATCGCCTCGGAGACGTCGCGGCTCTGGTAGCAGATCGATTCCAGGGTGGCCCTGGCCAGGTGGGCATTGGTGTTGAACCGGGAGAGCCCGACAATCGCGCCCCGGGCGTCGCTGCGCCAGTACGGCGCGAACAAGCCGGAGAAGGCCGGGACGAAGTACATCCCGCCGTTGTCCTCCACGCTCCGAGCCAGGCCCTCGATCTCGCTGGCACCGGAGATGATGCCCAGCTGATCCCGCAGCCACTGCACGGCGGACCCGGTGACCGCGATCGACCCTTCGAGCGCGTACACCGGAGCGTCCGTCCCGAACTGGTAGCAGACCGTGCTGAGCAGCCCGTTCTTGCTCCGGACCAGCTCCGTGCCGGTGTTCAGCAGGAGGAAGTTACCGGTGCCGTAGGTGTTCTTCGCCTCACCGGGGGCGAAGCAGACCTGACCGGCCATCGCGGCCTGCTGGTCACCGAGGATGCCGGTGAGCGGAATGCCGGCGAACCCGTTCGGGTCCGCTACCACGCCGTACTTGTTGGGGTCCGACGACGGTTTGATCTGTGGCAGCATCTGCCGGGGGATGTTGAAGAAGCCGAGCAGTTCGTCGTCCCAGTCCAGGGTTTCGAGGTTCATCAGCATGGTCCGGCTGGCGTTTGTCGGGTCGGTGACGTGCACTCCGCCGTTGACCCCGCCGGTCAGGTTCCACATCACCCAACTGTCGGTGTTGCCGAAGATCGCGTCCCCGGATTCGGCGCCCTCGCGGGCACCGGGGACGTTCTCCAGGATCCACTGGATCTTGCCGCCGGAGAAGTAGGTGGCCGGCGGCAGCCCGGCCTTCTGCCGGATGATGTCGCCCTTTCCCTCCCGTTCCAGGGCGCTGGCGATCCGGTCGGTCCGGGTGTCCTGCCAGACGATCGCGTTGTAGTAGGGCCGCCCGGTCTTCCGGTTCCAGACCACGGTGGTTTCCCGCTGGTTGGTGATCCCCAGCGCGGCCAGGTCGGACGCGGCCAGGCCGAGCCCGTTCATCGTGTTCTGGATCACCGAACGGGTGCGCTCCCAGATCTCCACTGGGCTGTGCTCCACCCAGCCGGCCTGGGGCAGGATCTGCTCGTGCTCGAGCTGGTGCTTGCCGACCTCGTTGCCGCCGTGGTCGAAGAGCATGAATCGGGTACTGGTGGTGCCTTGGTCGATTGCGCCGACGAGATCGGCCATGACTACCGCTCCTTTGGTCGAGTGGTTGGTCGAGTGGTGACGGGGTTGCTCACGTCGTGGGAGCGGGCTGAACGGCCGGCTCGGAGGGCAGGAATCGTTGGAGGCCGAACTTGTACAGAGCGCCACCGACCACGCCGCCGATCAGCGGGCCGACAATCGGGATCCACCAGTAGAGACCACCGTACTGATCTCGCCAGGCACCGTTGTACCCGGTGATGAAGGTGGCGAGTCGGGGGCCGAAGTCACGGGCCGGGTTGATCGCATATCCCGCGTTGGTGCCCCAGGCCATCCCGATCGCGACCACCAGCAGGCCGATCAGCAGCGGCGCCAGGTTCGCCAGCGGAGCGGTGTTGCGGGCGTCAGTGATCGCGAACACCAGGAAGACCAGGATCGCGGTGCCGATGATCTGGTCCCGGAAGCCGCCCATCGCGCTGACCGGGAGAACGCCGTTACCAGGCAGCGTGGAGAAGATGCCCTGAGTCTTGATCGTGTGCTCCGGGTCGACCTTGTTGATGACTTCCATGTAGTTCCAGCGCACGATCAAGGCTGCGCAGAAGGCGCCGAGGAACTGAGCGAATACATACGGAGCGATCTTGCGCACCGGGAAGTTCTGGAAGAGCGCCAGGGCGACGGTGACGGCGGGGTTGAGGTGGGCGCCGCTGGCTCGACCTGCGGTGTAGATGCCGAGCGTGACCCCCAGGCCCCAGGCCCAGGCGATGCTGTCGTGATCGCCGATCCCACCGGCCACCACCTGTGCCACCACGCCGGTGCCGAACAGGATCAGAATGAAGGTGCCGAGGAACTCGCCGGCCAGTTCTGCGATGGGGTTGGGCGAGCGCAGGGTGTCGGAGGGCAGTTCGTCGCTGGTATTCGCTCGGCCGGCGGCGGTGCTGCGGTTGGGTGTGTCGTCCGCTTTTGTGTTCGTTCGTGGCATGGCGTCACCTTTGATCCATGAATGTTGCCCACACGTAACGTTCACTCGGACGTTAAGCACGCAATCGCCCAGCAACAACCGTGAGCCGTCGGCATTGTCGAACGTTCCAACTGTCCGAATTCTTGGACCGCGCTTACGTTGGAACGGTGCCAGGGTCGATCCAGTCCATCGAACGCGCCGCGGCGATCCTGCGTACCCTCGCCACCGGATCGGGCACGCTCCGGCTGGCGGAGATCTCGGCGTCCCTGCACCTGCCCAAAGGCACTGCGCACGGCATCCTGCGCACGCTGACCGAGGTGGGCTTCGTCGAGCAGGACCGGGACACCGGCCGATACCGGCTCGGCGAGGGGCTCAGTGATCTGCGCTCGCACGGTCTGGACGGCAACGAACTGCGGGCGCTGAGCATGAACTGGGCGGACCCACTGGCCGCCCGGTCCGGTGCAGCCGTCCGGGTCGGCGCCTTGGTCGGGCTGGACGTCCTCGTCGTCCATTACGTTTTCCGTCCCGATCCCTCGGACCAGCGCGCCGACGTCGGGTCGTTGCTGCCGATCCACGCCACCGCTCTGGGCAAGGTGCTGCTGGCGCACAGCCCGGGGACGCAGCGCCTGCTTCCGGCCGGGCCGCTCACCGCGTACACCGGCAGGACGATCACCGATCCAGTGCGGCTGACCGCCGAGCTGACCGCCGTCCGCGCTCGCGGTCATGCTCTCGAGTTCGGCGAGCACCTGCCCGACCAGGCCGGCCTCGCCGCCCCGATTCTCAGCCCCGGCGGCCTGGTGGTCGGGGCCGTCGGAATCCATGGCGACCTGGACCGGATCTGCGACGCGGCCGGCTGCCCCCGGCCCCGGCTTGTCGTCCAGGTGACCGACTGCGCTCATGCGGTCGGCCGCGAACTCATGACCTCACGATCCGGAGAATGACGTGCAGCCACGGTTCGTGATGTCGATCGACCAGGGGACGACGTCCAGCCGGGCGATCCTGTTCGATCATGCCGGGCAGCTGGTGTCCGTGGCCCAGCTGGAGCATCACCAGTACTACCCCAAGCCGGGCTGGGCCGAGCACGACGCCGCCGAAATCTGGCGCAACGTCTGCCGAATCATCCCGCGGGCGTTGCGGGACGTCGGAGCCACCGCGGCCGACATCGCCGCCGTCGGGATCGCCAACCAGCGCGAGACCATCGTGGTCTGGGACCGGAAGACCGGGACGCCGGTCCGGCATGCCATCGTCTGGCAGGACACCCGTACCGACACCCTGGTCGACGCGCTGTCCCACCGGCCGAAGGCCGCCGAGATCAGTGCCCGCAGCGGGCTGCCGCTCGGCTCGTACTTCAGCGCGCCGCGGTTGCGCTGGATCCTCGACGAGACTCCCGGCCTGCGGGAACGGGCCGAACGCGGCGAGGTGCTGTTCGGCACCATGGAGACCTGGCTGATCTGGAACCTCACCGGCGGCAACGGTAGTGATGGTGACGGGCCCGGGGCACACGTCACCGAGGTGACCAACGCCAGTCGCACCCTGCTGATGAACATCCACACCCTGACCTGGGATCCGCATCTGCTGAGCTTCTTCGACATCCCGGAGGCGATCCTGCCGGAGATTCGGCCATCGATGGGTTCCTACGGGGTCGGCCGCGGACCGCTGGCCGGGGTCCCGATCGCGGCCGCCCTCGGTGATCAGCAGGCGGCACTGTTCGGGCAGACCTGCTTCGCCGCCGGCGAAGCGAAATGCACTTATGGAACAGGAAGTTTCCTGCTCTTGAACACCGGACACGAGCTTGTCACGTCCACCCACGGGCTGCTCACCACGGTGGCGTACCAGCTGACCGGCGAGCCGGCGGTCTACGCGCTGGAGGGATCGATCGCGATCACCGGTTCGCTGGTGCAGTGGTTCCGGGACGGGCTCGGGCTGATCCAGACCGCGGCCGAGATCGAAACGCTGGCCCGGACCGTGGAGGACAACGGCGGTTGTTACATCGTGCCCGCCTTCTACGGCCTGTTCGCGCCGCGCTGGCGACCCGAGGCCCGGGGCGTGATCGCCGGCCTGACCAGTTACATCACCAAAGGGCACCTGGCCAGGGCAGTGCTGGAGGCGACGGCCTGGCAGACCCGCGAGGTGCTGGACGCGATGAACGCCGATTCCTCGCTGGCCCTGCAGGCGCTGAAGGTCGACGGCGGGATGACCTCGGACAACCTGCTGATGCAATTCGTCGCCGACGTGCTCGACGTCCCGGTGGTCCGGCCGATGGTCGCCGAGACGGTGGCGCTCGGCGCGGGCTACGCGGCCGGGCTGGCTATCGGCTACTGGTCGGACCTGGAGGGACTGCGCCGGAACTGGCATCGAGCCGCGGAATGGCTGCCCAGCATGGACGCCCATCACCGAGAGGTTGAGTTCCGTAACTGGAAGCATGCAGTTGAATTGACCCTGGGCTGGACCGACAGGCTCGCCGACAGCACGGCGCAGTAGCCATCCGGGCCGACAACGTGAAACAGTCCAATGTCGACAGGGGTGTCGATTTCCAAGGACTTCCAGGGAACCAGTTGGCGTAGGAGGCGGGGGCGCATGACCACCATCTCGAACAGACTCGATCGACGTTCAGCCGGTGCCGTTGACGAGGGCGTCAGTGCGCGGCCGAAGGTAGCAGCGCGGCCGAACCGCGGGCTGATGGCCCGTCGGCGCGAACTCAACCGTACCGAGCCCTGGCGCGACTGGGCCGCCATCGCCGTGCTGAACCACGCTCAGTTGCTGGTGATCGCGCTGATCAAGCCCAGCTGGCCCTGGCTGCTGCTGGCGGCCCTGCCGCTCGCGGTCACCCTGGCGACCGGCACCCTGACGGTGCTGCACGACGCCGGTCACCGACGCTTCTCCCGCAAGGAGTGGCCGAACGTCTTCGCCGTCCAGACCGCCGTCCCGCTGGGCCTGTGGGTCAGTCATTGGACCCTCAAGCACCGCGTCCACCACCGGGCCTCACAGGTCTTCCCGGTGGACGAGGCGACCCGGAACAACCTGGTGCGCATGCATCCGGGCGTGCCGCTCAAGCCGTTTCACCGGTTCCAGCACATCTACGCCTGGGGCCTGTACGGCCTGGCCTGGGTCGGCGAGTTGAACAGTCAGATAACTTTTGTCATCAAGGGCAACGTGGTCGGCGTCGAGGTTCCCCCGCCGGGCGCCCGGCTGCGCTCGTTCCTGTTCGAGAAGGCCTTCTGCGCCGTCGTCCTACTGCCCTACATCCTGCTGCTCGGCTGGGCGAAGCTGGCCGTCTACGTGATCACCGCGATGACCCTCGGTGCCGTCCTGGCGGCGATCGTGCTGGTGGTCGGGCACATCAATGAGGGCCTGTACCCGCCGAGCGAGGTGCCGTCGCAGAAGGAGTGGTCCAGGCACCTGGTCCGGACCACGGCGAACTTCAACACCACCAACCGGGCGGTCCGCTGGTTCACCGGAGGGATGACGCACCACCTGGCTCACCACCTCAAGCCGGTGGCTCCGCGGCACCAGTTGCCGAAGCTCAACGACACCGTGGTCCAGGACGTCGTCGCCAAGTCCGGGCTGCCCCTGGTGGAGTACCCGACGCTGATCGCCGCCACCCGCAGCCACGGTCGGCGGCTGCGCGAGCTGGGCCGTCCCGACTTCGTGGAGCCGGTCGTCCCCAGCCGCTGACCAACCCGTCGCTGACCAACCGGTCGCCGACCTCAGCCTCTCGTGATCATGCACTTCCACGTACTCGATACGTGAAAGTGCATGATCACGACTGGTTTGCGGACTGTCGCCGTGATTCGGGTACTGCGCTTGGGTATGCCTGCATCTTCCTTCCGAAACTCCACCGGTGTCGGCGAGATCGGCGCCGTGATTGCCGTTTCGCAGCCCTGACTGCGCGCCTTCGGGTGGCATCATCAGTCGCCGGGGCGTGCGGGCAGCGGGCGGTGGACGGATGCCGTGATCTTCGGAGGATCGATGCGGGTGGGCATTTCTGCAAGCGGCAGCAGACGCCGTTACGGCGGCACAGCCATGGCCGTGCTGCTGCTCTCCGGCTGCGCGAACGGGGCGATGTCGTCGGCCCCACCCACCGTCAATGCTCAGGGGTTGCGACCGGCTGAGGCCGGGGAGCCGGTCGGATCGGGATCCGGTTGTCCGGCGGAGATCAACCGCATCGTCGACACCGAGGCCCCGGCTACCGCCGAAACCATCCTTGCCCTGGACTTTTCCGGATCATTTCTGAGCAATGACGCGGCCCGGGAGCGGATCCGTTCGCAGGCCCGGGCGCTGGTGGAACAGAGCGTCGAGCGCGGCCAGGCGCTGCGGATCCTGTCCTTCACCAAGACGGCCTCGGGGGCGAACACGATCGTCGCCTGCCCGTCGCTGACCGCGAAGTACAACAATGCCGCTGCTCGTTCGCGCAAGATCGAGAACCTGAAGCGGAAGGCGACGGCCGCCGTGGATGTCGCGGTTGAGTCCGCCATCACCGTCCGGATGACGCAGAAGCACGGGCGCGGCACCAGCATCGTCGGCGGCTTTCTGGCGATCGCCGAGAGCGCTTCGCAGGTTCGTCCCGGTACTCCCCGGGACGCCGTGATGTTCTCGGACGGTCAGGGAATGGACGAGGACGCGGCGATCGATCTCTCCGGGTTTCGGACGGTGAGTCTCTACGGTGTCGGCGCCAACGCCGGCCTTTCGATGGATACGCCGACAGCGGTCGCCGCCGCCGCGCGCTGGGTGCATTGGCTGACCGGCCACGGCGCGAAAAGCCCGAACGCCTCGACCCAGGCCATGTTCTGACCCGACGTCGGTTCTTCCGGCGATCAGCTGAACCCAATCCGAGAAGAGCCGCAGTGTCCGAGACGCCGTCCACCCGGGGCAATCCCGGCGACATCCCCAAGGACTCCGCGCTGGGCTTCGAGCAGGGCGGCGCCAAGGCGACCGCAGCCGCCCGGCCGTCCCTCGCGGACGCTCGCCGGGCCGGTCGGCAGCGCCGGGCGGGTCTGAAAGCCGATCTCTGCGAGAACCTCTGGTACCACTCCTCGCAAGAGGCGCAGAACCGGCGCCGGGACCTGCAGCGGACGTCGCGGTCTCTGCGCCAGCTCAGCCCGCCGGTCGCCACCGCAGCCACCGGCCTGGCGATGTTCGCCGGCTATGCCACGATCCATCAGATCCTCGCGCTGTCCGACGTGAGCGCATTGGACAGCTATGTGCTGCCGATCGGATTCGGTCCGGTATTCGTGCTGCTGGTCAAGTTCATTGTCAGTGGGTGGATCGACTCGGACGGCGATCCGGACAACGCCGCCGGCCGTCGCCGGGCGGTCTTCACCAGGGCGGTGATTCCGGTCGCGGTGCTGGCCACCATCGTGCTCGTGATCGGCGTGGCGCTGAAGAGCATGCTCGTCGGCACCATCGAGGAACCCAGCGAGAGCGTGATGCGCTGGTCGTCGGTGGTGCTCTTCGCCGGCCTGATCCTCGGCGAGGTAGGAATGGCGTCGGCGCTGTCGGCCTACCAGTCCAAGCCCGGAGCCCGGGAGTGGGAGTGGCTGTACCGCCGCGACCGGGTGGCGCAGCGGAGGATGCGTCGGGACCTGCGCCGCAGATCGAGGGCGCAGGGCAGTTACGAGCGGCTCGCCGCAGTGATCACGGTCCATAACCGGCGTCGCTCGGTCAAGCAGGAACTCGGCCTGCGCTGGGGCCGCATCCAGGCACTCCGGGCTGCCCCCGACGGCAGTTGGCTGCACGATCACACCCAGGTCGAGCCGTCGCTGCACCCGGCCGTCGCCGGTCGGGTGCTGGCCGAGCCTGGCGAGCTGAGCGACGGACAGCAGCGGCTGGGCCCGTCCCGCCGGATCGGGCTCGCCCCGGAACCGGAGCCGATCGACCTCCGGGACCTCATCCGGGCGAGCGTCGACCCGGACGGCCTGCAGAGCGTCCCGTACCAGGCGAACGGTGTCCGACCAGGAGCTGGTCCCGATGTGGTGCCCGTCGACCCGGCGCTCAACGGCAACCACCGGGTCGACGTTCCCTAGGTCCTAAAGGCCGTAGCTCGATGCTGTACATGTACATAGAAGCCATGTAATGTATCTCTCATGGCACAGCAGGGACCTCCGATCACCGGCCTGGTCTGGCGGCTGTCGATGCGCTGGCGGGCGGCCATCGATCGGGCCATCACGCCGCTGGGGCTGACCAACGCGCAGTACGCCGTCCTCGCGCCGCTGTTGGGGATGGACCTGGCTGGTCGGCGACCCAGTCAGCGTGAACTCGCCGACTTCACCGGGCTCGAGCCGCTGTACGTCTCGAAGCTGGCTCGGGCGCTCGAGCAGGCCGGACTGCTGGAGCGAACGGGCAACCCGGCCGACACCCGGGCGGTGCAACTCGCGCTCACCGACAAGGGCCGGGACGTCGCGCGCCAGGCGGTTGATCGGGTCCTCGGCCTGCAGGACGAGCTCACCGCTCCGCTCGGCGGCTCGAACAGTCCGGCGACCAGGGCCCTGATCGAAGCCTTACAGACGCTGCTCAGCAAGGACATCGATATGACAGGAGAACCGCAATGACTCAGACACCGACCCTCACCGGCCAGGACATCGGGCAGGCGCACTACGCGACCCGAGCGGTCCTGGAGCGGGTACTGGCCGACCTCGGCCTCGGATTCAACCAGTCGGTAGCCCTGAACGTGCTGGCCGGCAACGGTTCCCGGATGAGCGAAAACGACCTGGTGGCTCGTCTCGTCCATGGTTTGAAGATCGCCGAACCCGTCGTCCGCGACGGGCTCAGCGTCGCCGTTGACCAGGGTCTGATCGCTCGCACGTTGGAAGCCGACGCCGGGCCGGAGGTCGCCATGACCGAGGCCGGGACGACCCTGCACCGCCAGGTGAATGCAGCGATCGCGCAGATCACCAAGCGGCTCTACGGCGGACTTCCGGCCGAGGAACTGGCCGTCGCCCATCGCCTGCTCGTCACCGTGACCGAGCGGGCCAACGCCGAACTCGCGGGCTAAGCGATCACGGCTGCGAGCGGAGTTCGGGAAAGTCCTCGGCGCGGAACTCGTTTGGGCGCGGGCCGGGGTTCTGCTCCTGAGTGCGCAGTGCCACTCGGCGGATCTTGCCGGAGATCGTCTTCGGCAGCTCGGCGAACTCGATTCGGCGGATCCGCTGATAGGGCGCCAGTCGCTGCCGGGCGTACTGCAGGATCGATAGCGCTGTGTCCCGGTCGGGTAGCTGACCGGCGGCGAGCACGACGTACGCCTTCGGAACCGCCAGCCGGATCGGGTCCGGCGCCGGGACGACGGCGGCCTCGGCCACCGCCGGATGCTCGATCAGGACGCTCTCCAGCTCGAACGGGGAGATCCGGTAGTCGGACGCCTTGAACACGTCATCCGTGCGGCCGACGTAGGTGATGTAGCCGTCGGCGTCCCGGTTGGCGACGTCACCGGTGTGATAGCGGCCATCCGCCATCGCCTCCGCGTTCAATCCGGGGTCATCGGCGTAGCCGACCATCAGCCCGAGCGGGCGCTCGGCCAGCTCGAGGCAGATCTCGCCCTCGTCGGCGGGCTCGCCGGAAGCCGGGTCGACCAGGGTGACGCGGTACCCGGGCAGCGGTCGTCCCATCGAACCGGGCTTGATCGGCTGCCCGGGTGGGTTGCCGATCTGCAGGGTCGTCTCGGTCTGCCCGAAGCCGTCCCGAATCCTTACCCCCCAAGCCTTCTCAACCTGCTCGATCACCTCGGGGTTGAGCGGTTCACCCGCGCCGACCAGCTTGGACGGCGGGGATTTCAGCCTGCTGAGGTCGGCCTGGATCAGCATCCGCCACACCGTCGGCGGGGCACAGAAACTGTCCACCCGGCACTGCTGCATCGTGTCGAGCAGGGCGACGGCATCGAACCGGGTGTAGTTGACGATCAGCACGGTCGCGCCGGCGATCCACGGCGCGAAGACGTTGCTCCAGGCGTGTTTGGCCCAGCCCGGCGAGGAGATGTTCAGGTGCACGTCGCCGGGCTGGAGGCCGATCCAGTACATCGTGGAGAGGTGCCCGACCGGGTAGGAGGCATGGGTGTGCTCAACCAGTTTCGGCGCGGCGGTGGTACCCGAGGTGAAGTACAGCAGCAGCGGGTCCGAGGCTTTGGTGACGCCGTCCGGGGTGAAGGCGGTGGACTCGTTCGCGGCGTCCGCATAGCTGCCCGAGCCTTCGGCCACGTTCCCGGCGGGGCCGACGATGAGCCGCCCGTACTCGCCGGGGACGTCGTCAAACTTGTTTGCGTCGGCTGCCGCGACGACCACGAACCGAGCCCGGCCGCGATCGATGCGGTCCCGCAGATCGGCCGGTCCGAGCAGCGTGGTGGCCGGAATCACCACGGCGCCCAGCTTCATCGCGGCCAGGATCGTCTCCCACAGTTCGACCTGGTTGCCGAGCATCAGCACGATCCGGTCCCCGCGCTGCACACCCTGCCGCCGTAGCCAGTTGGCAACCTGGTTGGAGCGGGCCGACATCTCGGCGAAGGTCCAGCGCCGGTGCTCGCCGTCGGGTTCCACGATCCACAGAGCGGGCCGATCCGCGCTCTCCGGATCGGCGCCGAGCTGATCGAACCACTCCAGGGCCCAGTTGAACTCGTCCAGCTCCGGCCACCGGAACTGCTGGTACGCGGTGTCCAGGTCTTCGCGATGCTCCAGCAGGAACTGTCGGGCCGCACGGAATTGGGTCAGGCCGCCACCCGTGAGCGTCGTTGACATGGGGTCATCGTCTCATCCGGCTGCGGCGAGCACGTCCTTCAGGGCGTCCACGGCGAGGTCGAGCTCGCTGCGGGTGACGACGATCGGCGGAGCGAGCCGGATGGTCGAGCCGTGAGTGTCCTTGGCCAGCACCCCGCGGGCCAGTAGGCCCTCGCAGACCTGGCGCCCGGTGAGCAGGCTCGGATCGATGTCGACCCCGGCCCACAGGCCCACCCCGCGGACGTTAACCACGCCGTGGCCGACCAGTTCGCCGAGCCGGGCATGCAGGTGGGTGCCCAGTTCCGCGGCGCGCCGCTGCGGCTCGCCACCGGCCAGCATCCGGACGACGGTCCGGCCAACGGCGCAGGCCAGCGGATTGCCGCCGAACGTCGACCCGTGTTCGCCGGGCTGCAGCACGCCGAGCACGTCCCGGCGACCGACCACCGCGGAGACCGGGACCACGCCGCCGCCCAGCGCCTTGCCGAGCAGGTACAGGTCCGGGACGACGCCGACCAGATCGCAGGCGAAGGTCGAGCCGGTGCGGCCGAGGCCGGACTGGATCTCGTCCGCGATCATCAGCACGTTGCGGGCGGTGCAGAGATCACGGACGGCGGGCAGGTAATCCGGCGGCGGCACGACCACGCCGGCCTCGCCCTGGATCGGCTCCAGGAGG
>Ga0307513_10007938_pt1 | contig 13654 bp, 15 predicted proteins | sample 15_EM_MG_FD_202174 | JGI IMG/M metagenome (GOLD analysis project Ga0307513, IMG submission 202174) | Populus trichocarpa ectomycorrhiza microbial communities from riparian zone in the Pacific Northwest, United States - 15_EM | ecosystem: Host-associated > Plants > Roots > Unclassified | place... | reverse complement strand
CCTTGTGGATGCGCCGAGGAGCGCAGGGCCAGACGGATCAGGGCTCATGCTTGTCTGAGCGAAGCGAGTTTGCATGAGACCCCGGCTGGACCGAGCACCGCAGGTTGCCCGCAGCGAAGCGCAGGGACGCAGCAACCAGGGTCGCCTTTTCTTTGCTTACGTTCTTTTGGCGAAGCAAAAGAAAGTGAGTTGCCGCCGGGCAACCCCGGCCAGCAACCCTCAGCAGAGAGCGCAAAGACAGAACACCCACTAGATCAGAGCCGTTTATGAGAAAAATCCCTCCAGCCCAATACCCACCTACACAAGCAGCTATAAATTCAATAGCACCCAACAAATCACCACGTCCGCAGAGCAAGCCCGAACAGCCAGTTCAAGAATCCCGAACCGGCCCTCTCAACCCCTTGGTAGCCGACCGCTGACTCTTGCTCTCCAGTCGCCGCTGCTTCGACCCATAAGTAGGTTTGGTAGCCCGCCGCGCCTTGGGTAGGCTTGATACACCATCCACCACCTCCTGCAAACGCGCCAACGCGTCGCTGCGGTTCATCTCCTGGGTGCGGTGCTGTTGCGCCTTCAGCACCAGCACCCCTTCCTGCGTGATGCGGCTGTCGGACAGGCACAGCAACCTCTCTTTGATGGCATCAGGCAGTGAAGAGGCGTGGATGTCAAAGCGCAGATGCACCGCGCTGGACACCTTGTTGACGTTTTGTCCGCCCGCCCCCTGCGCGCGGATGGCGCTGAACTCGACCTCACGTTCGTCAACCGGAAATTTCGGTGGCGCAGCCATGGTTAGCGCCGGGGCCTATTCAACCGGCCAGTTCAGCCAGGCCAGCGATGGCCAGCGCATAGCCCTTGACACCAAAGCCCGCCATCACAGCCTTGGCGGCCGGCGAAATATAGGAGTGGTGGCGGAAAGCTTCCCGTGCGTGCACGTTGCTGATGTGCAGCTCGATCAGCGTCACGCCCGCGCCCTTGATGGCGTCATGCAGTGCCACGCTGGTGTGGGTGTAGGCGCCTGCGTTCAGGACCACGCCGGCCAGCGTGCCGGCGGCCTGCGCGCGGCCTGCCTTATGGATGGCATCGATCAGCACGCCTTCATGGTTGCTTTGGCGAAAGTCCAGCTTGAAGCCGTGGGCTGCGCAAGCCTTGGCGCACAGGGCCTCGACATCGGCCAAAGTCTGCGAGCCGTACACAGCCGGTTCGCGCGTGCCCAGCAGATTGAGGTTGGGACCGTTGAGGACCAGGGCTGTTTTCATGAAGCGAGTCTTTCCAGGTGTTCAGGTTGCAGGTTGGCTGTTTCAGGTGAGAAGGTCTTGCAAGGCGACCACCCCACCGGTGGCAATCGAGCGCCGCACGGCCTCTACGGCACGCAGGCTTTGCAGGGCATCCGCCACGGTGATTATCGGCTCTGCCTTGCCGTCTATCAAATCGCAGAAATGGGCCAGCTGGGCGGCCAGCGGGTCCACGGCGTCCAGCGTGAGGTTTTGTTCCGTGAACGGCGTGGCCCAGCCCGGTTCACCGGCGCTGCCCGTGGCATGCGTCCAGGCTTGCAAGGTCGGCACCGCCAGGGAGCCCTGGGTGCCGGCGATGAAGTAGCAGTCTTGCGACGGGTAATGCGCGTAGGCGGTGTTCTCGCCTGAGGTCTGCTCCCAGCTGCGCGGTGAGGCCACGGTGTCCGACAGCGTGAAGGTGCCCAGCGCGCCGCTGGCGAACTTCAGGGTCATCACGGCCGTGTCTTCGACCGCGAACTGCCGCACGGCGTGCGACGCCACGGCATAAACGGATTCCAGCTCACCGCACAGGTAGCGCAGGTTGTCCATCTCATGGATGAGGTTGATGAGGATGGGGCCGCCGCCCGGTTGCTTGCGCCAGGCGCCTTGCTCAAAGTAGCTGTCGGGTTTGTAGAACTGCGCGCTTCCCGTCACCGTGACCACACGGCCCAGCAGGCCTGACTGGATAGCGCGCCGCGCCGCTTGCAGCGTGCTGCTGTGCCGCCGGTGGTGGCCCACCAGCATGAGTGTGGGCTGCTTTGCCAACACCTCGGCCAGTTGCAGGCCGGCTTCGAGCGAATCGGCTACGGGTTTTTCAATCAACGCCGGCACGCGGTGCTGCGCGCACACCAGCGCGCCCGGCACATGCAGGTGATTGGGTGTGGCGAGGATCACGCCGTCGGGCTGCGCTGCGGCCGGCCCGGCGAACAGGTCCTCCAGGCTCGCAAAGTGCGGCACACCCAGGCCGGCGGCAAAGTCTTTTGACGCAGGCTGCGGATCCACCACCGCACACAAGCGGGTACGCGGGTTCGCCTGGATCAGCTCGATATGCCGGCGGCCAATAACACCGGCGCCCGCCACGGCAATGCCCAAGGCGGCAAGGCCGGCCGAAGACATGTCAGTGCACGCCTTCGAAAAAACGCTCCAGCAATCCGGCGAAAGCCGCAGGCTGCTCCACAGCACTCAAGTGGGCCGCTGGCAAGGTTTTGAGCTGTGCGCCGGGAATACTCTTGCAGATGGCTTCGGACATAGCCGGGGGCGTGGCTTCATCGCGCGTTCCGGCAATCACCAAAGCCGGGCACTGGATAGACTTGTTGCTGGCGCGAAAGTCGATGTGAGCCACCGCTTCACAGCTGGCGGCGTAGGCGGCCGCATCGGTGTTCACAAGCCTCTCTCGCAGCGCCGCCACACGCCGCGTGCCGCCGCCGGTTTCATCAGCGCGGAACTCCGGCGTAAACCAGCGCTGCAGCGCGCCGTCGGCAATCGCCGCCACGCCCTGCTCCAGCACCGTCTTCACGCGCGCCGCCCACATGGCTCGCGCCGCGTCGTCATAGTGCATGGCCGCATTGGCAACGGTGATGCTCTTGAGCAACAGCGGGTGCCTCACGGCCAGCGCCTGCGCCGTCATGCCACCCATGCTGAGGCCGACAAAATGCACCGGGCCGGCGCTGTGCGCCTTGATCAGGCCGGCCACATCATCGGCCAGCAAGTCCATGGTGTAAGGGCCGGGCACGGCCTCAGACTGTCCGTGGCCCCGGTGGTCATGGCGCAGCACGGTGTAGCGGCCCTTGAGCGCGGCGGCCACGCCGTCCCACATGCTGGCGTCGCAGCCCAGCGCATGGCTGAGCACCACGGCAGGCCCCTGGCCTTCCTGAGTCCAATGCAGGTGCGGTTTCGTCATGCTTGTTTCTCCGCAGCGGGCAGCAAGCCCTTCTCACGCAGGATGCCTGCAGCCACCGCAAAGGCGTGGTTGGCCGCCGGCACGCCGCAGTAAATGGCGGCCTGCAAAATGACTTCCTTGATGTCGTCCGGTGTGAGTCGCGACTCGGGCGGGCCGTCCAGCCCGGCACGCACATGCAGCGCAAATTCCTCATAGGCCTTGAGCGCGATCATGGTCGACAGCACCATCAGGCGGCGCGTCTTGTCGCCCAGGGCCGGCCGGCCCCAGACCTCATTCCACGCATAGCGCGTGATCAATTCCTGGAACTCGCCGTTAAAGCTGTTGCTGTTGGCAATCGATTTGTCGACCCAGGCATCACCCAGCACACGGCGGCGGTTGATCATTCCCTTGTCATAGTCACTCATGCTTTTACCTTTGTGCGTTGATCGCTTGTTTTAACGGGCGCCAGCTGCGCCTCCAGCGCGTCGGCCTGCGCATACGCCAGGCCTGCGGCCTGCTTTGCCAGCTCGGGTGTGAACCATTCGTCAGCGGCTTCTGCGGGCAGCTCGGCACGCAGCGCATCCAGGTTGGCGCGCATGCGCTGCGTGTCGACCTGCAGGCCCGGCAAGGCATGCGCCATCGCGCGCACGGAGCCGTGCGCCGACATCAGCAGCCCCGGCCATTCGGCCAGCTCGGCCTGCCAGTTGCCCAGCGCGCGTTCGTGTTCTTGCGGCATGGTGGCCAGCAAGGCGGCCACACGCTGCGGCGCACGCGCGCTGGCGGCCAGCGCCACCATGCAGGCGACCGGGTTGCGCTTGTGCGGCATGGCCGAAGAGCCACCGCGCCCGGGCTCGGTCGGCTCGGCCAGCTCGCCGACTTCGTACTGGCCCATCAGCGAAATGTCTTTGGCGATCTTGCCCAGGCTGCCCACCAGCAAGCCGAGCTCACAGCCCAGCGCCACCCATTCGTCGCGCTGCGTGTGCCAGGGAAAGGCTGCGGCCTTGAGCTTCAAGTCGGCCGCCATGAGAGCGGTGATCTGCGGACCCTTGCCCTTCATCTGCGCGAGCGTGCCGACGGCCCCGCCCAACTGCACGCTGAGCGCGTTGTCCCCCGCGACCTGCAGACGCTGCAAGCTACGCGCCAATGGCGCGGCCCAGCCGGCGCACTTGAAGCCGAAGCTGGTGACCGAGGCCGGCTGCATCAGGGTGCGCGCCAGCACCGGGTCTGCCGCATGGCGGCGGGCCAGCACCAGCAGCGCCGCCACCGCCTTGCGGATGTCGGCCTCGATCAGGTTCATCGCATTGCGCGTCACCAGTGCCAGCGCAGTGTCGATCACGTCCTGTGAGGTGGAGCCGAAGTGCACATAGCCCGCAGCCTCTTTGTTAAAGAGCCCCACGGTTTCCTTCAGGGCCTTGACGAGCGGAATGGCAATGCTGCCGGCGCGCCCGCTTTCACGAACGATCTTGGCCACATCAAACAACTCAACCTTGCAGGTGCCGACGATGGATTGCGCGGCGGCCTCGGGGATCAGCCCGGCGCTGGCCTGCGCGCGCGCCAGCGAGGCCTCAAAGCGCAGCATCGCATCCAGGAAGTTGCGCTCGCTGAACGCCTCCAGGATTTCGGACGACGATAGGAAACCTTCAAAAATACTGCTCATTCCATTCAACTCTCAAAATAATTCATGGTCGCGGGACTGCAGCTCTCATCGCTTTAAACGCATCTGGTTGGGTAAGGGCACGGAGCGCCGCAAAACGTCTTCTCCAAGCCAAAGCGCCGAACGCCACGCACGCTCCGCCACTGCCGGAAGCGGCATCTGCTGGTAGTCGTCGTTAAACACCTCAAAGCTGTAATCACCCCGGTAACCCAGGCCGTGCAAGCGCGTCACCAGCGTGGCCAGCGCCTCGCTGTGTACGCCTTCACCCGGGAACACGCGGAAATGCCGGGCAGTAGCGATGCGTTCTTCGACCGACTTGATTTCGGTCCACATGAAGTCTGCTAGCTGCACCAAAAAAATCTTGTCCGGGTCCAGGATGTCCAGCTCGTCCAACGACGTATTGGTGGCGAACATGTGGTACGAGTCAAAGCCTAGCCCCAGGTTGGGCATATCGGCCTGGCAGATGATGTCCCAGGCCTGCGGAAATTCGTTGATGACGCGGCCCCATGACAAAGCCTCATACGCGATCTTGATGTTCATCGGAATCGCCAGCATGGCCAGCTTGCGCAGGTCCTTCACCAGGGCTGCCGTCTCGTCCGTCGCATGCACCGACGTGGACGAGCACACCAGCAGCAAGCGGCAGTCCAGCGCATGGCACATGTCCAGCATGGACTTGGCGATGTCGATCTTGTAGTCATGCAGGTGGCCCGAAAGACCCTCAAAGTCGCGCAGCACCTGAAAGCCGGTGACGCGCAAGCCGCTGGCACGCACAGCCGCTACCGCCGCCTCCATGCCGTCGGGGTGGCCCACGATGTCTTTCGCCGCCAGCATGATCTGCGAGAAGCCGGCGCTGCGCACGGCCTTGAGCTTGGCCTCGAGCGGCCCCGCCAGCGAGATGGTGTCCATCCCGAAGTCGTCAATGTTTCCGCTGTAGTGGCTCATGATGTGTGCCGCCTGCTTCAGCGTTCGTTATGGACCAGCTCAAAGCTCACGCTACCCATCCAGGTTCGCGTGAGCGCGCCACGGTCTTCGGTGTGCACGCCGCGCGACTCGACAAATTCAACGCCGCGCTTGCTCAGCTCAGCCACCGAAGCCAGTACATCAGGGCTGCCCAGCCCGACCCGTTGCAAAGCCTCATCACCTTCAACATCCAGCACGCTGGCCTCGGGCTCGATCAGCTGCAGGTAAAACCGCGAAGACGCCGGGCACGGGCTGCGCAGGATGCGCCCCTTGGGCAGAATGCCGAAGCGCTGGTCGTCGGGCAGGTCGGTAAAACCAAAGAGCTCGCGGTAAAACTCGGCCCAGTCTTCGGTGCGGTCATTGCCGATGTACTGCACCACGCCAAAGAAATGCAGGCCGGCCACCGCAGGCGGGCGCGGCTCGACCGTCGGGATGGGCACAAAATCCACGTCGTAAATCGAGAAAGTCTCGTAACGATCCACAAAGTAAATCCGGCTCTTGCCGACACCGTGAATCGCCGGAATGTTGAGTTCCATCACTTCCACGCGCGAGGGCACGGCCCAGGCGCCGCGCTCCAGCGCACGGTGATAGGCCTCGGCCGCATCGCGCACGCGCAGCGCGATGGCGGCGATCACGGGTTTGTCGGTCGGCGCGGCGCCATCAGGCATCGCAGGAACGTGAGCGTTAACGATGACGTTCATGCCGCCCTGGCGGTACAGCATTACTTCGCGCGAGCGGTGTCGCGCGACGGGCCGAAAGCCCATCATCTCCAACACCTGGCCCAGGGCCTGCGGCTTGGCGGTGGTGTATTCAATGAACTCGATGCCGTCCAGCCCCAGCGGGTTGGCGACTTCCGGGATGGCTTCGCGGTCAACGGTGGCGGCCTGTGTAGCGGTGCTCATGGTGTTCTCCGGTTCAGGTTTTCAGCATGGTCAAGGCGTCTGCGCTGCGGGCTCTGGCACAGCCGCGCCCGGCACATGGCCGCCGCCCAGAAAGAGGCGCTCAATGTTCGGGTCGGCCAGCAGCTGCGCGGCTGGCTTGTGCAGCACCAGCTGGCCGGACTCGAGTGCGATGGCGTCGTCTGAAATCTTCAGCGCGCTCTTGACGTTCTGCTCCACCATCAGCACCGTCGTGCCCTGGGCCGCCAGCCTTTGCAGCAGCTTGAATACGTCCTGCACCACCATGGGCGACAGGCCAATGGAGGGTTCGTCAATCAGCAGCACCTTGGGCCGCAGCAGCAACGCGCGGCCTATCTCCAGCTGCTTTTGCTCGCCGCCCGACAGCGCCGAGGCCTGCGAGTGCAAGCGCTCCTTCACGCGCGGGAAGAATTCCAGCACCTCGGGAATGCGCTCATGCGTGGTTTTGGTGCCCAGCGTGATGCCGCCCAGCTCCAGGTTCTGGAACACGGTGAGTTGGCCAAAAAGGTTGCGGCCCTGCGGCACAAAGGCGATGCCCTTGGCGAGCAGCTCTTTCTGGCTGGCGCCGGAGATATCGGCGCCGTCCAGCAGAATGCGACCCTGACGCGGCTTGAGCAGGCCGAACAGCGTTTTAAGTACTGTCGACTTACCCGCACCATTGGGGCCCAGCAGCAAGGTGATGGAGCCACGCCTGACCTTGAAGGACAGGTTGTTCAGGATCATGAAATCCTTGTAGCCCGCCACCACGTCGTCGAATTCAATGCAAATATCGTTCGTCATGTCAGTTCCCGAGGTAGGCATCGAGTACCTCCTTGTTCGCCCTGATCTCGGCGGGAGTGCCAATTGCCATCACCCGCCCCTCCACCATCACCATGATGCGGTGGCACAGGTCCATCACAAAATCCATGTTGTGCTCGATCACCACGAAAGAGCTCTTGCGGCCGAATTTCGGGTTCTGGTTGAGCTCCTTGAGCAGCGATGAGATGCCGCCCACCAGGCTCGGGTTCACGCCGGCACAGGGCTCGTCGAGCAGCACCAGGTCGGGTTCGGCCATAAAGGCCATGGCGATGTCCACCAGCTTTTGCTGGCCGTAGCTCAGCGTGCCGGCGGGCTTGTCGGCCACATGGCGGATGCGGAACTGGTCAATCAACGCGTCGGCCTTGCTGCCCAGGCCTGAGTCGCCGGGCGCGAACATGCGGCTGAACATGCTGCCCTTGTGTTCCTGCGCGGCCACGATCAGGTTGTCGCGCACCGTCATCTTGCCGAACACCTGCAGCGTCTGGAAGGTGCGGCCCACGCCGCGCCGGCTCAGCTCCAGCGGCGAGAGGCCGGTGATGTTTTTGCCGTTGAGTTCAATCGAGCCTTCGTTGGGCGTGATCTGCCCCAGCACGCTGTTGAACATGGTGGTCTTGCCCGAACCATTGGGGCCGATGACGCCGAAGATCTCGCCCGGCATCACCTCAAACGACACACCCGCCACCGCCTGGATGGCGCCATAGGCTTTTTTGAGGCCCGTGACTTTCAGCAGTGCGCCGCTCATGATGACGCTCCCACTTTGCTGGCCGCCGCAGCGCGGGCGGCCGATGCGGCACGCGCCGCACGCCGGTCGCGTATGCGGTCGGGGATGCTGAGCAAACCATCCGGCAGCCACACCATCAGAAAGACCACCGCGGCGCCGAACATCGGCAAATACCAGTTGGATACGCCGGGCACGTCGCGCAGCCACTCAGGCAGCACCACGCCCACCGCAGCGCCAATGACCGGCCCGAAGAAGTAACCGGCCCCGCCGACCACCACCATCAAATACAACATGATGGATGCCGCCACATTGAAGGGCCCCGGCTCGATGAACTGCACCAGCGAGGCAAACAGCGCGCCTGCAATGCCCGCATACACCGCGCCAATCGCAAAACTCAACAAGGTGTAGTTGCGGATATTCACGCCCAGGCTTTCGGCGCGTATCGGGTTGTCGCGCAGCGCAGTGAAGGCCTTGCCCCAGGGCGAGCGCAGCAGGCCCCACAGCAGCCCCGCCAACAGCAAGGTGACCGCCAGCACAAAGTAGTAATACGCCAGGTTGCCTTCGAGCGAATAACCCAAGAGCGAAGGCCGTGCGATGTTGTTGATGCCGAAAGTGCCGCCCGTGAGCCACTCCTCATTGCGCATCACCAGCCAGATGGCGGTGTTAAAGCCCAGCGTGGCAAAGGCGAGGTAGATCGCCTGCACCCGCAGCGCCGGAAAGCCCAGAATCAAACCGGTGATAAAGCAGATCAAGGCAGCAGCGGGCAGGCCCAGCCAGAAGCTGAAGCCGGCCTTCATCAAAATCGCGACGGTGTAGGCGCCTATGCCGAAGAAGGCCGCATGGCCCAGCGACTTCTGGCCCGCATAGCCGATGGTGAGGTTCAGGCCCATGGTGGCGATGATGAACACCAGCCAGTAGGTCAGCAGGTAGATGCCGTAGTTCTTCAAAAACTGCGGAGCGACCAATACCAACGCGAGGCCAAGTACCGCGAGCACGGTGGAAACTTTGCCGGTGCGTGTCATACCTTGCGCTCCTCTTTCTTGCCCAGCAGGCCCTGCGGCTTGAACAGGATCACGACCATAAAAATCACAAGCGCCACAGCATCCTTGTAAGCCGGTGAGATATACGCCGAGGCCAGGTTTTCACACACCCCCACGATCAGCCCGCCCAGCAAGGCGCCGCGCGAGTTGTTGAAGCCGCCGATGATGGCGGCGAAAAACGCCTTGGTGCCCAAGCCCTCGCCCATGTCGAACTTGGCAAGGTAGGTGGGCGTGACCAGCATGGCGGCCACCACCGCCAGCACGGCGTTGATGGCGAAGGTATAAAAAATCATGCGAGGCACATTGATGCCAAGCACGGAAGCGCTTTCGGTGTTTTGCGCCACAGCCTGCATGGCGCGGCCTGTGACGGTTTTGGCCAGAAAGGCCTGCGTGGCCATCACGACCACCAGCGCCAACGCGAAGGTGCCGATATCCTGCATCGTGATGGTGACACCCGCGATGTTGAAAATCTTGTCGGGGAACAGGCTGGCAAACGGGTGGGCCTCGGCGCTGTAGCCGGCGCGCACGCCGTTGCGCATGGCGATCGACAGGCCAATGGTGGCCACGACGATGGGCATCATGCCGAACTTGAAGAGCGGGTCCACCACGCCGCGCTTGAACAGCCAGCCCAGCAGCAGCACGGCCAGCAGCGCGGTGCAGACAAAGCTCACCAGCATGGGCGCGCCCAATGAAATAAAGCCCAGCATCATGAAGGCCGGCAGCATCACGAACTCGCCCTGGGCGAAGTTGATGGTGCCCGACGCCTGCCACAGCAAGGTAAAGCCCAGGGCCGCCAGCGCATAAATGCTGCCGGTGGCCAGGCCCGAGAAAAAGAGTTGGAGAAAGTCTGTCATGGCAGTGCGTGTCTGGAAAGATGAAGAGGTGCCACGCCGCTAACGCAGCATGGCACCGGACTGCGTGCTTACTTCTTTGCAGCAGGCGCGGCTGCAGCGCCCAGCGCTGGCAGGATGGCGACGACTTCCTGCTTGCCGTTTTTCACTTCGATCATGAAGCTCTCGCGGTCCAGGTCGCCCTTGCTGTCAAACGACACATCCATCAGCACGCCGGGCTGGTCCACTGCCTTCACCTTCAGGGTGTGCAGCGCGGCGGCCACGGCCTTGCGGTCCAGCTTGCCGACTTTTTCAATCGCGGCCTTCAACACATAAATGCCCGAGTAGCCTTTCATGCCGTTGTGGTCGGAGACGTATTTGTATTCCTTCTCGAACTTGGCGCGGAAGGCGCGGATGGCCGGCTGCGGCGCATCAACGGTAAGGCCCACATGCGCAATCGCACCGTTGGCGGCTTCGCCGGCGAGCTCAATCACCTTCTGGCCGGTCAGCGTGGTTTCGCCGATCACGGGCTTGTTCCAGCCTTGCTTCTTCAGCTCGCGCAAAAGGCGTGCGGACTCTTCTTCATTCGAATAGGCAAACAGGCCGTCGGCATTGCTTTGCTTGGCGCGCAGCACGGCGGCCGAGAAGTCGACCTGGCCGGGCTCGGTGGAGATTTCTGCCGCCACCTTGGTGCCGGTCGCAGCCAGTGCCTTCTTGATGGCGTCGTTGCCGCCCTTGCCGAAGTCGTTGTTCACATAAATGATGGCGATGTTCTTCAGCTTGGCCTGGTCGGTGATGTAGCGCGCCACCTTGGGCATGGCGTCGGCCTGCGTGAAACTGGTGCGGAACACATAGGGGTTGCCCTGCTGGGTAATGCTGGACGCCTCGCCACCGGTGAAATTGGGCACCTCAGCGCGGCGCGACTCGGCCATGCTGACCATGATGGAGCCGGAGAACACCGGGCCAAAAATCGCGAACACGTTGTCATCGATGGCTTTTTGCGTCAGGCCCTTGGCGATGCCCGGGTTGCTTTGCGTGTCGGCCGTGTTGGTCTGGATCTTCTTGCCCAGAATGCCGCCGCTGGCGTTGATTTCCTTGACGGCCAGCTCCACGCCGTTCTTGAAGTTGGTGCCCGCCGTGGCGCCGCCGCCGGAGAGCTCGACAATATTGGCGATCTTGATGACATCTTGAGCAAAACCGGCTGTAACCATTACAGTCATTGCACAAGCAGCTATCAATTTAAGAGCATATCGTTTTTTCATGGTTGTCTCCTCAGGGTTAAAAATCAAGGCGCTTCGTCAAAAATCGTCAAAAGACTGCGGCATCCGCGAGCGGCGCAGACTGCGCACGGCCGCCTCCCGCCACGCGCCGGATCTCACCCGCCATGGCGGCCGGGTACAAATGCTCGCGGATAAAAGTCGCGTCACGGCGCACCGCGTCGGCGGCTTCGGTGTAACCGAAGAAGGCCAGGTAGTCCGGCGCCTGCTGGATCAGCATTTCAAAGCCGGGCTGGGCCACCAGGCCGCGCGCGCGCACGGCGCGCACCAGCGGCGTTGGCTGGTTCTTCATGAGGATGTCAACCACGGCCGCATGCGGCGCCAGGCGCTGCACGTCACAAGGCAGCGGGTCGGCGGCCTGCAGGCCCAGCGGTGAGGCATTGACGACGAGGTCGTAGCCTGAAGGATCGCTGCTGGCGGCCGGCAACACGCGCGTGCCGGCGGCTTGCGCGGCTGAGGCGATATGGACGGCTACCGCTTCGGCCTTGCCCGGCACCGGGTCGTAGAGCGCGATTTCCGCCGGGGCGCTGCTGCCGGCAATTGCCAGCGAGGCGGCAATGGCTGAAGCGCCACCGCCAGCGCCCACGATCAGCACACGCTTGCCGGCGTAGCCGATGGAGAAATAGTCCAGCGCAGAAACGAGGCCCTTGCCGTCAAACAGCCCGCCTTCCAGCGAGCCGTCTGCGTTGCGGCGTATGCCGTTGACGGCGCCTGCAACCCGGCCGTAGTCATTGCAGTGCGAGAGCAAACCCATGACCAGCGATTTGTGGGGAATGGCCAGAAACATGCCCTTGATGTTTTTGGCCAGAAAGGCCGAGCGCACAAAGGTCTCAATGTCGCCCGCCGCCACGTGCACCGGCACCAGCACGGCATTGATGCCCATGGTTTTGAAGATCAGGTTGAAGACGTCCGGCGCGCGCACCTGCTCCACCGGATCGCCGGGGATCAGATACACGTCGGTGTTGCCCTGAATGGTGGGAAGCATATATATGGAGGGGTCTCGGTTTGCCTGGGGCCGCTGCTGGTCTGGCTTGCCCCGAATGTTCGATGATCGACTATTTCAGTGGATTCGAGCTGGACTTTAGAAGTCAATCGACCATTTACAAAGCACAATTTCGATAATCTGATCGACAATCGATCAATGACGTTCGATAATCGTACGAAACAAGGGTTTGACCTATGATTTCGCCCTATCCCCGCTTTCCCGTTTCTTCAATACTTCAGCCATGACCACGCCCCCCCCGACCCCACCCACCCACCCCCAGCCGGCCCCCCCCGCCCCCGAGCTGGACCAACGCGACTGGATCGCCGGGCTGGAAAAAGGGCTGTCCATCATTGAGTGCTTTGACGACGCCAACCCGCGCCTGACGGCGAGCCAGGCCGGCGCCCGCTGCGGCATGACGCGCACCGCCGCGCGCCGCTATCTGCTGACGCTGGAACATTTAGGGTATGTCTCCAGCGACGGCAAACTCTTCTGGCTGACGCCGCGCGTGCTGCGCCTGGGCCAGTCCTATCTCGAGTCAGCCCGCCTGCCGCGCATCGTGCAACCCTTTTTGCAGCGCGTGACCGCCGGCACACAAGAAAGCGCCTATGTCAGCGTGATGGACGGCGACGACATCGTCTACATCGCCCGCAATGGCTCCAGCCGCGCCATGAACACCGGCTATGTACTGGGCTCACGCGTGCAGGCCCAGGTCACGGCGGCAGGCCTGCTGATGCTGTCGATGCGCGAAACCGCCTGGCTGGAGAACTGGCTGTCTCACCACGAACTCAAGGCGTATACCTCCTTCACCATCGCCAGCAAAGACCGCCTGCGCATCGAGCTGGCCCGCGTGCGCGCGCAAGGCTGGGCGATTTCCGAGCAGCAACTTGAGCTGAACTACCGCGGCATTGCCGTGCCGCTGCGCGACCGGCATGGGGATGTGGTGGGGGCCTTGAGTGTGACTATGCCTATGGGGCATGAGTCTAGTGAGGACGCGGTTGGAAGGGTTTTGTCTGTCTTGCGCGAGACTTCGCAGGCTATGAGGAACTTGATTTAGGCTGTTCTTGTTCCGGCTGGGTGCGCTCTTCTGAGGGTTGCTGGCCGGGGGTTGCCCGGCATGCAAGTAACTTTCTTTTGCTTCGCCAAAAGAACGTCACCAAAGAAAAGGCGACCCTGGTTCCTGCGTCCCTTCGCTTCGCTACGGGCAACCTGCGGTGCTCGGTCCAGGCGGGGTCCGGCACAAACTCGCTTCGCTCAGACAAGTGCCGGCCCTGATCCGCCTGAACCTCCGCTCCTCGGCGCATCCACAAGGGCCAATCGGGAGCGGG
>Ga0307513_10007937_pt1 | contig 13654 bp, 10 predicted proteins | sample 15_EM_MG_FD_202174 | JGI IMG/M metagenome (GOLD analysis project Ga0307513, IMG submission 202174) | Populus trichocarpa ectomycorrhiza microbial communities from riparian zone in the Pacific Northwest, United States - 15_EM | ecosystem: Host-associated > Plants > Roots > Unclassified | place... | reverse complement strand
CGTCTTTGTGATTTACATTACACTATAATATAAATACATCAAATCCAACCCTTAAGTGGTTGAGAGATTCTTCTGCTAAACCCTTTTCTTCTCTATTTCTCTACAATATTTTCTCCACTCTTTCACAACTAACTGAGAATAATAGATATCAGAAACAGATATCATCGAGGAAAAATGACTGCTGCTTGTACTATATTTTGTGATATTACTGGCCTCAGATGTTGTATAGGGAATTTACCAAGCAGACCGTGCATAAGTAAAATTTTAAGATCAATCATTGATTTTGTGATCTTTCTTCTTTTCCTTCTGTTTTGGATAATAACTTCAGGAGAGACGTAAGAGAGAAGAAACCAAGTCAAAAGTTGATATTTACTGACTTTCAAAAATCCAAAAATAAATATAACAGTACGTGATCATGATATCTACATAATCTAATCTATGTTGATATTATTAGTCTTTCAATTCTTGTAAACAAATTAAGTCATTATTAATACTAATATAAACATAACCCCCTGATATATTTAGCTTTTATAATCCAAAAAAAAATCATAATATCTTATAATACTAATATCAAGATATCATTAGCCTCCAAGTCCCCGAAAACTTATCAAATTTTTCATTAATTCTAGTATCAACATAATCTTGTTGGCATTTTTAGCTAACCAAAAAAATATCATAACATCATGTAATGCTGATGTCAACATATTCTATGTTGATATCATTAGCTTTCAAATCTCAATATGCTACTTTATATTTTTTTTTTTTTCAAAAATAACTTGAAATACTTATAACTCAAATATATCTTTATATGAATTTTCTTTCCTTATTTCTTATTATTAGAAAAATAAGTTGAGGAGAAATCCTACCTTTATAGCTTATTTATAGTGAAACTCTCGTATCTTAGGATTTGACTAAAAAAATATCTCCTGTCATAAATTAAATATTACATTATCATTTTTTATATCGACTCTTGAACCTATATAATATTATATTCAATCGTTCACATATAATTATCATATTTTAATGTTAAACATATAAATAACTTTTATTTCTTCATTTCCCGCATTACAAACCGATTCGACCAACCTTTATCCATCTCATTATATTTATTTATTTATTATGTATATTTTTAACACCATAACACTAAACCAATTAAAACTTAGCATTTTTTTATTTTAATGTCTTTTAGGCCGAGACTTAGGAAATTATAAATTCCTTGTTTTTCCTTTAAATTTTGCATAAATTCATAACTACAAGGATCAACAAAATCTCACATGTCCTATAATATAACCAATTTGAAGGAAATATTTCTCTATTTTCTTGGTACATATAGGCCGGCATCAACATTAAGGAAAACAGAGCGATTAATTTTATTAATTACTTCAATTCTCACTTGTCCCAACATTTATTTATGCTTGATAACATAATTTCAATGTAAATAAAACAATTCAAGCAAGAATTCTTCAAATCTCTTATTTTATCTATGAAACAATTATGTTTAACTACTCAACATACTCAATTTACATCAATTGATTAAAAAACAACAACGGTTATTACCTTATAATATGAAGGATTCAAGAAGAAAAATGAGAAGGAATGCATGGTTTCTTCTCTCCTTTCCGTTTCCCTTCATTTTCCTCCAATTTTTTCCTTCTTCACCTAACCATTAAACTCTCTAAATCAGTGTAAATAACCTTCCTAGATCTTCCAACAATCCCTATCAATCTTTTATTCAGGAGAGTTTATATGGTTTATGGAAATCTTTTCATAAACCATTAATTTTCCCTCTCCTTTTCTTTCCTCTAGTGGCCGGCTGCACTTGGCTTCCTTGAGAAGACAAGTGGCCTTTTATGTTAAAGCTGGCTAGAAAGGTAGACGGCAACCCGAGTTCCGGAATGCTCAGTGGAAAGCTGTACTGGCAAACAACTTGAGCCAGTAAACAGCAATCACAGACTTGCATTTCGGAAGAGATTTTCTGATTCAGCAGTCGATGAGAAGGAGAGTTGCGGGTCTAATGTGGTATCTGTCCAATTTGATAGCTTATCAATTGCATCAAATGACATGGATGGCTTCGAGCGCACGAAGAGTAGGCTTAAGGCCACCATAACCATATCAAGGCGGAAAACAGCACCAAGCTATCAGTGTTCGGAAGAGCAATCATTCATCACCGTTGAACAGGTGATCATGCTTATACTTTTTCCCAATCATTCATCACACTGTTGAACAGGTAATCAAGAAAAGGGTGTTCGAAGGAGATTGAACAATACAAGGAGAAGAAACCGAAACCACCATCAAGTGAAATGCAATGCTTCATCTTAAGCAATGTAGCTCGTAAGTTACGTCGTAATCTTCAACAAATTTCTAATCTGTAGAGGAACATATATCGTGTCCTACCACTTCCAGTCCATTTCAGAAGGATTTATGGCTTCAAATCATTTAGTTGCCTGCAAATGTAATGACATAATATCGTTCGATCGAGAAGAAACATCAAGCAACATTCCAAACACTTGCTAAATATGGAATAACTCGGAAAAGAGATACTCATTCTATACCACTTAAACCGAAGAAAGTTAAATAGGGCTTGGATTGAAGGAGAAGATGACTGAAACAATGTGCTGGATTGACATCAGCGACACTAAGGCATCATAAATTTGCCTGTGGCAAAGCAAAACGGTAACCTAGTATTTTGGAAAGCAATAACTTCATGCAGGAAGCTCATGTCATGAAATTCGCATCGTTCCCAAAAAATGCTTTCCTTTCTAGTTCCCTTGTCGATGCATAACATAGCAGAAGCACAAGCTGACAACAAACCAAAGCAAGGAATGGCGGTTTAAAATATTTTTTATATTAAAATAATATTTTTATATATTTTTTAAAAATTATTTTTAATATATAATCTGAAAATATATAAAAAAATTAATTAATTAATTAAATTTTTAGAAAGAAAAATCTCAACGCCTTTCCAAACACTACCGAATATAATTGCATAATCACATTTGGCACCCGTTATGCAATACCAAATCAAACCCAGGGCAGCATACCTCTCCATTCAAAAGCCATTAAAAACATCCAACACCATGGAAACCTTGACCAAACACAGAATCAGCACTGGATATCCAGACTAGCATCATCAACAACAAAAGCAGCAGAATATAGGAGGAGGAAACATGAGAGATACAAATAGCCATTACATAAAAAATATAACAAGTTAACATCTCAGATTCAGGTTTATAATGCACATACCTTGTTCTAGCATTCATTATCATCACTCAGCTGTCACTCATTTTAGCACTAAATATAAAAAAGCAAAAAAAAAAACTAGATCTTGTCGATATCTTCATCCTCAAACTCAATGTAATCATCACCAGCACCATCATCTTCCTCATCAAGACCCCCAGCAATACCTTCATTGAGACGCGTATTCTCAGGAAGCTCACCATACGCCTTCAGCAGCCTAGCTTCATCAGGCATATACTTCAATATAACGTCAGCCTTGTCATCCTGATAGTCACGGAGGCCAACGAGAATTATATCACCAGCAGCAATCCAGACCTTCTTGTGCATCTTTCCTCGAATATGGCAAAGACGCTTGGTCCCATCAATACACGTGGCTTCGCAACGACCATTCCCGAGCATGCGAAGCACTTGGGCATACTCCTGCCCATCTTCCTTGAAAATAAGCTCACGCTTCTCGTCATCGGCTTCGTTCTTTCCTCTCTTCCTATTCTTTCCTCCCTTTCCCTTGTTCTTCGGCATGGTTTCTGTTTCTATTTCCCACACACCAATAACAAATACCCGATCAGTTATCTAATAATTTCCAATTTTTCTATTACTTTTTTTCCTAAATTAATTCGAACACAGTAACATAGGATCAAGGAAAAATAACATAGGAACATAGTAATTAGAAAAAAAATACATTAAAAAAAAAACAGGGAGAAATCAGATCGGAGAAAATAAGAAAAAAATAAAAATCTGAAAATAAAGAAAAAAAATCCAAATTCAATAACGTCAATTAAGGGGGGGGGGGACAGCGGAAAAATCGCTTGTGTAAGTTGAATATGATCAGAAAATTTAAAAAAAAAAAAAAAAGGAAAGAAGAAAAGAGAAGTAACCTGCGCGGTGGTGCTAAGGTGAAGACGAGCGAAGAAGCTTGAAAGAGAGAGAAAAGAGAACAATCAGTGGATTGATTCTCTCTTTGTTTATTATGTACCAATTTGATGTCGGTTCGATTAAACTTGGGGGCGGTTTATGCTCGGAGGCCCAACTTGAGCCATGTTGATCGGGCCCATTTAATTGTCCTGAGCTCAATGTAAATTAGGTTTGGTTATTAGAAGCCCAATTGTGTTGTGGTGGACTTTTATCATAACACTTGTTAAAGAAAGTCATTTAAAATTCGTTTTTAACTAAAATCATTTTTGGTAAGAAAATGAATAAACAAAATCTAATTCATTAATAGAAATGTAATCTATTAAGTAAGTCAGGTTGCAACTAAAACTAGAATATGGTGATAGCATACCACTCTAACGGTCACAAATACCAAGACTAAACACTTATATCATGCTTATTAAAACATGAAAATCTCTTTTTTTTAAAGGGCTCTCATTAGTAGAGGCTCTCATGTCTCATATCATTCTAGGATAATCACATACCTCCCACACTCAAGCACAACTACTCTCTAAGGGATGTACTTAGGTTTTTTGGTGCAATAGAATCACCTTCCATTGATCTGTCCTCTCTGCCTTTTAAAATTATTTTTAAGTATAAGTATCGACATGGATCCACTCCCCTTTGCCCTATAGAAATTTCTCTAAATATAAGCGTCAACATAGGTCACTTTCTTTAAGATCCCCTCATCCTTTTAAAATATTTTCTAAGTATAGGCTCACCCTTCATGGGTTTCAACTAGCCACTTTGAATTTTGAAGAGGTTTCATGTTTTTGAAACCTAAAAGATGTGGCTGATTAATGTTTTCAAATTGTTAGATTTCAAAATATGTTTGCTATGAAACTTGATCTAAGTACTGTTGCATTAATTTTCTGTTTTTATTGATGTTTTCTTATGTTTGTTGAAGTGTACATAAGTATGCTTGTCAAGGCTACTATATTTAGGTCTTATTGTTAAGTTTTTATGTTTTTTATAAGTTAAAAGTTTTCTAGGTTGAAGGGATGGTTTCTTAGTTTTAATTTTGAATGTTCTTGAACACAGATTTAGGTCTTCTTAGGTGTTAATGTTTTAGCCTCCTTGTTGAGCTTCTATCAAAATTATAGCACACACATTACCATTTTATACCTTTATTTTGTTTTCTTAAAGTTTATCTTGGATCAATCAATCCCTAAAACTTTTGAATGCTGGGTTTAGGGTTTTGTTATTGTTAGGGCTGACTTGTTCATATCAGAGCTCATTTTAGTTGTTTGATGCATGATTATGTTTTAGTGTTGCATGTTGCATCTTTTTGTGTTGATGATTTTAACGAATTTTGATATAAAATCAAGTTTACATTTTTTGTTTTTTTTCTTTGTGTTCTTTAGTAAGATTCAAGGATTTTTCTTCCTTTGATCTTTACTCTTTCTTTTTTTTCCTTTTTTTTTTGGGCTTTGTTTTTGGGTTTAGAATTTAGACTCAGAGGCCCAGCCCACGCAGCTAGGCTGAGTCCATCAGCTTAAGGTCATGTTTGGCTGAATGAAATTTTAGCAAAGAAAAAAAAACACAATTTTTGTCCTTAAGACGTGTTTGTCAAACACAGCTTTGAGGTATTTTTTTAAGCCTTTTTTTTTTATTGATAAGGGCGTGTTTGGCAACACGCCATGTTGATTTTCCCAAAATATTTATTTTCTTATTTTTTGTGTTTTTGCCAAACAAACCCCAAATAATTTCTAAAAATGCTAAAGAAATTCAAGGACCATTTTAAAATTATTTTTGGTTCCCTCGCTTGTTTTCCAACCAATTTATTTAATATTTGGATTGTAGACTTATACTATAAAATATTAACCCGGTATTAAATATACCCGCTTTTCTTCAAAAGTTTCAGAAAATTACAAAAAAGTAAAAATTCTCTTATTCAAAGAAAATAAAAAAATACATGTTTTTATTTGTGTACATATGGCCAAGTCTCTCAAAAATAAAAAATAAAAAATATATTTTTATAAATAATAAAAATTAAAAATATACAAGGCATGATTTAGCATTTTTAAAAATTCAAAAAATACTTTTGTTGATATTTTTTCATGAATTTTTTTATTTAATAACCAATTTATTAAAGCCACGAAAACTTGGCCTACATTTCAAGAACACCAAAAAAATTATTTTGTTTTCTTTTAAAATACAGTATTATAAACTTATATGTAAGATATATTTCTAATATTGAATAAAATATTCTTTCTTTTATTTATTTATTTTTTGACATTAGAATGGTTAAGTTTTAACAAGATAAGATAAAAATCTCTTTACCGGGGATGACTTTTCTTAAACGTTAGATAGACCAATGATAAAAAAACACAATAATACTTTACTTTACATTAGACAAACAAACAATATAGTTTATCTTGGGTAAAGTGTAATAGGGGTTACACGTTCTCCCTATATACAATCAATCACATCTATCCAGACATTGAGATCAATTAGGATTTTTAGTGACCAAATTACTAAATGACAATTCCATCCTCTTTTTTATTGATATAAAACAAAAATTACTTATTATTTCCACCCATCACCAAGAATAACCCGCTTAGAGAGGTTATTTTTGCTGGCTTTTGATTTCGATATCAGAACAAGTACTTTTTTTCCACATTTTATGCATCTTAATTACAAGAATAACTCGGATAGAAGGTTTCGAATATGGCTGAATATCATAAAACCAATAAAGCTTAATATAATTAAAACATTGATGCATGCATAAAAATATCTTTTTTTGTACTCCTACTCCCCGTCTGCATAAAAAAACCTTCTCAAAATGCTTGGAGGTTTATTTCAAAAAGTAGCATTGACATGTAGTTACAAAAAAAAAAAAAAAATCAGAGCAAATCATGGAAACAAGAGAATCCTGGAAGCAATTGGTAAATACACTTGAGCAACCCAAAGCTAACCCGCATTTTTCATTGCAAGAATCGATAAGTCAATCTAACGAGCCATGCACATCATGGAATCAAAAGAAAGGATGTCTGCATAAAAAATCAAAAACATCCAGTAGATAATTGAAATCTATATGCCGGATCCGACAATGTCTCGGGTCAAAGAAAACCCGACCGGATATGACCTGTGTACTCTCGTCTTCACAGTTTTGACTTTTTCACCAGGGTAGATATGAAGATCATTCTTCACATTTTCTACTGGTTTCTCAACCTTATCCGACTCTTTGGTTTCAGCAATAAATTGAAGACCCTGAAACAATATGATGGACCATGTCATGGAAAATGGAATGAGGAATAAGTGAAGAAAATGGGAGTTGACATACCTTTAGAGACCTTTCTTCATATGCCATTGCTGGAGGGTTCGCTAGCTTAGCACCAACATCCTAACAAAATCCCAAGGTAAAATAGTTCAATTAGTAACTAAGTACAACGATTGACAAGGTGCGACCAGAATCAGCCCAAGAAGCCCATCCCTCAACACCTCACAGAGCAAGGGTCACAACCTGGGCATTATCCATGTAGATGCCAATAAAGTTGGCAAAGCAAGCTGGGAGAACGAAGAGGGAAGAGGCAGGGAGATAGTGGATAATTGGCAAAACGTCCATCACCTAAAATTATTATAAGCGGAAAGGAGGTGAAATTGCAGCAGATGGTTATCAGACCTGATAAACTTGAGTACCAAGCCCATCTTTAAAGCCTCCAGCAAATTGACATAGGTGCCAGAGACCAGAGTTTGTGGTATCCTGCATGGCATGGATTCAAAAATTTCTGAGCCACTGCAAATTGTTAGAAGGAACTCATTGAGTAAGAAGACGAAATGAAACCTGTTTGCTTTCGAGAAGTTCAAGCTTTCCTTCCTGTTGAGATTTTAGAGATATGAGGAGTCAACAAAGGCATCCTTCAATCAGAACTAAACTTAAGAAATAAGAAGCAGCATCACAACTCACCAGGCCAGATATCATTTGATGGATTGATTCAACATCATATCCGATTTGGGAAAGGTTTGATTTCATCTCATCTACCTGCATGCAAGTAATATTGCCATAGCTGAAATACATGTCTATCTTGATATGAGATGAACTAGTTAAAATACTATCTGCTGTCTGCATATTCATTTGTGAGTGGGTATGGGAGTTCATAAGAAACAGAATCAGATGCATTGGGACACAAATTTCCACATTTTTCTTAATTTATCAGAAAGAGAATCCTTTGGGCATAGTGGATGCAGACCTTCCTTTGTGAAGATCATTACGTGGTCCTATTCTATGTAAAACGGGATTATGTGAAGAGTCACTGGGATGAAATTGTGCTCTTCAATGCGAAGTTGCTCCGCACCCAATACTTCTACCACCACAATAAACCATGATCCCAAATTCTAATTCAAACTGTACCCAAATCAACAGATACATAGATTCTCAATATCAAACAAGGTTCTTCTTTATTAGGCCCCCCCTCGCAGTATATATTTAAATCCATGTCACTACAGGCAAGGAATAGAGTGAGGTCACTGAGGTGAACTATTTAAGCTACACAAAAAAGAAAGAAAATATTGTGCTAAAAGAAAACAGGGGAAACCTATTAATGTAGCTTATATATTACATGTTTTCTCAATCACAACTTCGTGTAATAAATTAAGCTGTTGTAACCTTTGGTTTCACCAGATTCTCAAATCCAACCTTTCGTTACTTAAGTCTATCAAACTTAACAGGCACATGATTTTTCATTTCTCAATCAAATTAAATGTCCCTCTTCTCTACCCTATTTCCTCTCTATTATTCTGCCTTTTCCCTTCTCTTTTCTACTCTACATCATGTTGCCTTTCTGTTCTATGACCACATAACAGACCAGATTCACTCGGTAGCTCAATCAAGTTCAAGTTCATGTTCCTACTGTGCTACATATTTCTACAAGCTGAGCTAGACATGTTAAGTGATGGTTAGCTAAGCTTGGCTTGTATACAATTAAGCACACCTTATGCCCTAGGAAATGAAGAAAGGTGGGAAAACAAGAAAGAGAGAGAAATAATTGATATCTATCAATAGTAAAAGGAGAATATTGAAAGTACATCACTGGCAATGAGCTTAGATGTTTCTATCTGCTCCTCAATCTTCCAGTCCAGATTTTCCAGCCTTTTTGTTAGATGTCTTTTGGTTGACTGCACAAGTTCATGGCCGATTGAGAACTAAGAATACTGCAAAGGATCCAAAAAATAGAGTTGCTATCTAAGACATAAGACTTATTCAAAAGAATAGCCCAGACTACTTACAGCCAATGTTTCTGATACATTCTCCATTTGTTTTGACACAGTTGCAACAGCATTTGCCATATTTTTCTTTGTTACAAACATTACATCTGAAAATGACCAGTCCTGTGCCATAAAGCAAATAGACGATGCATGCACACTTCAATCAGCAAGAAGCCAATGTGCTAACATGTGCAACACTATCAGCATTTGTGAGAAGAAATAGTTTTAATTTTAAGCATTAAGAATCTTGCCTTCCACCACATGTAACAATATCCCATTGCTCCAAGAGCAGCAGCTGGCACTAGGTAAGATGAAAAACTCCCTGTGTGTGCAAGAGAATTTACAAGTGTTGTTACATTTTGAACTCTTATATCAAGATGGACAAATAGAAATGTTGCCACTTGCCAAAAATATCTAATAAAACTATCCACTTATGAGAAATGCTAACACAATAACTAGACTGAATGTTTTTTGATCGGTACTTAAAAGTGCATTTTCATTAAGGTTTTATATCATCATACTTAAAATATCATTAAATTTATAAACTTAAGCATGTTTTAGAATAATAAATCTGATAATATAAAATACTTTAATTTATAATAAATGTTCATTTTAAATGTAGGTTTACAAAATAATTATATCTCACAATTCAGAGGATTGATTGAGGTGTTAACTATTGAAATTGAGAAGACAAAGAGAGGGCTAAGCTTAGAGAATAAAATCTAGTTAGGCTAGTTCAATTCAAACTAGAATACTATTCAGTTTTTGAGTCATAATTGAAGTTGTAGACCTTGAATTTATATATGGTTTATCTTGATGGAAAGCTAAGACTTAGATCTAAAACATTCATGAAAAGTCCAAGATTCACTACTGTTGTTTTTAAGTTCAAATCTTAGCAATAAAAGAAAAGTCTGAATCTGTCCTGCAGCCCAGACATTATGCGGGGTTCAGCCCATATCTTGAGTTCTAAAAGTCCAAATGAGTCTTTTTTTTATTGAAAAGCTGAGACAAATACCCACAACTTTCATGAAGACCATGTGTTCAAATTCTGATGTTATCAATGATCTTTTGTCTAGTCACCAAATCAATAATTCTAAATCGCAGCCTATAAAAGGAGGCATTTATCAAACATTTAGGCATCTGAGTTTTTAAATAAAGATATTGCTCCTGCTTTCTTTCTTTATATTTTTATAATATTCAAATTTATATCATAATCATGTTTTTATATTGTTTATTTATGTTTTTCTTCTTCTTTATATTTAGTTAAGTTTATTTTTGTCAAGGTAAAAAAGTTACACTAATAGTGTAAGAATAAGTATTGTTGAAGATTCTGAAGAAATCAAGGCAGATTTGAATCTGATCTGAACCTGATTTATGAAAAATAAATATAGAAAGCCAGATTTTCTTTTCCATAAATCAAGTCCAAATAATAACACCTATTTATGTGTAGTTAATAGCCTTTCTAATATAGATTTGTAGATGTTGTATATAATCAGGAATATATTTTGTAATAAGATTGAGAAGTAAGAATTCTCCATAAGTATAGTACAAACTCAACATGAACTTTAATGTTTATTTCAAGAAAGTTTGCTATTAACATGTTTTATAATTGTTATCTTACTCATTCTTAATATCCTGCTTGTTAAGTGGTGAGTCTAGATTCATGGTGTACAACCCTTGACACAATAAATACTTGATTCTTTCATAGCCTACTATATGGATAACCGATATTTGTGATATGAAAGGAACTGGATTTGTTGTGGATATAAGTTAGCATCATGAATACCTAACAACACTTACAAGTATTGGTGTTACTCAAATAAGATAATTAGTATCATCATGTTAATAATTTAAAATGAGTCATTAATGATAAATCATATGATCGAAACCTTATTTGTGTATGGTTTTCAGTTGAGTAATAAAAAAAAGTTTGGACTATACTTATTTGAAATACCATTAGTGGATCCTCTAACCTTGACAATTGTTTTATCTTTACATTAATATCACATCTCAGAAGTTTTCTTCAACTCTGTTTCTTTTATTATTTGTGGTTTTGTATAGTTAATCTCCTTGTAGATCGACCCCAGTCTTGTCAGGTTATTTATTACTTTGACACTCCTACACTTGGGAGAAGACATCAAGTTTTTGGCGTCGTTGTTGGAAAGGTAAGTTACTGTATAAATTATAAATTTTATTTTATTTTATGTAATTTTTGTTTCTTTTCTTTCTATACTTGCATGAGAGTTTGGTCACGCATATTAAGTTGTAGACTTTCTATGAAATCTTCATCCTTTTCAGAAAACATGGTCGAAAGGGATAACTAATCACTTTATAATGAGAATAACCGTGTTAGAACACTTAGAGACCATATGAATCTAAAAAGAACAACTGTACCAGCATGTATAGTTTTCCCTCCTGATGCATCTCACTTCAATTTAGACCAGGTATTATTCAACTTTTACCTACTTTTCATAGCTTAGATCTAAAAAATCTATGCTTGCATTTGATGAGGTTTGTAATACTTATAATGACTCAAATTGTAGCATGAACACCATCAGATTAAAGCTTTTTCCTTTTTCATTAAAAGATAAAGCTAAAACATGGCTGCAAAATCTTAGGTCAGGATCCATTCGTGCTTGGGATAAAATGCAACAACAGTTTTTGAAGCTTTTTCCTTCTCATATAACAAACTTTTTCAAATGATAAATCACCACTTTCATTAAAAAATCAGGAGAAACATTTTACCAGTGTTGGGATAGGTATAGAGACTTGCTTCATACATGTCCTCATCATGGTTTTGAAACATGAAAATTGGTTTCACACTATTATGAAGGGTTCACAGCTAAAGATAGGCAAATGGTGGAATTGATGTAAAATGAAACTTTTGAAGATAAAGACTCTAATGAAGCAATGGAGTACATAGACTTGTTAGCTGAAAATGCTCAAAATTAAAACACTACAGACACTTATGAGGCACTGGGTAAAACTCAACCTCATACATCTAGTGGAGGCATGTACAATCTTAGGAAAGATCATGGCCTCCAAGCCAAATTTGCATCTTTAGCTAGAAAAATCGAAGCACTAGAATTGAAAATGAGTGGTCAATTAAAATTTGTTCAAGAAATTGTGTCAAATCTGTGAAACTAATGAATACTCAACCAATGATTGTCCAACTTTGCCTTCTTTCAAGGAATGCCTCTATGAACAAGCTAATGTTTTAAACAGTTTTCAAAGGCCAAATCTTAATTCATACTCGCAAACGTACAACCCTGGTTGGAGAAATTATTTAAATTTCAATTGGAAAAGTAGTAACAATAATACACAAACTTCACAGCCATCATTTTAAGCACACCATAATTTTCAAAATTCTCATGGATATGTATCTCTTTATGTTCCCCATCCTAGAAGAAATCTTGAGGAAACACTAAATGCATTCATTGAAAAGCAAGAGATAAACAACACTCAAAATGCTCAAACTACTCTCAGTTTTCAAGAGAAAGGTAAGTTTCCTTCTCAACCACGGCAAAATCCCAAAGGACAATACAATTCAAGTGCAAGTAGCTCGGGAAGCCAACACATGGATCAAGTCAAATCAGTTTGTGAATTATTGTTACTACTCTTCTAACTAAAATCTGAATGATTTCTCTAGCCAAGGTTGTACGTTTGCGAGTATGGATTAACATGTGGCATTTGAAAACTGTTTCAAGCATTGGCTTGTTCATGAAAACACTCCTTAAAAGATGACAAAGTTGTATAATCATTGGTTAAGTATTCATTAATTTCACAGATTTGACACAATTTCTTGAATGGATTTTAATTGACCACTCATTTTCAATTCTAGTGCCTCGATTTTTCTAGCTAAAAATGCAAATTTGGCTTGGAAGCCATGATCTTCCCTAAGGTTGTACATGCCTCCACTAGATGTATGAGACTGATTTTTACCCGGTGCCTCGTAAGTGTCTGTGGTGTCCCAATTTTGAGCACTTTCAGCTAACAAGTCTATGTACTCTATTGCTTCATTAGAGTCTTTATCTTCAAAAGTTTCATTTCACATCAATTCCACCATTTGTCTATCTTTAGGTGTGAACCCTTCATAGTAGTGTGAAACCAATTTTCATGTTTCAAAACCATGATGAGGACATGTATTAAGCAAGTCTCTATACCTATCCCAACACTGGTAAAATGTTTCTCCTGATTTTTTAGTGAAAGTGGTGATTTATTATTTGAAAAAGTTTGTTCTATGAGAAGAAAAAAGCTTCAAAAACCGTTGTTGCATTTTATC
>Ga0307513_10007936_pt1 | contig 13656 bp, 14 predicted proteins | sample 15_EM_MG_FD_202174 | JGI IMG/M metagenome (GOLD analysis project Ga0307513, IMG submission 202174) | Populus trichocarpa ectomycorrhiza microbial communities from riparian zone in the Pacific Northwest, United States - 15_EM | ecosystem: Host-associated > Plants > Roots > Unclassified | place... | reverse complement strand
GAGCGGGATCAAGAAGGAAATCTCCGAGGGAGGCATGTAGAAGATGAATGTATGGTTCATCATTGGAAATGATGACAAGTGAGCTAAGGTCACCAAATAACATCTTGATATCACCTCTGCTCAGAAGAAAAAAATGCTCAAGACCCTCTATGTCCATCGAGGGGTGTATACTATGCTGAGATAACATGGGGAGCAGAAAAAACCCAAGGATGAGAAGTACTGCCTCCCTGTCCTCAACAGAGGTGAAGATATGTGTGTACAATGCATCAAGTTCACCGAAAGGCATCTCGCGGGCATGACGGGGGGGGGCGGATTCCGAGTACAACGTTCAGGCGGTCTGCAGGTTTATGGCGGATCGAGGAGACATATTTCATCACGGTCGATGCATATACGAATTGTCCAGAGGATTTTTTCACAAGTCCTTCAAGTACATCATCAGAAGGCCAGGAATTATCCAAATAGCTGCTCATGGGGTGAGTAGCTTTAACCTGCTTAAAATTATCAGTCAGAAAGAGCCGTATGTCATCGTCAGGTTTATAGGTGGCATCCAAGGCTAGCGTGGTATGAAATTCGGGGAGTGCACCAGTACGGAAAGAATGGGCGAGATGCTGCTCTGGCCGGCTGGCGACAATGATGAGGAGGGGGAGGTGGTCGTCGTGAAAGAGGAGCGAGATAATTTGAAGGATACTGCATTGCACGGCAGAATCATCGCATTCATCAAGACCATCGATGATAATCAGACGTTGCGAGGTCGGTGTGTTGAAATATCCCGCCTCAAGCGGCTCACAAAGAGGCTCGACAATTAAAGCGGCCATTTGGGCTTCAAGGGATCGAGTGAGGATAAGAGGATCTTGCTCAATGGTCGCAGAAATCTTCTCGCGCGTCCCGGGGATGTTGATGGCGATTTGGTAGGCAATCGTAGGGATAAGGAATTTGGCGTTACTGCGTGTGGGATCGGAACGAGAGAAGAAGAAGCTGGCGAGCAAGAGTTTCTCTAAATCGCAACAGTGAGCGATGTCATGCGCGATGGCGGTCTTTCCAGCTCCGGCAGGCCCATACATCCAGAGGATAGCGGCATTCTGATCGTCCACTCCGAGTCCCAGAATCCAATCCATGATTTTGTTGATAACGGCAGTTCGAGTATTAGGATGGCACTTGGGCTGGTCGACTATGTCCCCAGAATTGTGGAATGCGCTGGATGCAACTGCTTGCTGAAGATCCCGGAAGCCTCCTATGTGATAGCATTCAGATACTAACTACCTTCATTTACTTCACTCGTACCTATTGTAGCCCCATAATTTTGAACTTGAAATGTGCCTCCGTGTATGATAGGATTGATCGAATGCGAGAACATGATATCGTTGCGGGTGGTGTTATTGTAAGATCAGAAGGCGGTGTAACTGCGTTGGAATTGGGCCAAACAGGATTACCTCACGCCGTGGGAATTTCGAGGCTGTTCTACCTGGGAGTCTATGGTATTTTTATCTCATCGTACATCAGTTTGCACTACATGTCAACGTGATCAGAGTGCGGCCGGAGGGCCGTGTCCTGTAATTCAAAGAGACCCGAACAACCAATAAGACTTTGTATTAGAAGAAGGGATGCGACGAAAATAAAATTACAGGTCATGACGCGGAAGACACATTCGATCCCCGAAGTGCCATCCCCACCCGAATTGCAGTTATCAACAAAATTGTGGGGTGGATTTCTGAACATTGACAATGGGAAAAGGACTGGGACGCTGTTATTTAAACAAGCTACTGTCGCTGGCCTCTTCTCTCGCTCAGAAATTTCGCGTAGCCATCCTAAATCACTCATTGCAACAATTTTGGTGTCAAAGAGTATGTGTTGGCGTGAGCAGGCTTAAGTTGCCGGATCCGAATTTCCCCCCCTACTACGTAGCGAGGAACGAGCTCGGAAAATAAGAACGCACTTCCCCACGCCGCTCTCCACGGTGGATTCGTTCATTCGTTCCTTTGCTCATCTATTATCCCCTCGCCCCTCCCATCCGTCTTCAGGTCGCTCCACATTGCCGCACACATTCATCAATGTTCATGTGATCAAAGAACACATTCGCGTGCATGTGGTGTTCAAATACAAATAGAACATCTGGGGTAGAGCAATCAAGGAGAGGAAGCACCGCAGGAATCCAATCAAAGCGAATCGAGAGAGGGGAATCTCCCGACGGTCCTCTAGCAAGTGGGTTATGCTTTCTCGCTGGCGTCAGACGGATATTGAAATCGAGTTAATGAATTGAAGGGCGTACTGTATATAAGGAGAAAAGAATGATCTTGAGATCGCAAGGACGCAGTCTTGTCCACAACAAGGGACAAGAAGGCGGAAACCGTGAGGACCATGGGTAATGGGGGTTTAAGAAGTAGGTCGGACAGTGTACACACCTTCCCATGGTCGCTCTCTGCTGTGTATTCGCTAGTCCTGTCCCTGATAAAAAAGTATCCATTTCTGTTTGAAGTAAGCCATTGTTCCCGCTCCGTCGTAAGCAAATACGCCATTCATCCATCTACCTAGTTCCAAGGTAATGCGCATAGCAAGCTCACCGAAGATCCACTCAACCTCAACTGCGAATCGCCAAAAATATACTCAACCCCAGGCCTCGACAGCGCCTTTCCAAAGCCGTTCGTCGCCGCCCAACGTCACGGCCTGGCGTTCCTTTTAGCAGTCGGAATTATCTTGCACGGAGTCCTTGTCACTAACGAAGACAACGAAGAGCGTCATTGTTTCGAGTAGGGCAGACTCGCCTGGGCTGCATGTCATTGACCAAACCCTTCGCCTCCCGTCTGCACAAAGTATTCGAGTCGCGGCCCCATGTCATTAATCTCGACCATGGCAGGATAGAGAGGGCAGATGCCGCAAGTGAGTTACGAGCCAGCTACTCCCGAAAGGGAATAGTCGTTTGTTGGGGATGGCGAGTTGAGGAGCCGGTTCTAGACCCATCCTGCCAATTGAACGTGACGCATCAGCCGCCAGGCTGCGAAATCCAACGGGAAAGGAGGCAGTCGACTGCTCAACGACAAGAAAGGGAAAAGAGGGAGGCGGGCGCGAGCTAAGACTGTCCGTAGGTCATAAGCCAATGGTAGAGGTTGGTCCTTGTGAGGTCGATGATAAAAGCGGGGTGGCAGGATAAAGTCGAGGGAAAGTGGGAATTCAAGATACATGATAGGCGAACCAAGAGCTCCCGTGCAAGCCTTCTGAGTGAACTTGGATAGATGGATGGCTTGTGGGAGGAGGATGTGACTTGAAAAGTGGAAGGAAGAAGCGGGATTTTTGTTAATCGGATCGCGCGCATGCGGCGTTCATAGATGACTGCCTTTGTAGGAGGAGAATTTGACGGTAAGTGGTTGGAATGAGGAAAGAATTGCTTGCGTGATGTACATGGTGGGTCGTGCTATTGCCCCTGTATTCTTCCCCTTCTTCCTTGTGCAGCATATACCGTCTGACGATTGTCTGTCGCAAGTAAGTCTGCCCACATTCCTCGGGAGAGGAGAGGAGCATCGGAGGGGTGGGCGTGTTGACTTAAAAAGCGGGTGTGGTGGTGGTGAAAGGTAGCCATAGTGGCGTTAGTGGGTTCTCAAACCCGCGATGATCCGTCGGTCGTGTACGATGCATGTGAAGGGCTTGGTGTTCATTTGCCTGCAACATGTGGGTGACACTGGGGGCAAAAGCTAAGGCACTTAAAACGAAGTGCCTTAGACGCATGTACTAAGGCATGTCAAAAAAAATCGTTTGAATACCGGCGCCCACGTGTAAACAATACAAATAACCAAATATTTTAAATTCCTGAGCATTTATTATTTAGTTCGGAATGATATCCAAACGGTCCCGTGATTTGGGCACCCAGCCCTAAAGTTGGCCGGGCTTATCATCGGGTGAGCTTCGTGTAAATTTCTTTTTTCTCTTCCATCATCATAACATACAATGGTCATAGCATATAATTTAAGTAAGCATAATAAAATGCACAATGAACGTATGTCTAAGAGAAGGTGCTGAGCGAGGTAAGGGGAGGTTAAGCGCCCTCACGATTCACGAAATAATGAAGTTGATATTGAAAACCAATGAAAAAAAAGGTTTCTGGACTTACAGGCAGGGGTTGATAAAGACAGAGGCAGCAGCAGCGAATGCGAGGATGAAGGTGAGGCATTTATTGAAGGTCTTTTACTCCTCCCCTGCACCCCAACGTGTCGATCATGGTCGTCTTCCAGCAATGGACTGGCGCTTGAACCAACAACACCAGCAACAGACCACTTTGCCGTCTGGAAGTGACTGGCACCTTGCTCCAGAAAAATCCGTGCCTGATCTCAATTCCAACGTTGGGAAGGAAGAAGCCTTGCATTCTTCTTTCGCCTATCAACAGTCTCAAACGACACCTACCTTTCAAACATCACACGAAGTAACCTCTCTTCTCATCACCAGGTACTCATATATGCACATATGTTAGCCAATTAACTTTCTTTCATTGCTCCATTCTTTGCCATGCCCTCCTTATCATGTCTTCATCGCACGTATTATCAAATCTTCTGACCAACAGGCGTCAATTTTCCTTCAGCAGAAACTCAAAGCTGCTGACCTCGAAGAGAGGGCCAAGATCGTTACGAGTCCTATTTATAGGACTCGTTCTATTATTGGATCTGACCTGGTCAAAAATCGGGCTCGTATCTGGTGTCTGTGGCAGATACCGGATAGCGGATACGATACCGGCTATTACATCAGTAATATTATGTAAGCTAACATGTCCTTCAGTCCTCCATCCCATACCTCTCTGGCGTCGCGCCGACGTCTGGCATGTTCCATGAAGTTGAAAAAGAGGTGAGCCCATTAATTTGCAAAAGGAATTGTCTCGTTACTGTCAAAAAAGGCTACTGCTTAGGTGCGAATTACTGAATCCACGTTACCAACTCATGTGCCCCTCCCCTCTTTGAGGGATGTGGGCACGGTGCTGACGATGGCTGGCAGAGGGTGCAACGAATGCAGTAGGGTCAAGGTGCCCACAACGAGGTCGAGGCAAGCATAGCATAGCCCGATGCCAGCATAGCGGATGATAAAGTGAGGCAAACCCAGTGTATTGAGCTCAATGGCAGCTAACAACAGGAGTGTGGTGGACCGCAGCGCAACGAAACTAGACTAACGCCAACATAGAGAACCCCATGACATCGATGCCAGCCTCATATGACATGCGCAACCCCACAACGGCGAAACCAGCCCAACGCTGACGAAGCGACAACGCCTTGGATAACAAGAACTCAATCCCAGTATGGAAAACCCTGCGAGGATGAGGACAAGGTGTCCCAAGGATGGGACAACGATGATCACTACACCAGCGACGAAGGCGAGGATGACGATAAGCGATGAGGGTAGGAACTGTGGAGGCGGGACATCGACGGGACCAGGGGCATGCCCAGAGGATGCAGGTTGTGCAGAACGCTGAAGGATGTACCCTAGCAGGCGGGATACAGTCCTGCTTGCACGGTTGGAACGGATGCGGCGGTGTACGATGACTTCCTGCACATCGGTGACTTGTTCTCAATGGCTCCTATTCGTGTTCAGCTGTTAGACTTGGGAACTGTACTTCAAGTTGTGCTTTGTATTTAGGAGAGCAAATATATTAACTTGATGCTAGACTATATTTCATATCTAATCTGAATGACTTGACATAAATGATAGGAATTTCCTTTATCTAAGCGAGTATCTGTGTTCCCAGCTGCCAAAAAGCCGCGCAGCGCCACTAAAATGCCAAAATCTAAGCGAGAATCCAAATCTAAGCGACAAAAAATTATAGAAAAAAGGGTTCTTTACTTGGTCATCATTCCTCCCTGCCTTTGCCCATCTTCCCGCCTTCCCAGAACTCACAGCCTACCTTGTAGCTCCCGAGTCCCTTGTGTCACGTCGATGCGTCTTATCATGGGATGTTAAAGTTACCATATTGAGTCTCCTGTCCACCCGTTGCGTCATCTTTCTTTTTTTCTTTATTTTATTATTTTCATGCCACAGACACCGCTATCGAGTCAAAAATCGCACCAGGTGTTGACGCTTATCGAGCCGGCAAAAGCCACGTTCTATTTTTATTTATCCGCCCCCTTTGGTTAGTCAACATTCAACCTTGCCCCTCGGTCCTTCTCACCCTCCTTGTCGCCTCGTCCTTTTTGATCGCGCCGCAGTCCTCCCAATCTGTTGTTAACAGCGGGTTTGAATCGGAGTTTGAATCATGATCGGCTGTGTTGATCATGGTTGATCTCGCCTTTCACCTCCCACAGCACACGTCTGGCCTCAACGAAGCAGCAAGACACATTAAAAAAGGTAAGTACTTTGTTTATATCCTCTTTACTATGTGTTTTCTGACCTATTTCATCCCTTTTAAGTCCTCATGCACCCAAACTCGCTGCCACCTGGCCTCTCCCCTCCAACGAGGGATGTAGGCCACTCAATGTCGATGTCAATGGATCTTGGGATGGGCTTGTGGGAGTAGGTAGGAAACACAAGGGATGACCTATGGTATGAGAGATCCGTGAGGTATGTGAGGAGGGGAGTCTTCTTGCTTCAAATCGAGCCGAAAGGGTACCACACATACTAACATGTTTGGACAAGTGCCGCCCTCTCGCACACCCCGCACCCAGCCATCTGCACCACCACCACCTCCCTTGCATGCAAGAGCAAGCCAGAGGTGAATGTTCGTGGCTTGCACCCCTTCGATGTGAATGCATATTTGGACACATGGCGCCCTCTCATACACCCCGCACCCAGCCGTCCGCACCACCACCACCTCCCTTGCATGCAAGAGCAAGCCGGAGGTGAACGTTCGTGGCTTGTAGCACCTTCGCTAGGAATGCATGTTTGGATGCGCGCTGCCCTCACACACCCTGCACCCAGCCGTCCGCACCACCACCACCTCCCTTGCATGCAAGAGCAAGCCGGAGGTGAACGTTCATGGCCTGCACCACCTTCGATAGGAATGGGATACCTGCGCCGGGTCCCAGTCGAGTTGAAACAGCGGCCTCGGTTAGTCTCAGTGGCCGCTGTTACTGCTTTCGTTGTCAACGCCGATATCAACTCACTAACCGGAGGAAGTGGGGTGGGGTGGAAGGCTTGAAGGATGGGTTGGCAAGGAGGATGGCTATGGAGGCCAACGTTCAGGTGGATTGGAGGCAAAGAAGGCTCATGCCGTTAGCCAACGGATGGACACGGTCTCGACGATTTCCAGTCGTTGCCATTTCCATCTGGATGCGGTCTCGACCCCTCCAGTCGTTATCGTCTTCTCCTTGTGCTGGCAGACACGAACCCTCTCCATGATTTACTCCACCTGTCATTAGATCCGTACCATTCATACACATATACTTTTAACATGTAGCTTGTTGTTACAATGTATTGGGATTTAAGTTGTATTCTAGATGTACTATGCAGGGTACTCGGGGGTGCAAAATATCAGAATCTAGGTACGAAAGCTACATAACATGTAAGTAAGTACATGAAGTAATAATATATCTCACCTCAGTCTTTGGGAAGCCAAACGACTGAGGGGAGATTCATGAGAAGACACAAAAGAAAAGCTAAACGAAATAAATGCGCTGCAGTGCCGTACTAAACCTAAATAAGGAGTAATCGTGCGTAGAACAATAAGAAAACATGCTCGTGAATGAGCCCTTAATAAGAATGGAGAGATACGAGGTGGTGCAATGTCCCTTTAAGTTCCGGCAGTCACATGATGCTCATGTCAATAGTTACATGTCGCCTCGTTAAACTCTTGCCCTCAACTTCCACTCACCTGCGCAACTCCTCTGGTCATTTCTGCCGTTTTCAAACCATGCTTCCGTTCTTACAGATATTACTTCTTGTTTCTGTTCTTGTGCTTCCATGCACTGATACTCAATGTGTGTCAAGCTTAACTCAACCATCACTGCCAAAAAAAATTCAGTTATCTTTGCTTTTAGATTCATTTCTGAGGGCTTCCGTCACAGGTATAACTTCAGGTGTCAGGTTTCTTGACCCTGGTGCGTCATTCTCTTGGAATCTGTTGCCATTTGAATGCTCAGATTGACTCTATAGATTTTTCTCAGCTAACTGGTGGTGGTGACAGCGGTAGTTCCTGCCAGTCCCTAGCCAGTAATGAGAATGATTTTTCCAGCTGATCACTTGACTCAACTCCACGCCGCTCTACGGTGATGTCTTTGACCACCAGTCAAGAGTTCCCCCTCAACTCCTTTGGAGTTGCACCTTCGAATAATTTTCGGGGTATCTTGAACAGCTCTTCCCGAGCTGTGCCTTTTGAAGGCATCTTGTACAGTTCTTTCCGAGCTGCACCTTTCGAAGGTATCGCCAATAGCTCTCTCCGAGCAGCGCCTTTTGAAGGTATCTTGTACAGTTCTCTCCGAGCTGTGCCTTTCAAAGGTATCTCCAATAGCTCTTTCCAAGCTATGCCCTTTGAAGGTTCCCTTACTGCTCTTTCTGAGCTGCACCTTTTGAAGGTATCTCTTACTGCTCTTCTCAAGTTGCACCTTTTGAAGGTATCCCTTACTGCTCTTCTTGAGCTGTGCCTCTTGAAGGTGTCTCTGTTCAAACTGTGCCTTTTGAAGGTATCACCTGTAACTTATTGCCTGCCCCAGCTTTTAGGGGTATTTTACATTGCCCTCTATGGGTTAGCTGTTTAAATAATATTCAAGGCATAACTTCTGCCCTTTCATTCTGTGAATGTAGTTCTCTGCTCCCTGTGTGTTGGTATCTTGGAGATTTTGTTGCTCAAGTAATAGAGGTCACTTGGTCATACCTCTCACCTGTTATCACATTCCTGATAGAATTCTTGCAAAAAATCATAGTTTGGCATAATAAATTTATGTGGCACTGGGTGACATCACTCTGAAAGACTAGAAATTGTATTCACCTTACCCAGCTTCATTTAAGTCAGAATTTGTATTTGTGACAAGACTTTGTTGCAGCCACTCAGAAGCTGGTGCGAGATAATTTTAAGTTTTATTATACTACAAGAGTGTCACTACTAAGATGGCTGTGTAAAAATAAACAGAGGAAGAGTCTACAATTGTATCTATTCCGACTTAATCACCGGACATCTCTAATAATTGGAATTTTGCATCAAAGAGTAAAGATCATGAATGCTAGGCATCAGAATGTGAAAACTGAATTACCACAAAATAGTCAAGCATGTTCTGGAGGTTTTGGTAAACGGGTATTCACATTTGACATTCTCAAGCCATATATTTCATCAGATACTTCATGCATCAGCCCTACTGCTTATTTTAGATATATAGATCATGTCAGAGACACTGAGTTATTAAACTATCCACAAGATCAGTATATTTACACCAACATTCCTCTTCACACTCTTTGTGAGCTAATTCCAATTTCCAAAGCCAGAAAGGTTGCATTTATTCATGGAGTTTCAGCTGGTTCAAGGTGTACTGCTACACATTTACTTGCCAGTACCAATAATCATTCCTGTCTTGCATGTTCAAAATATTTAAGTGTGTTTGTAGCTAACAAAAACACTGCTCAACTTCATGTTGACCATGTTCTTAAGTCAAGAAAAAGTCATCCAAAAGGGAAAAAGTCAAAAAAATGTGCTGATTCAAGTCACCACGTGCATGAAAAGATAAAGTGTGACCAAATATGGTAGCATTATTTTAAATTCAGTGCAAAAATGGCTGTTTTTAAAAATTATTTAGAATTTTGGGTATAATATTTACATATTTAGTCATCAATTATTCTTTTGTGCACGCTGTGAGTTCAAAGTATGTAAGGACCAAATCTGGAAATTATGATGACCTTGCAACTGAGTTTCCACCATCTATTGCAGACAATGATCTTCTTCATACAATTGCCTCAAGTGTTTGCAAGAAAATGAATAAATCAAATATTGAAGAGGCAGGCTGTGCAGTCTGTGGTGAAATTACACCTGTCAGAAATTTAAGTCAAGTCAAAAATATCAAAAACCTGCTTCATATCCTGACCACCTCTGGAGTTACTTGTAAAGAACGCAAAAATCAAAATGACCCACTACATGAATACTCTGGACCAGTTCTTGATTATACTTGCAACCGAGTATATGACCATTGTCGAGCATGCATTCGCAAGGGAAAAACTCCACGCTTGGCTTTGGCCAATGGCCTCTGGTTGGGCAAGGTACCAGATGAATTGAAATCCCTTAGGTTTGTTGAAAAACTTCTAATTGCACGGGTGTGGCATACTTGTTCTTATGTAAAAGTTGCATCAGGAATGCGAAAAATGAAGGCAAATATAATTGCTTTTGAGTCACCTATACCTAAAATTTACAATATTCTCCCTCCTCCATGAGATGACATGGATGATGTTCTTGCAATATTATTTACAGGACCTTGTAAACCAACTCCAGAAGATTTATTGCTGTTTGCAATAAAGATGGCGACGCTGCCTTTTTGGGCCGAAATCAAAAATTTGAGAACCCCTCACTGTAAGCCTCATAAGATTGCGAATCCTGGTCGTATAAACACAATTGTAAGTGATTTAGAAAGGTACGATATAGGGCTACTAGAATATGTAAAAATCTAAAGAAATATTGAAGGTTTTTGAAGTAGGTAATTTGGGCCCAGGTACCCTATTTGATCATGTAGTATAAGTTCGTCAATTTTGGTCATACAAGCTTGCTTGTAAGTGGTTTGGAAAGGTACAATGTAGCGCTACTAGAATATAAAATAAAATTGAGAACTATCCCCAGATAATTGAGTCAGGGAGTGATGAGCCCAGGTGCCCTGTTTCCCCCACTTTTCACCACATATCATATCAAGGAAAGGTGATATTGGCTGAGTTATAGTTGAATGGGGTCTAGGAAACATAAGGTGGACCATAAACGCTTGAAGGAGGACATAGGCTTAAGTAGTCAAGTTGATCTGTGGGGGGTTGTGCCAGCTGGCACTGCTCAGAGGTGCTATGCACCCTCTAACATCGCATATTACCTCCATATATACCTAGAATAAATATGAGTGTGTTCTACATGAAACGGATGGCCTATATCAACTCTCCTTGCCATGCTATGTGGTGACAAGTGGGGGAAACAGGGCACCTGGGCTCATCACTCCCTGACTCAATTATCCGGGGATAGTTCTCAATTTTATTTTATATTCTAGTAGCGCTACATTATACCTTTCCAAACCACTTACAAGCAAGCTTGTATGACCAAAATTGACGAACTTATGCTACATGATCAAATAGGGTACCTGGGCCCAAATTACCTACTTCAAAAACCTTCAATATTTCTTTAGATTTTTACATATTCTAGTAGCCCTATATTGTACCTTTCTAAATCACTTACAATTGTGTTTATACGACCAGGATTCGCAATCTTATAAGGCTTACAGTGATGGGTTCTCAAATTTTTGATTTCGGCCCAAAAAGGCAGCGTCGCCATCTTTATTGCAAACAGCAATAAACAGAACACCATTTTTAGTGCACAGAAACTATGTCGCAAAAGCTTTAGAATGGCTTAAGCTTAACCATTCTGATTATGCAGACATTGAGATATAATTAAAAAATCTCAATGAATATGATGAAAATTCCCCACCTGTATCAATTGAGTATTGCAAGTCTAATACAAATAAAGTTGCAGAGGGAACCAGTGTATTTGATAGTGAAGTTGAAGATGGTACAGAGGAAGGTGAATGTTCATTTTCAGTTCATGGACTAACTGGAGAAGCACTTGACACTATGACAACTAATGCTATAAAGGCACATGCACTTCGTCATTTGAACAGTGGTGGTAAACTATTAGCAGTTGGCCATAGTAACAAATTTGAGTCTGTGTGGAATAATCCTCAACTCTACCCACAAATGTTTCCATGGTTGTTCCCATATGGGCTTGGTGAAATTGGAACAACTGACTTATCTGATAAAGAACATAAACGACATTTACTTATGTACCATGATAAGAGGTTCCAAGTTGACATTAATTTTTCATTTGTTGCATTTAGTCATGCTCAAATAAAAACAAGTACTACTCAAAGTTTTCTTTTGGCTGATCAACGCCGCTTTGGTGATATTGCTGACCAGTTATTAAATGTTGATCAGAATGTTCTTGCAAATTTAACAGAAAAACTTGTTAATGGTCAATATGTTAAACCTGAAACAGAGGCAGAAAAAACATGCTTCCAAGTTATTCATGATTTAGACCATGTTGCAGGTAAAATGCATGGTTCAACAACTAGCAAAAAATATATGAGAAATGAAATTTGGTCACTTATTAACTTTATTGGTGCTCCATACTGGTATATTACTTTATCACCAGCAGACATTAAACACCCAATTTGCATCTATTATGCTGATACAAATGAAGAATTCAAACCTGAAATCTTGCCTCATGACAAATGTACCCATTTAGTTTGCCAAAACCCAGTTGCAGGTGCTCATTTTTTCCATTTTATGGTTGAAACCTTTATATCAGATGTTTTAGGAGTTGATGCAAAGCACTGTGGTTTATATGGGGATACAAATGGATATTATGGTACTGTAGAGCAGCAAGGGCGTCTAATATTACATTTGCATATGCTTATATGGATAAAAGGAAGTTTAAATCCATAGGAAATGAGGGATAAGATTATGTCAAGTAGCTCAGAATGGCGAAAAAAAATTAATTGACTGGCTTGAAAATTGTCATACAGGAGACTTTTTAACTGGAACTCATGTTGATGTTGGCAAGAATGCAACTGAAAATGCAAAGTCAGATAATTATTCTAATCCAACTGAAACAATGCCTGATCCACCTCCACCAAGGTGTAAAGCTATTCATAGCATAGATGAATTTCCATGCAAAGCATGCAAAAATTTAGATTCATGGTGGTCAAGTTTAAATATACTGTTGATGACTTGTTAATGCGCTCAAATGTACATAGCTGTGAAAGAGGCCAGAACAAGGATGGAACAAGACATAAAGGTAAACCTTCAGCAAGCTGCCGAGACAATATATGGGGTAGATGTAAAGCACGATTCCCTAGACCAACATTTTTAAAATCAATCATAGATGACACAGGTGCAATTACCATGAAGAAATTAGAACCATGGCTAAACACATTTACTCCACTTGTTACATACCTCTTTTGTTGCAATACAGATGTTACAAGTCTATCTTCAGGAACTGCAATTAAGGCAGTTGTAATATATGTTTCAGATTATATCACCAAGACAACACTCAAAACACATACTGTCTTTGACTCTATACGATCAGTATTCCACAAAAATAGTGAAATGATTAGAGGTACCCTTCCAATGCAAGAAAAAGCACGTCGTGTTATGACAAAAATTGTAAATTTATTAAGTGCAAAAGCAGAAATGGGTTCTCCTATGATTTGCATGTACTTGTTGGGAAATCCAGATCATTATACTAGCCATATATTTGCACCTTTTTATTGGCAGTCATTTGTCACTGAGGTCAAACAAGATTTTGATATAAATAAGAATGAAATTCAAAAAGTGGCACTTATTAAAAAAAGAGGAAAAATTATTGGATTATCTCCTGTACATGACTATATTTATCGATCATCACACTTCAGTGGACCCTCCCTGACCCCCTCTTAGGTTGTAACATTCCAGGGTATTTTCTAACCTAAAAGGCCTGGCCAGAAATAAGTTAGTAAATAAAATAAACATGCATATTTATTTTCTTTTCTT
>Ga0307513_10007935_pt1 | contig 13658 bp, 12 predicted proteins | sample 15_EM_MG_FD_202174 | JGI IMG/M metagenome (GOLD analysis project Ga0307513, IMG submission 202174) | Populus trichocarpa ectomycorrhiza microbial communities from riparian zone in the Pacific Northwest, United States - 15_EM | ecosystem: Host-associated > Plants > Roots > Unclassified | place... | reverse complement strand
GTAGAAGTCGGCCCAACGATCCAGGTTCTGCGGGTGGACGATATTCGACGTGTGATCCACAGCCAGGATCATCGCGTCATGCTGAGCGGAGCCCGGCGCGGCCGCCACCGGCTCGAAGAACTCATCGAGCGAAGCTTCGACGAAGTAGACGAGACTTTCGCCGATCCCCTCGATCGCCGGCGTGTCCACCGCGTACGCGCCGGACTCCGCTTCCGAGGCGACGCGCGCGCCGCCCTGGGTAGCCGCGCGGGTGGCAGCGGCCGCGTCGTTCACGCGGATGCCAATGCCGCGCACGCTGGCACGATGGGCCTGCAGGAACCTGTTCGGCTCCGCGTTGACGATGAACTCGGCGTTGCGCTGGCGATAGCGAAAGACCTGCTTGTGTCTGGCATGGCCGATCAGCGTGAAGCCCAGGCGGCGAAACAGCGCCCCCATGCTGTCCGGATCGTTGGTGGTGAACTCGACGAAGGCGAAGCCGTCGGTGACGACTCGGTCCTCGTTCGGGTTCTCGGTGGAAGCGTTCATGGCGGATGGCTCCGTGTCGTCGGAAAGCGGCGAAGACAACGATCCTACGAACGCACGTCACGGTGGTCTATAGGTCCGCGAAGGCGCTTCGTCGATCTGGCCGTGTTCGATAAGGCGAACCACCAGGTTCTCCCAAACATTCCACTCGCGGTATCACCGGATACAGAGTCGGCATGACGCGATCACCAAAATCCAACCAAGGACAACCAACTGCGAATGGGCTTTCGATGACTGACTTCTTCCGATGCGGCCTCGCGACTTGCGCTGCATTCGTTCTCGGCGTCGGACACACCTCCCAGGCCTCGGCGCAAGAGCAGCCCGAACTGCGGGTCGCGGCCATCGTTGCCGTCACCGGTGCTGCGTCGGCGCTGGGCGCGCCGGAGCGCAATGCGATCGAACTGTTCCAGAAGACGTGGCTGCCGAAGGCCAACCTGCCCTTCAAGGTCACCGTCGTGCAGTACGACGACGCATCGGACCCGGCCAAGTCGGTGAGCCTCGTGCGCAAGGCCATCGAGGAGGACCGTGCCCATGTCGTCATCTGTTGCACGACGACGCCCAGTTCAATGGCGATCATCGACACGATCAACGCGGCGAAGGTGACGATGATCTCGATGGCCTCCTCGGCCGCGATCATCGAGCCGGCCAGCACCCGCCCATTCAGCTTCAAGACGCCGACCTCCGACAAGCTCATGCTTCAGCGGACGGTCAACTACATGAAGCGCCAAGGCATCAAGAGAATCGCCTTCTTCGGATTGGAAGACTCGTATGGCGAGACGGGGCTGAAGGAGCTTCAGCTGCTCGCGAAGTCCGAGGGGATCGAACTGCTGGCGACCGAGCGGTTCGCGCGCCAGGACACCAACTTCACGCCGCAGGCTCTGCGAATCCGGCAACTGCAGCCGGACGCGGTCTACATCTACGCGATCCCGCCTTCGGCCAACTTGGCCCATGAGGCATTGAAGCGAGTCGGCTACGCCGGCCCGATCTATCACGGCGCGGGCGCATCGATCCGGGCATTCGTCGACATCGGAAAGAGCAACGTCGAAGGCGCCATCGTCGGCGTCGGTGCGCTCAATGTCTACGACCAGATCGCCAGGAGCAACCCGCTTCGCGGGCCGCTGTCGGAGTACGCGGCCCTCTACGACTCCGTGTACGGCAAGGGCAAGGTCGACCTCTTCTCCGGGCAGGCATGGGACGCGGCGATGCTGTCGATCAAGAGCTACCGCGGCGCCGTCGACGCCGGGACCCAACAGGGCGATCTGGCTGCGATGCGGATCGCGATCAAGAACGCTCTGGAGCGCACCAAGGACTACGCGGGTGTGAACGGGATATTCAACCTCACTCCGGACGATCACCTCGGCCTGGACAAACGGTCGACGTTTCTCTCGCAGATCAAGAACGGTCAATTCGTCCTGATCGAGGAATGATTCGTCTTGGAGACCGTACTCTTCCTGCTGGTGGATGGCATCACCAACGGGGCCGTCTACGGCCTCGTGGCGCTCAGCCTGATCATCGTCTACACGGTGACACGTGTCGTCAACATCGCGCAAGGCGAATACGTCATGCTGGGTGCGCTCTCGTTCGCGTCGACGCTCCAGGGCGCTTTTCCACCGTTGTGTATGCCAGTGGCGGGCATCCTGGCGGCCTTCGTCGTCGTTGATCTGCTGAATCGACATTCGAGCCGCGCTGCGAAGCTACGCCTCGTCGCGATGCGCGCTGCGTGGATCGCGGCCGTTCTGGCGGTGAATGTCCTCGCGTACGAATTTGCGGGGTCCTATGGGCTCGCTGCATGCGCATCGGTCGCCACCACGGCATCGCTCGGGCCGATCGTCCATCGCGTGTCGGTCGAGCCGGCGCCGAACGCGTCGCAGATCGTCCTTCTCATCGTCAGCGTCGGCGTATACATGGTGCTGCATGGCACGGCGGCGATGCTGTGGGGCGCCGAGCCGCGATCGGTTCCACCGGTCGCCGCCGGCGGCCTGTCGATCCTGTCGATTGGCCCGGTGTTCGTGACGTACCAGAGCTTGTGCATCTGCCTGTTGTCGCTTGCGGCCACGGTCGCGCTGTATCTGTTCTCGCAGCGGACGCTGGTGGGGCTGGCGCTGCAAGCCGTCGCGATCAACCGTGTCGGCGCGCAGCTCTGCGGCATTCCCGTACGCTGGGCCGGTCAACTCAGCTTCGCCGTGGGAGCTGCCTTCAGCGCGTTCTCCGGGCTGCTGCTGGCGCCGCTGGTGACCGCGAACTACGAGATGGGTTTCATCGTCGGGCTGAAGGGTTTCGTCGGCGCCACGCTCGGCGGCATCGTCGAATATCCGACGGCACTGATCGGCGTGGCCCTCGTCGGAACCATCGAGTCGTTCGCCGCGTTCCATGCCAGCGCATTGCGAGACCTGATCGTGTTCCTGCTGGTGATCCCGATCCTGCTCTGGCGCAACGCCGTGAAGCCGCCCCAGGACCACGGGCACTGAAGTGAAACCGCAGGCTCCGATTCCGCCAAGAGTCCGGGTGACTGGGTTCGGCCCGTTGCGGTCATTCCTTCACAAGGTCGGTGGCGATGCCAAGGCCATCGGGTGGCCGACTCCGCGAATGTCCCCCGGCGGCAGCGGCCTGGCGGCCGCCGCCGCCTCCTCCTTTACTTCGCTCCGCCGGCCACCCAATGTCCTTGGCTGGCAGGCAGCGGCGACGCATGTCGTCGAACGCCACGGGTGGCTCCGGAGCGGGCCGGTGGGTGCTCTGCGGAGCGAAGTAAAGGAGGAGGCGGCGGCCGCCAGGCCGCCGCCGGGGGACATTCGCGGAGCAGAGCACCCCGGCGGCCTGCTCGCGCCCCTGCTCTCCGCACGCGTGCAACAACGAACGACCGCAATGGGCAGAACCCCGCGCGGTGGAGCAACTGACATGCAGCGTCATCTCTCATGAAGCCTTCTCTCTCGACCCGGCAAGCGTCACTGTTGGCGGCATCTGCCGTGTTCGTGCTGGCAGCGGCGCTCGCCGGCATCGTGCCGCCGTACCACCTGACGCTCCTGGTCACGGTGGGCATCACCGCCCTGGGCGCCAGCGGCCTCACGCTGCTGTTGAGTTCGGGCCAGGTGTCGTTGGGACACGCGGCCTACATGGGCATCGGCGCCTACGGGTCGGCCATCCTGGCTCGCGATCATGGGTTCTCCACGTCGCTGGCATTGGGGGCGGGCATCGTGGCGGCGGCGTTTGCCGCCCTCGTCGTGGGGAGCGTGACGCGTGGCTTGAAGGGTCACTTCCTGCCGCTGGCGACGCTTGCGGTCGGCATCGCGACACCCACCGCGCTGATCGGAGCCTCTTCGGTCACCGGAGGCGCTTCTGGCTTCGGCCAGATCCCGGCGCTCGTGATCGGGCCGCTGGACTTTTCGAGCGAACGATCTCTCGCGGTGCTGGTGTGGGCGCTGGTGGCCAGCGTCGTCGGCGGACTCGCGCGGTTTCAGAGTTCGCGCACGGGGCGGGCCGTGGCGGCGCTGAGCGCAAGCGAGGCCATGGCGCAGGTGGTCGGCATCGACACGCCGCGCCTGAAGCTGCTGATCTTCGTGATCGCCGGCGCGCTGGCGGGTCTTGCCGGAGGCCTCTATGCCTTCTACTTCAAGTTCGTCAGTCCTTCGCCGTTCGGCCTGCCCGCGAGCATCAATCTGTTGATCGCCTGCATCCTCGGCGGCGCGGCGAGCCCGTTCGGCGCCGTGCTCGGTGCAGCCGCCGTGATGGCGCTCGAGATCTTCTTGCAGGACTTCCTGGCGCGCAAGCTCGGGCTGCCCGGACACGTCGAGATGGTGGCGTTCGGTGCGATCCTCATCGCCGTGCTGCTCAAGTGGCCGGGCGGGATCTGGTCGGTGTTTGCACGGTTCTGGCCCCGGTTCACCGCAGCGAAGACCAGCGTCGTTGCCGAGTGGTCGGCGTCGGCAGCGAACGAAGCCGAGCCGCATCTGCTGCAGCTCAGCGGCGTCGGGAAATCGTTCGGCGGCCTGCGGGCGCTGCACGACGTGTCGTTCTCGGTCGGCACGCGGGAGATCGTCGGCTTGATCGGCCCCAACGGTGCCGGCAAATCGACCACCTTCGACATTGCCACCGGCCTGACGAAGCCGACCGAGGGCTCGGTTCGTCTGGACGGCAGCGCCCTGCCGGCGAAGCTGTCGAGGCTCGTCGACCTGGGCGTCGCCCGCACGTTCCAGCACGTCAAGCTGGTACCCAGTTTGTCCGTGATCGAGAACGTGGCCCTGGGTGCCTACAAGCAGGGCACGGCAGGCATCCTGGCCGGCATGGTGGGGGCCGACCGCAGCGAAGAGGCAGCGACCTTCGCCGTCGCATGGGGTGCGCTGGCCATCGTCGATCTGGAGAGCCTTGCCGACGTCCCGGCCGGACTGCTGACCATGGGCCAGGCGCGGCTGGTCGAGGTGGCACGCGCCATCGTCAGCCGCCCTCGCCTGCTCTTGCTCGACGAGCCGGCCGCCGGCCTGCGCACCGGAGAAAAGCTCAAACTGGTCAGCCTGCTTCATCGCCTGCGGCGCTCAGGCACCGCGGTGCTGATCGTGGAACACGACATGGACCTGGTGATGAACTGCGTCGATCGCCTCATCGTGCTCAACCGCGGGCGCGATCTCGCCAGAGGCACGCCCGAGCAAGTGCGAGCCGATCCGTTGGTCATCGCCGCCTATCTTGGAACCTAGAAACCATGCCACACCTTCAACTCGAGGGCATCACGCTCGGCTACGGCCGCGCCCTCGTCATCGATGCGCTGAGTCTTCAGGTTCGGCCCGGCGAACTGGTGACGATTCTGGGTGCCAACGGGGCCGGCAAGACCACGCTGCTGAACGGCGTCGCTGGTTTGATCCCCGTGCGCTCGGGTCGCGTGCTGCTCGACGGCGAGGACCTGACCGGGCTCGAGGCGGAGCGCCTGGTCGAGCGAGGCGTCGTCCTCGTTCCCGAGCGGCGCGAGCTGTTTGGCAGCCTGTCGGTCGAAACCAATCTGCGGCTCGGCGCCTACCGGCAGAAAGCCGCTAGCGCGAAGACGCTGGAGCGCGTCTATTCGCTCTTCCCCATTCTTGCCGAACGCAGAAGGCAACTGGCCGCGACGCTGTCGGGCGGCGAGCAGCAGATGCTGGCGCTGGGCCGCGCCTTGATGGCGTCGCCGCGCCTGCTGATGCTGGATGAGCCGTCGGTCGGGCTCGCGCCGAAGATCATGCGCGAGATCCTCGAGGTCATCGGCCAGCTGCGCAACGAAGGCCTGACGATCCTGCTCATCGAACAGAACGCGCGCCTCGCGCTGTCGCTCGCCGACCGCGGCTACGTGATGGAGATCGGCCGCCTGGTGCTCGAAGGCCCGAGTTCGAGCCTGATCGACGACCCTCGGCTCAGCCAGGCCTATCTCGGCGGTGCGACCGACTACGCCGCCGCCAAGGCGTCGGCGTACGCCGACTGAGAGCAGCCGAGGCGCGCCATGGTGATCGACGACATCGACAGGCGGCTGATGCTCTGCCTGCTTCGCGAAGGCCGCATCCAGACCAAGACGTTGGCCGAGCGCATCGGCTTGTCGGCACCGGCGGTCGCCGAGCGAATTCGAAGACTGGAAGATGCAGGCGTCATCAAAGGCTACGCAGCGCGCATCGACCTGGCCAAGCTCGGCCTGGGGGTGCACGCCTTCATGCGCGTGGCCGCGCACGCGAGCCAGGGTCCGGCCTTGCTGAAGGCGTTCGAGGCATGTCCTGAAATTCTGGAGGTCAACAAGGTGACGGGCGATGACAGCTATGTGCTGCGCCTCGTCGTCAAGTCGGTCCAGGACCTCGAACTCGTGATCGCGCGGCTCAGCGTCGGCGTTCGACTGAGCACGGCTATCGTGCTCGCGACGGAATCGGACGCCGACGCGGCGCTGGAACGGCTGCTCGAACGCTTGCCGGTCAAGCAGAGTCGCCCTGCTCACTAGATGAATTCGCGCCGGAGGTATCGAGCTATACAGACTCGCCGCGACGCCGCTTCTACAGTGCGCTCATCCGGTCGCTTGGAGTTCAGCATGAACACGCAGCAGCAATACCGAAAGGTCATGGGGCGCTTCGCCACCGGCGTCAGCATCATCGCGGTCGGTGTCGACGACGAAGTTCGAGCCATCACCGCCAATTCGGTGACGTCGATCAGTTTGGAGCCGCCCGTGCTGCTGTTCGGCGTGAAGACCGGCAGCCGCTTGCTGGCCGCCGTGAAGCGCGAGAAGGCGTTCAGCATCAACTTTCTTGCTGCGTATCAGATGAATCTCTCGGCCTACTACGCCGGCGCCAAAGCGGAACCGCATCCGGACTGCTGGTGTAGCGACCACGAGCAGCCCACCGTCAACGGCGCGCTTGCAGCGCTGATCTGCGAAGTGGCGGAAATGCACAAGGTGGGCGACCACACGGTCGTCTACGGAAACGTCAAGTCGATGGTCCTGCCCGAGCGGGCACACGGCGCGCTCGTGTACCTGAACGGGCGCTATCGCTTCCTGGAAGAGTGTCATTGAGGAGAAACAAGACATGCCAAACCTGAGCAATCCTGAAACCGTCGCCCCGCCGTACAAGAACATCTACTCGCACACGGCCGAAGTGCCCGCGGCCGCGAAACTCGTGTTCACGTCGGGCCAGCTCGGCATCGCACCCGACGGGTCGACCCCTTCCGAATTCAAGGACCAGGCCGAACAGGTGATGCGCAACCTGGATGCGCTGCTCGTGCATCACGGCGTCGGCGTCGAGAGTCTGGTGCGGATCAATGCCTACGTGCTGGAGCGCGCTCACATCCCCATCCTGGCCCAGGCCCGCGCCGCCTGGCTCGGCGACGCCCGGCCCGCGATGACCACGGTGGTCGTCAGCGGCTTGGCAGCGCCCGAGTGGCTGCTCGAAGTCGAAGCGGTGTTCAGCGTGGAATGAGCGCGCCGATGACGGCTCCGCCGTCACCCGAAGCGCTGGTCGAACGGGCCCGCGAGTGCATCGGTCCGCTGCAGGGCCTGCGCGAGCGGCACGCCCACGACCGGCGCCTGTCCGACGCCGCCATCTCGATGCTGCGGGAACGCGGCTTCTTCAGAATCTGCCAGCCCCGAAAGCACGGCGGCTACGGGCTCGGCCCGGCCGTGCTGTGGGAGGTCACGCGCGAGATCGCACGCGGCGACAGCGCGACGGCCTGGATCCTGAGTCTTGCCGGCATGCATCCGTGGCTCGTCGGGCTGTTCGACGAGCAAGCGCAGCAAGAAGTGTTTGCGAACGGCAGCGACGCCGTCGTGCCGGTGCTCAGCGGCGGTGTCGCGCGCGGCGTCACCGCGATCCCCGAGGCCGATGGCTATCGCGTCAGCGGCAAGTGGCAATACGCCTCGGGCGTCGACATTGCCACCTGGCTGTGCGTCATGGCGCCGGTGCAGACCGCCGAAGGCGCCGAGCAGGTCCTGATGCTGGTCCCCCAGAAGAACTTCCGGATCGATCACGAAAGCTGGCGTGTCAGCGGCATGCAGGGAACCGGCAGCAAGGACGTCTTCCTGGACGACGACTTCGTCCCCTCATGGCGCGTCCTCAACTGGAACGACGCTCAGCATGCTGCGGATTCGGCCGATGCGGCCGGCGACGACGCCCCTTCGGCACGACGCCTGCCTCTGAACCCGCTGTTCGCGATGTCGATCGCCGCGGCCGTCGTCGGCGTCGCCTACGGCATGCTCGACACGTACCGGGACGTCGTCGGCAAGCGGATGTCGAAGACCACCGGCGCGCAGCAGAGCGCCGACCGTTTCACCCTTGTTGCCGCCGGGCTGGCGGCCAGTGAAATCGGCATGGCCTACGCGTTGCTGATGACCGACGTGAAGGAAATGATCTCGGTCGCCGACAGCGGGCAACGTTTCAGCATCGAACAGCGAACCCGGTATCGCGCAGACGCCCCCACGGTCGCCAACACGGCCGTCTCGGGCGCGATGCGGCTGGTGCGAAACCTCGGCGGAAGCCTGTTGCCCGAAGGCCCGGTCGAGCAGCACTTCCGCGATCTTCATTGCATGGCGTCGCACTTCCTGTTGCAGACCGAACCGGCGGCCGAGCTGTACGGACGCCAGCTACTGGGGATCGAGTTGCCCACCGGCGCGCGGATATGAGCGGCACGCCAACTGAGGCCGCGTGTGACATGGGTCTGCATTCGCTCGGCGTCTCGGACCTGCTTCGCGGGTACACGTCGCAGCTGTTCACGCCGGTCGATGTTGCCGAGGCCGTCCTGCGCCATGCCGAGCGGGCCAACGAGCACATCAACGCCTTCGTGCTGATCGACAAGCAGCGCGCCTTGGCGTCGGCGACCGAATCGTGGCAGCGGTGGAAGGACGGCACACCGATCGGCCCGCTGGACGGCGTGCCGGTCTCCGTCAAGGACACGATGGGTGTGAAGGGTTGGCCAACGCTGAGAGGCTCGCGCCTGAGCAGCGATCAACCTCTGGATGAGTCTTCGGTCGTCGTGGCACGGCTGGAGTCGCAAGGCGCGGTGCTCTTCGGCAAGACCACCACGCCTGAGTTTGCGTGGAAGGGCGTGACCGACAGCCCGCGCCATGGCGTGACGCGCAACCCCTGGCATCTCGAATGGACGCCGGGAGGGTCCAGCGGAGGCGCCGCTGCCGCCGTGGCGGCCGGCTGCGGGGCGATCGCGTTCGGAACGGACGCGGCAGGCTCGGTTCGAATCCCGGCCGCCTTTTGCCAGGTGTTCGGATTCAAGCCGACCTTCGGCGCGCTGCCCATCGCGCCGCCGCTCGGATTCGTCCAACAGGCGCATCTGGGCGTCATGACGCGCTCGGTGCTCGATGCGCAGCAGGCGTTGTCCTGCACGGTCGGCGCCGACACTGTGGACTGGAACTCGTGCCGGCCGCCGATCGCCGTGCCGAGGTCGCTGAAAGAGCTGCGGATCGGTCGCTTGGTGAGCCGCCGGCACAGCCTCTCGAAGCTGGCGGAAACCGCTGTCGTCGCCGCCGAGCACCACCTCCAGAGCGAGGGTGCCAAGCTCACGGGCCATACCTTCGATGTTGCCGATCTCAGCGAGATCGCAGCCATGCTCTACCGCTGCGCGGTGGGCTGCATCGTTGACGGCTTCGGCCCCGAAGCCGCGGCAACCGCCGACCCGGGCACTCGGGCCTATGTCGAGTACTGGCGATCCACTTCGCTTCGCGACTACATGGGCGCGCTGCATCGGCGCGAAGTGGCTTTGGGCGCCTTGGCCGAGTTCTTTGCCTCCGTCGATCTGGCTCTGTCGCCAACCGTGCCCATCACGCCCTTTCCGGTCGGCCGCCTGGTCCCGAGCGGTGACGCGGACTGGTTCGACTGGAACCCCTACACACCGGCTTTCAATCTGGCGCACTGCCCGGCCGCTTCGGTCCCGTACTTCGGTTCGGAGGACCTCGCCCCCATGGGTATTCAGGTGGTAGGACGTCGAATGGAAGACGCCCTGGTACTTCAAGCGTCCGCTTCGCTCGAAGCCGCCTTTGGACGCCGGCTGTCACCGATCGCGGCAACCGCTGCATGATGCCGGTGCAGACACTTCAGGCGCTCCCTGTGCGACAGTCCGCAGAGACCTGGTTTCTCGAATACCCGCTGGCCGGCCCGCTGATACGTGCCACCCACCACGGGCAGAGGCGCGTGTTCGAAAAGGGCGAGCACCTGTACCGGCAAGGCGAAGTCGATAGCCGGTTCTACTTCCTGCTGAGCGGCCGGGTGCAGGTCAGCGTGATGTCCAGCGAGGGCAATGAATTCATCCTCGAAATCATGGGCCGTTGGGCTGTGTGCGGGGAAGCTGCCGCCTTCGACAAGGGACCGCGCTTCTCGGCCGCCTGCGCTCTCGAGACGGTCGAGGCCATCGAGTTCGACGCGAACAACCTGACCGAGGCCTTTCGTCAAGACCCGGAGTTTGCCGTGGCGCTGTTGCGCATTGCCTCCATCAAGCAGCGGGTGGTGGCGGTGCGGGTGGAGCGCCTGGCTTCGCAGGCTCCCGAAGGACGCCTCGCGGAGCTGCTTCGCCGGCTCGCCGACCTGTACGGTGAAGAAGGGCCGAGCGGCACCCGGATCAAGATTCGATTGACGCACGAGCAGATTGCGTCGATGACCGGAACGTCCCGCGTGACGGTCACCAGGACACTCAAACGATGGCGCAAGGAAGAGATCATCGCCGTCGACGGTGGCTCGATCACGCTGCGCGACCTGAAACGACTCGTGAACTGAAGGAATCGACCATGACGAACAAGAAGTTCGCATCCCAGGCCGACCTTGAAGAAAAGCGCGTGAGCTTTACCCGGCTCTCGGACCATGCGCACGCCTACACCGCCGAGGGCGACCCCAACACGGGGATCATCATCGGCGACGACGCGGTGCTGGTTGCCGACACGCAGGCAACGCCGACCATGGCGCAAGACGTGGTCCGGCGCATTCGCGAGGTCACCGACAAGCCGATCAAGTATGTCGTGCTCACGCACTATCACGCGGTGCGTGTGCTCGGAGCCAGCGGCTTCAAAGCGCAGCAGATCATCGCGAGCCAGGACACTTATGACCTGATCGTCGAACGCGGCGAACAGGACAAGGCCAGCGAGATCGGCCGGTTCCCTCGCTTGTTCCAGGATCTGAGCAGCGTGCCGCCGGGCCTGACGTGGCCCACCATCACCTTCACGGAGAAGATGACCCTGTGGCTCGGCAAACTGGAGGTGCAGATTCTGCAACTCGGGCGTGGGCACACCGGGGGCGACACGGTGGTCTGGTTGCCGCAGGACAAGGTGCTGCTCAGCGGCGACCTGGTGGAGTTCAATGCCACGCCGTACGCCGGCGACGCCTATTTCGAGGAATGGCCCAATACACTGGACCGCATCGCGGCGTTGCAGCCCCACGCACTGGTGCCTGGACGCGGCGCCGCCCTCATCGGCGAGGCACAGGTGGCCGCCGGACTCGCCGGCACACGCGCGTTCGTCTCCGAGTTATACGAGAGCGTGCGCGCGGGGGTCGCGGGCGGCAAGGACCTCAAGGCCGTGTACCGTGAAACCGTCGATGCGCTGAAGCCGAAGTATGGCCAGTGGGTCATCTTCGATCACTGCATGCCGTTCGACGTGACGCGTGCCTACGACGAGGCGACGCAGCACCCGCACCCGCGGATCTGGACTGCCGAGCGTGACTTGCAGATGTGGCAGGCGCTGGAGTCCTGACAGACAACAGGGCCTGCGCAGTTTTGCGGCATCCTGCACTCTTTCCAGTTCGTGACGGCAGGTCCGGCTGAGATTTGCCTATGAAAAAGGCCCCTTGCGGGGCCTCTCATTCGATCAGCTGGCGGAGTCGGAGGGATTCGAACCCTCGATGCAGGTTTTGCCCACATACTCCCTTAGCAGGGGAGCACCTTCGGCCACTCGGTCACGACTCCGGCGAAGTGGCGCGATTCTAGCCGTTTTGGCCCCGGCATCTGCGCCACATCTACGCTGCTTCGGCGCCCTGCTCGAGGTCGAACGCCTTGTGCAGCGCGCGCACCGCGAGTTCCATGTACTTCTCGTCGATGACGACGCTGGTCTTGATCTCGCTGGTGCTGATCATCTGGATGTTGATGCCCTCTTCGCTGAGGGTCTGGAACATCCGGCTGGCCACGCCGACGTGGCTGCGCATGCCGATGCCGACGATCGAGACCTTGCAGATCTTCGGGTCGCCCAGCACCTGCAGTGCGCCGGTGGCCGGCGCCACCTTGTTCTTCAACAGGTCGAGCGTCTTCGCATAGTCGTTGCGGTGCACGGTGAACGAGAAGTCGGTCTTGCCGTCGTGCGAGACGTTCTGGATGATGACGTCGACATCGATGTTGGCGTCGGCCACCGGGCCGAGGATCTGGTAGGCGATGCCCGGCTTGTCGGGCACGCCCATCACGGTGATCTTGGCTTCGTCGCGGTTGAACGCGATGCCCGATACGACGGCTTGTTCCATCTTTTCGTCTTCCTCGAAAGTGATCAGCGTGCCCGAGCGGGCTTCCTCGGCTATCGGTATGTCCCACGGCGTGAAGCTCGACAGCACGCGCAGCGGCACGCGGTATTTGCCGGCGAATTCGACCGAGCGGGTCTGCAGCACCTTCGAACCCAGGCTCGCCATCTCGAGCATCTCTTCGAAGCTGATCGTGTGCAGCCGGCGCGCCTCGGGAACGATGCGCGGGTCGGTGGTGTAGACGCCGTCCACGTCGGTGTAGATCAGGCACTCGTCGGCCTGCAATGCGGCTGCGACCGCCACCGCCGAGGTGTCGCTGCCGCCACGGCCGAGCGTGGTGACGTGGCCTTGTTCGTCGATGCCCTGGAAGCCGGTGATAACGACCACCTTGCCGGCCGCCAGGTCGCGCCGCACGCGCTTGTCGTCGATGCTCGCGATGCGCGCCTTCGTGTATGCCGAATCGGTGGCGATCGGCACCTGCCAGCCGGCGTAGCTCACGGCCTGCATGCCCTGCGCCTGCAGCGCCAGCGCGAGCAGGCCGACGGAGACTTGCTCGCCGGTCGCCGCCAGCGCATCGAGCTCGCGTTGCGCTTCGGGCCCCATCTGCACGGGCGAGAGCTCCTTCGCCAGGCCGAGCAGCCGGTTCGTCTCGCCGCTCATCGCCGACGGCACGATGATCATCTGGTGGCCGGCGCGCGCCCACTTGGCCACGCGCATCGCCACGCTGCGGATGCGCTCGGTCGAACCCATCGAGGTGCCGCCGTACTTGTGAACGATCAATGCCATGGCCAACGCGAGCGAGCGAAAAACCGTCGATTTTAGCCGGCGGCCAGGGGAACCCAGCGCAGGCTGAACTGGGCTTCGCCGGGCGCGGCCTGGCAGCGCGCATCCAGGCCGAGGCCAGGGGCGAAGAGCAGCCGGTTGCTGCTGAACAGCAAGGGGCCGCTGCGCTGCCAGGCCGGGATCCGGCGCGCCTGGTATTGCTTCTTCAGGCTGCGCGCCATGCTGCGGGCGCCGAGCTGAAAGTCTTCCCCGCCGCGGCGCGCGCGCAGCGTCGCATGGCGCAGGCACTCCGGTGCGACACCGCCGGAAGCAGCCGGCTCGACGACGAACGCACCGCCCCAGTCCGGCTGTGGATGATGGCCGGGGCGGCTGAGATCGATCACGCCGCCCTCGCCCGCCGGCGTCGACGTCGGTGTCGGTGCCGACGCTTGG
>Ga0307513_10007934_pt1 | contig 13658 bp, 9 predicted proteins | sample 15_EM_MG_FD_202174 | JGI IMG/M metagenome (GOLD analysis project Ga0307513, IMG submission 202174) | Populus trichocarpa ectomycorrhiza microbial communities from riparian zone in the Pacific Northwest, United States - 15_EM | ecosystem: Host-associated > Plants > Roots > Unclassified | place... | reverse complement strand
CAAGACCACCTGCATCTCGCCCAACCACATCGTCTGCCATGGCATTCCGGGCGAGCGGGCGCTGCGCGAAGGCGACATCGTCAACATCGACGTCACCGTCATCGTCGACGGCTGGCACGGCGACACCTCCCGAATGTACGGCGTCGGCCCCGTGGCCCCGCGCGCCAAGCGGCTGATCGACGTCACCTATGAGGCGATGGAGCGCGGCCTGGCCGCCGTGAAGCCCGGCAATCGCACCGGCGACATCGGCCACGCCATCCAGTCCTATGTGGAGAGCATGCGCTGCTCGGTGGTCCGCGACTTCTGCGGCCACGGCCTGGGCAAGGTGTTCCACGACGCGCCCAACATCCTCCACTTCGGCCAGCCGGGTACGGGAGAGTTATTGCGTCCGGGCATGTTTTTCACGATCGAGCCGATGGTAAACCTCGGCAAATTTCAGGTGAAGCTGCTCTCCGACGGCTGGACGGCGGTCACCCGCGACAAGTCGCTGTCGGCCCAGTGCGAGCACTCCATCGGGGTCACCGAGACCGGCTACGAGGTCTTCACCCTGTCGCCCACCGGCCAGTACAGGCCGCCGGTGATCAGCGCCTAGGCGGTCTCGCCGGCGCCACCCTTCGTCGCCGTACCGCGATCGCAACGGCCCAGGTTTTCCAGGCGGGGCCTTGCCAAACGAGAACGCATGGGGAACATTACTTCCCCATGACCTCTCCGCCCGCCGTCGAAGACGCCGCCGCCCAGCCGGATCTCTGGCTGGCCGCCCGGCGTGCGCCGAAGGCCAGGCCACACTACGCCGGCCACCGCGATCGCCTGCGCGAACGCGCCCTGGCCGGCGGCCTGGCCGCGCTCCCCGACTACGAGGTGCTGGAGCTCCACCTGTTCCGTTCGATCCCGCGCGGCGACGTCAAGCCGCTGGCCAAGCAGCTGCTCGCCCGCTTCGGTTCGCTGGCCGGCGTGCTGGGCGCGACGCCGGCGGAGCTGAAGACCGTCAGGGGAGTCGGCGACGCGCTCGCCCTCGACCTCAAGCTCCTGCACGAGGCCGGGCTGCGCGTGGCCCGCGAGGCGGTCGGCAAACGCCCGGTGATCTCGTCGTGGTCGGCGCTGCTGGCCTATGTGAAGACCGCGCTGGCGCACGAGGCCCGCGAACAGTTCCGCGTCCTCTTCCTCGACAAGGGCAATAGCCTGATCGCGGATGAAGTGATGGGTCACGGCACCGTGGACCACGCCCCCGTTTATCCTCGCGAGGTGGCGCGGCGCGCCTTGGAACTGTCTGCCAGTGCTTTGATCCTGGTGCACAATCACCCTTCGGGCAATCCGACCCCGTCCTCCGCCGACATCGACATGACGCGGCAGGTCGTTGACGCCCTGCGTCCGCTCCGCATCGCCGTCCACGATCATTTGGTGGTGGGCCGCGACGGGACCGCCAGCTTTAAATCTCTCGGTTTGATTTGAGCCAAGCGGCAGCAGCGCCGCGGCTCGACCTGCCGCAGTCAGCCGTTCACCCGGGGAGTTCCGCTGGAAGTGGAGTGTTGCAACTCCAGCTTCTCAAGCGCTTCCCCGGGTGAACAACCTTCGTAGCAGGGTAGCCAGGCTATCCGGACCATCACACCAGCAATGGGCGGAAAGCCTCGCCGTTCCGGATTTCAGTCGCGCGTCGTCAGAACTTGACGGACGCCTGGACTGCAATCTGCCGTCCGCGGTTGATGTACGCGACCACATCACCCGCCGTCCCGGACCCAACGGCTGTCGCGTTAATCTCGAAGGTATTGGTGAGGTAACGCTTGTCCGCAATGTTCCTGACGATGACGGCCGTGTCCCAACGCTCGCTGTCCGGACCGAAGTGAGCGGCCAGGTCGCCAACCACATATGCGCTTTGACGCGCATTGGGGCTGTAGGTGACGTTGGCCACGTAGGCGCCGGAGAACTTGGCGCTCGCGTTGACGCTGACACGGTAGCCGTTGCCGAGCGGCCGCTTGTAGTCAGCGCCCAGGCTCCCCGTCCAGAACGGCGCGTTCTCCAGTTGCCGCCCGGCGAGGTTCTGCGAGAAGACGCCCGAGAGGGCGACGCAGCCCTGGGCGACCGTTTGCCCACTAAAGCATGGCGCATTGCGCCATTGGGTGAAGTGGGCGTCATTGTAGTTGACGAAGGCCGAGAGTGTGAGGCCCTCGATGACCGGGGGCAGGTAGTCGACGCCCAGTTCGACACCCCTGACCCGGGCATTGGCGCCATTGGCCAATACCGCGGTCAAGGCCCCATTCACGCCGGACGGCTGGATGAAGGACACCTGCAGGTCATCGTATTTATAGGTGTAAGCCGACGCGGTAACCGACAGCGTGTTATCCAACGCCAGCAGCTTCACGCCACCCTCGAGACCCTTGACCTTTTCGCCTCTGACGGGCGCGACCGCACCAACGCCTGCTTTCGCGGGATCGTAGGACGTGACCCCACCGCCGGTCCGGAACCCCGGACCCTTGTAGCCGCGCTTGTACGAGACGAAGGCGGTAAGGTCGCTGTTGGGGCGATAGGTCAGGGTCGCTTCCGGGGAGGTGTTGTTTTCGGTGTAATTCGTCGCGCTGGTCGGCCAGAATTGCAGCCCCTGGCCCACCGGACCACCCGGGTTTGGAGAATTGTTCCGCGCGAACAACGACGTCAGGTACCGATGCGCACGGGTCTGGCGAACGCCGAGCGCCAGTTCGAAGTGATCCACAGGCGTCAACAACACCTGCCCGAAGACCGCGCGTGTCCTGTCTTTGAAGTTGGCGTCGTTTTCGGTGAAAGATCCAAACGACACAATCTCGAAGCCGGCCGTATTTTCGAACGTCATTCGATTGAAGTACGCCCCGGCCATGAAATTGATCCAGCTCTCTTTGTAGTCGCTGGTGACCCGGAATTCCTGAGAATACTCCTTCACATAGACCCGGCTGGCGATGCGATAGTTCTGGACGCCGCCGAGGAAGCCGGCCGCGCGGGCAGAGGTGGCGAAGCGGGTGGCGGAGGAAACGGAACTGAGGGTCAAACCGGGCTGCACCTCGTACTCGAGGTCGCCGGTCAGAAAGGTCGTATCGGTGGCGGCGTGGTCGCCGCCCTTACCCATCAGGGAGAGCCCGCTCCCGGTCTGGAAGCCCGGTGAACCGGCCGAATTCCTCGTCAGGGCCGGATTGAAGGGGACCGCATTCGGGGCCCCGTACGTCCGGTCATCCAATTTGCAGTTGTCACGAAATGTCGAGGCGATCTGCGGGGTCGCGCCGGTGCAGGAGAGCTGCGCCCTTGAAGACAGGTTTCCGACGTTACCCGAATTGTGCAACATCGTGTACTTCAGAGTGGCTGTAAACGGCCCACCGCTCGGGTTGTATTTCAGCGTCAACCGGCCGGAGATCGTGTCCTCATTCGGCGACGTATGATTTGGATTGGCTGGGTTGGGGTTCGTATAGTACCCTTTCACCGTATCGTAGTTTACCGCCAGTCTTATGCCGAGATCGTCGGTGATCGGGCCCGAAACATGAGCGTCGGTGATGAATTCGTCGCCATTGAACTCATACGACGACGTGATTTTCGATTCCCAGGTGCGCGTCGGATCCGCGGACCTGATGGAGATAATGCCGGCGGACGCGCCCTTGCCATAGTACAGTGATTGCGGCCCCTTCACGACTTCGATCTGCCCCACATCCATGAGCCCGACCGTATAAAGCGAGGACGCCGATGTGCTGGCGCCGTCCAGCACGAGCTGCATGGAGGGGTCGAAGCCGATATTGAGGCCGTTGTTGAGGCCGCGAAGATTGACGTTGGCGCCGGCGCTTCCGCCGACCTGCAGGATCGTCAGCCCAGGCGTCACCTGCGACAGCTGCTCGGTATTGGTTATCCGCTTGTCTTGAATCTGTTCGCTCGTCAGAGCCTGCATGATGACGGGCGTGGACATAATGCTTTCGGCGCGTTTGCGCGCCGTAACCACGACCTCTCCCAGAGTGGAAGCGGTACTTGCGCTGGCGTGGCCCGAGACCTGGGCGACGGCAGGGGCCGCTGTGAGCGGCGCCCCGATAGCCACGCCAGACAGCAAGGCCGCGCGAAGCGTGACAAGGCGATTTAGTTTAATGACCAATTCGATTCCCCCCATTTATTCGCGGCAATCATGCGTTGCCGCTCGTGCTGGAAATGACGCCGGCTTAGCGATCGCGCGCTAGGCGCGAGCATCCGGCAGGCAATTCAGCGATCCCAGCGTACAGAGAGGGCCGGTGAGTTTAAGCCGCCGTGACTTTTGCCCCTCGGTCATATTTTTGCATTACCGTCACGCTCAGGTGTCTGGTCCCAGAGTGTGGGAGAAGCAGCCAGGCTGATCCTTCATTCCGGGAGGCGTACAGGCCAGATACTTCGGCCTTCGGCCGCATGCGCCGTCATCACGCAGATTCCAAATGCCTCGTCGCCTGGCACGCTGACCGTCTGGTTATGGGTGACGACGAAGGCCTATCCGATCGGCAGGCGCTGCAGCGTCGCGGCGCCTGAACTCCATGATCTCCTGACGAGACGCCAGGTTGTCGAGATCGCGGGGCAGCATAGCCCTCCCCCTCTGCTGGGTCGGTGCAAACTGGTAGCGCGGGGCTACGTCGCGTCCATATCGGCCACGACAGGGCGGCTCTCACGCGTTGCACGCATCTTGTTTTCTTTCCCGGCCGGATCTGACGTCAGGACGACGTAGTCGTCATGGACCTCCACCAGCACGCCGACAAACGGCCAATCGGCCAGCGTCGCGACGCGATAGCTGACCGTATCGCCGACCTTGAAAGTCTCGGGATCGAAGTTGAATTCGAACGGGCAGTTCTCTTCGCCCATACCTTGCATGGCTTATCTCCCCGAACCGCAAACGGTGGGCCATCGTCCAACGCCAGACCGACAGCGAAATTTTCGGGCCGCGACCATCCCCCATTTTACCGCGACGTCGGCGGGCGGAAAGAATGTCGCGCGCGCGGTAGCCTTGGGCATCAGCCGCCCACCGGGGTGATCGACACCGGAAAGCCCGACAACCAGGCCATGCTTGTGAGCGGATCGGCCACCTCGAGGCCGGTCAGCAAGTTGACGTTGAATTCGTCTTCCCAGCCGTGCGGCACGTTCAGGACCCCGTCCGGCAGGGTGCGATCTATTTTGACAACCCCCTCGAGGCTCCCGTGGTCGCTGCGCACGATCGCCCGGTCGCCATCCTTGAGACCGGCCCGGGACGCTTCAGCGAGGTTGATAAGAATAGCCTTGAGCGTCTCCTCGTGGATCATTCGACTATTCTGATGTTTCATCTGCCGCCTGGGCAACAGGACCAGCGTGTCGCTCGAAACCTCCATGCCCTTCAGTTGGTCCACGACCAGCTGGGGCGCCAAGCGCCAGCCACCGAGCTTTTCGTCAACGTAACGTTGAAGCCAACCGATTGTCGGCCCGGCACCGTGAATATGGACCTCCCCGTCGAGAAGATCTGCGAAAGAGACCGGAGCACTCGTTGTAAGATTTTCGAGCACCTGCGCGTCGGAGGCCGTATCCGGATCGACGCCCGGCAGGAATTCGACGCCCAGCCTTTTGCCAAGCTGCGTCAGTATCCACCAGTAGGACTTTCGGTCGCCAACGGCTTCCATGGCGGCCGGCGCATATTCCGTGGCCAGGAACGGATAGGTCACATCCGGGACGAAGTCGGCGCGCTCCATCTGGTCTTTGGTCGGCAGGACATGGGTGGAAATGTCTGTTGTGGCGTTTCCGATGATCTCGATCGTCGCCAAGACATCCAGCTTCCTGAGTGCGGCGACGGTGCGGGTCGTTCCTGGAAGTGTCGCCACCAGGTTCGCGCTGAGATTGATCAGCGCGCGCAGGTTGCCGGCTTCAATCTCGTCGGCGATCGCGATGCAAGGGTATTCGCCGGCGATCGAAACCAGGTCCGGTCGGCTTTTGGGGCCCGGGCGTCGGCTGCCTTCCGGCGGCGCAGGCGGTATGTCCCGCTTGTCGAGGTTTAAGAGCAAGCCCGAATTGAACCAGCCACCGCCCTCGCGATCCAGGGATCCGGTGACGATCATCAAGGCCCAACTCAGCCAAGACACCAGATTGCACTCGCGCGCCATGGTGACGCCGGTGCCGATGTCCACCATCAGTCTGCCCGCGCGGCGCACCGCCGCGAGGAGGTCAGACAGATCCGAAGCCGGGAGCCCAGAAATCTCTGACGCCTTTTCCAGCGTATAGACCTGAACGGCCTCAGTCAGGCGATCGACGTCCTGCGCATGCTTCTCGAGGTATTCCAGGTCGCATCCTGCCCGCAGAATCTCGCGCACCAGATAGGCCAGAATGGCGTAGTCCGTCCCTGGCCGCGGCGCCAAATGGCGCGTCGCATTCGTCGCGGTCTCCGTGCGGCGCGGGTCAATGACCCAAACCTCTCCCTGCCTGCGAAACTGCCGCAAGCGATCAATCGGAACGCTTACCCGGGTGGTGTGGCCGTGCGACACCATCGGATTCTGGCCGATGAACAGGACCAGCTTGCAGTTCTCGAGATCAGGTTGCGGCTGCTGCGCGTAGATACCGCACATGAGTTCCGCGACCCAATACCGCGCGACGCCATCGATCGTCACATCGCTGTAGTAGGAGGGCGTCTTAAGGACGCGAGGGATATTGTGAATCGCCGAATATCCGGCGCTGTCGATGTACCCCCCGCCGCCCAGGAAGATACCAACGGCGGCCGGCCCCGACTCGTCGATGATGGTCCTCAACTTGGCGGCAAGGTCGTCCAGCACCTCGTCCCACGTGGTGTCGACAAGCGCCGCCCCGACGCGCATCTGCGGTCGCTCCAATCGACGAGGATGATGATGCTGGTTGGGAAGCGCCCGCCCCTTCGAGCAGGTGTAGCCATAGGTCACCGGATGGTCCCGATCACCTTGGACACGGACGACCCGATCGTCTTCTACATCGACAACTATGCCGCAGTAAGAAATGCAGATTCGGCAATTCGTTTTCACGCGACGCATAGAGTCCACCGGCGAATTGTTGCTTTAGCTTACAAACACGTATCGCACGAGTGAAGGCCATTCCGGGCGCCATCGATGGCGTCAGGCCTTAGCTCGCCTCATCACTGATCTTGGTGATCCGTCGGCCGCCGACATAGCAGGTCCCTTTGAGCAACGAGGGATCCGATCGGCGGTGGCGTCCAGGCTGTGTCATGTCCATCGCCGCGACCTCAGTCCACGCGGTCGCCGATGACGCTGCGACCCTCAAGGATCGAGAGCGGCGGATGGGCCTCGGGGTCCACCAGGACATCCAGCACGGCGGGCTTGCCGGCCGCGAGAGCTCGCTCCAGCGCCGCCTCGAACTCGGCCGGATCCTCGACGCGCTCCCCATGGCAATCGCACGCCCTGGCGATGGCGGCGTGATCCACGACGCCAAGGTCGACCGCATTGCTATGCCCGCCCCGGAAGGCGTTTTCTCCATGGCACTGGAAGCCGAGGATCGAGTTGTTGAGGACGATGGTCGTGACGTTGACCCCCATCCGCCGCGCCGCCTCGAGCTCTGCCCAGCAGTGCGCAAAGCCCCCGTCGCCGACGATCGCGACCACCTTCGCAGACGGCCGGGCGAGTTGAGCGCCCATCGCCAGCGGCAGCCCCCAACCCAGTCCTGCGAGACCACGTGGCAGCAGGAAGCGGGCGCCGTCCTTCTTGGCGGTGAGGTAGGTCGCAAGCCAGTTGGTGGAGTAGCTCGCGTCTGCGACCACGATGTCGTCCGGTCCGATCTTCGTGTCCAGGACGCGCATCAGGTGTTCCGGCCGGATCGCACCCCGTCTCCCCTGCCCCTGCGCCGCGACGTTCGCCGCCTGCGCGTCTCTGGCCCGGGCGACATCCTGCGCCACTTGATCTCGAACGGCCGCCCGCCGGCTGAAGTCTCGCCCGGCGAGGGCTGCGTTCAGGGCGGCCACGGTGGTGCGGGCGTCGCCGACCAGCCGCACGGCTTCATAGTTCCGGCCGATCTCGCGTGGGTCCATGTCGATGTGAACGAAGCGTGCGTTCGGGTTGTAGAGACGCCAGGCGTGGGTGGCGTTCTCATTGGTTCGGCAGCCGATGAAGACGACGACGTCGGCGTCCGTTGCGTAGCCGGCCAGGTGCGATGCGCCGGAAGCCGAACCCATCGTATTGCCGAACACACCCAGGGCCAGGGGCGACCGCTCATCGATCACCCCCTTGCCCATATTGGTGGTCACCACGGGGATAGACGTTAGTCGGCTCAACGCGACGACTTCGCTCGCCGCGCCAGAGAGATGCACGCCGCCGCCCGCGACAATGATCGGGCGCTCCGCCTTAGCGAGAATGTCCGCCGCCTCCGCGATCCGCGCAGGCTCCGGACCAAAACGGTCAAGGGGAAAGGCGCCGAGATCAGCGTTGCGATCTGTTGACGGCGTACAGGGCTCCGCGAAAAGGTCGCGGGGCACCATGAGTGCGACCGGGCCCGGACGTCCGCTTGTCGCCGCCGTGACCGCCATGTCGAGGTAATCTTCCGCGCGCTCTGCGCGGTCGACCCGTCGCGCCCATTTTGTGCAGGACGCAAAGAGTGTGAGGTGGTCGAATTCCTGGAACGCGTTCCGTTCGACGTCGCCACGCGGGATTTCCTCGACGATCGCGAGCACCGGCACGGACGCCTTCATCGCTTCCGCCATTGGCGGAACGAGCAGGGTTGCGGCAGGACCGTTCTGAGCCGTCACAACCCCGATCCGGCCGGAAATTCGCGCGTAGCCGTCAGCCATGATGCCCCCGGCATTCTCTGCGCGATAGCCGACCTGGCGAATGCCGTACTGTGGCGTCACGTGCAGCAGGCCGACGGGGATACTCTGGCCAAAGATTATCGAGACGCCGTGACGCTTGAGGCCTGCGGCGAGAACATGGGCGACCCTCCGGTTCTCCATGGATGTACCCTTCTAGTCCGGATCTGCTGTGGCTGGACCGCTCAATTCGCCCCGGCGAGGGCGCGGTTCCAGGTGGGCGCCATGATAATTTCGTGGATGGTGGCGTGCGGCGGCGTCTCCACGATGAAGCGGATCGCTCGGGCCACATCTTCCGCCTGAAGCATCCGATCGAGCACCTCTTGGGGCGGCGGCGGAACGCGCTTGCGCATGATCGGCGTGGCCACTTCACCCGGAGTGAGCGCACAGGCGCGTATCCCATGGCGGAATTCAGCCTGGTTCACCGTCGCCGTGAGCGTAATCACGCCCTGCTTGGCCACGGTGTAGGCGACGCCGCCGTACGGCGTGACGGTCTTGGCCGCCATGGACGCCACGTTCACGATCACGCCGTTCTTCTGGGACCTCATGGCCGGCAGGACCGCATTTATGGCGTAGAAGGCGCCCGAGAGGTTGCCTGCCAGCACGCGATCGAAGTCGTCTGCCGTCAGCTCATGCCATTGTCTGGCGGCCACGTTGAAGCCGGCGCTGTTGACCAGCACGTCGACGCGGCCGTGCCGCTCCAGAATGCTTTTGCAGGCGGCTTCGACTTCACCGCGGACCGCCGCATCCGATATTTCGAATTCGGCGCGCCCGCCATTCGCGTTGATAGATGCCGCAGCCTCTTGCAGCTGCGCCCGGCCGCGGGCGGACAGCACGACGATGTAGCCGGCCTTGGCCAGGCATTCGGCCGCGGCCAACCCGATGCCGCTGGAGCCACCCGTGATCCATGCGACTTTTGAATGTTGCGTCGCCAGGGTCTCAGCCCTGATTGCCGAAAAGATACTGGTGCAGCACGCGGTGCAGGTTCGTCACCGTCACCTCTTGCACCGGGCTGGGCCGCGCGCCTTTCCAAGCTCGGGAGCGCATGCCCTTTTGGACGGCGACCAGGTTGGCGAAGTCCTGTTCGAGGAACGGACTCCGGTCCTTGAAATCATCGGTGCTCGCGAAGAACTCTTGCTCGACCTTCGGTTCGTCGCCCGGGGCGTATCGTCCCAGCACCCAGATGTCGAAGACGCAGGCATCGGGATTATTCCCGTCAGGCCGCATCCGGTACCACAGCGCCCCATCGACGCTGGGAAGCACGCTGGAATTCGGGAAAATCTGCCAGGCGGTGCTCCAAAGGTCCGCCCGGGTAAGCCTCTCCGGCCACCTGGCGCCTGACTTGATAATCTCTTCCTTGTGGATCTCCCAGTAGCGCGCGGTGACGGTCGCGGCGTCGGCGCCTTCCGGCAATTCCTCCAGGACGCGGTTAACCGCCGCCAGGGACGGATCCATGAACAGCGCGCGCAGGGTCTGATGGAGCTCCGACGTTACGCCATGCAGGATCGTTCGCGCATCGGCTCCGGCGAACGGGCCGTTCTCGGCCGGACCGTGCGTACGGGTCGTCGTATGGGTTGAATGCCGACGTAGCCCCGCCATGTCTTCGGGCGGGGACGGCGCGGGTCCGTGACCGTACTTGAGCATCTGAGGGTGGGTGCCGGTGACGTGATAGGCCTCCACGAACGCCTCCAGCACCACCTTCCAATTCACAGGAACGTTGATCGTCCAATAGGCCGCCAACCGGCAATTTTCGAACTCGAAGGGCCCCAATTTCTGCGGCAGAGGATCGAGGAAATCTTCGAGCGGCTCGCAGTCCGGATCCATGTTGATCCAAACCATCCCCGCCCATGTTCCGACCTTGACCTCCGAGAGAGAGATATCCTGGTCGGCCATCCCCGCGCACCCTTCCCAGTCTTCCGGATCGGGGCGATCGATCAGCCGACCATCCAACGCGAAACGCCAGGCGTGATAATTGCATCGGAAAACGCCGAGACTGCCGCAGGCATCGTCCCGCAAGCGTCGACCACGATGAGGGCATACATTGTGGAAAGCGCGAATGACGCCGGGCGCACTACGGACGACCAGGATCGAGTCCTCGACGATCTCGTAATTGACGTAGTCGCCGACGTTCGGAACTTCCTCTTCGCGACATGCGATCTGCCAGACGCGTGGCCATAGTCGCTCGGTCTCGCGCCTATGAAATTCCGGATCGATATAGTCGCTACGCGGAATGTAGTCGCGCCGCACCGTATGTGCGTCACCAGGAGCTGCACGGCGCGTGTCGGGCATAACCATCTCCGAGGTCGGGGATGTGCATGCTAGACGGCCCTTAAAAGCTCTCGAACTGTCGAAATTATCGCGCCTCGGCCACGCCTTTCGATCAGCAGAGCACCGTGGATCTCGCGGTTAAATAGGTACCGCGATGCGCCCGACGGTACTCCGTCGGACTCATCGCGACCTCGCGACCGAACGCCGTCGTGAAGCTTCCATGACTCTGGAAGCCAAGCAGAAACGCTATCTCTTTCAGCCTCAGGTTTGTTGAAGTGAGCAACTCCATCGCCTTCTTAAGTCTCGCCTCCCGAATAAACTCGATCAGAGAAGCGCCCACTCGCTCGCGAAAGAGGCGCAGGAGGTGGCGATCGCTCACACCACACAACGCCGCAAGTTCTCTGACGGTCGGGGTCACCGAGTGCAGGTCGCAAATGCGCTCACGTACTCTACGGATCATGGCGTCGTTGGCGCCAAGCCTCACTTCTTGCTTCTCGTTCTCAGAAGACAGGTAGCTTAGGAGATCACTGACCATCATGGTCAGAAGCGCATCAATAATAATTGGCGTTGCGAAGCTCGGCTGCGACACCTCGGCCTTCAGCCTCAAGAAATATGCGCGCAACTGACTTGATCTGATATCTAGACTGGACTGCAGCGCACCTCCAGACCAATCGACCCCGGAAACATTCAGTTGCTGAAGCCTGCCATCATCAACGGTGCAGTGTATCGCTCGCGCAGCGGCCCCTCTGGACCGCCCCCTAACTTGCAAATGGTGCTTGGCGGGCCGGAAGAACACGGCGCCTACAGGCACAAACTCCTGATCGTTGTCAGCCTCGGAATACCTTCCCTCAGCAGAGGTGCCGGAAAGATACATCGCGAGGAGATGCTCCTCACTGCAAAAGGTATGGTCAAGCTTAGAGGGCCAATGCGTGGACGAGACGATATGAACGCCTGCGCCGGGCAGATTCACTTCCGCTTCAACTAGCCTCGCAAGATCCAAGACTTCCTCCGCCGGTAAAGCGAAGCCGGTCGGCCTTGGAGAACACCGCCCGCCTTGAGCGTCAGGTTCGCTCCCCCTAGCCGGTGCTCCGACTTGTTTTTTTTGATCGGAGCAGAAAATGGCGGGCAGCGCAATTCCTTGCGCCTGACCGACGGACAGGCCTTTTTATCCGGTTACTGCAACGCAAGCCGCCACGCTGCTGAATACTCGTCTTTTCGCCGCGCGGACCGCAGCCTTTCTCAGTGGGTTACCGGAGCCACCGTGATTGTGGCTTCGAACGGTCCGCCGTCACGGCCGCGCACCGGCCGGCCGATCTGGGCGAGGTACTGGCCGCTGTAGGTGGTCAGCCCCGTTGTGGTGTCCGGATCGGCGACGCAGAGCGCCAGGATCGCCTCCGCCATCACCTCGGGGTCTTCGGGCGCCTTCATCCTCGCCAGGTCGATCAGGCCCTGGTCGACCATGGCTTGCGCGCTGCGGGTCATCACCGAGTTGACCGGGGCCACCGTGTTCGCTGAAACGCCTGACCCGTGGACCTCCGCGGCCAGAGCGCGAGTGAACAGGTTGAGCGCGCTTTTGGCCGAAGCGTAGGCCGAGACGCCGGTGTCGCGGTGGAAGTCCTGGAACGGCGGGCCCTCGACATTGGGCGCTGCGCGATCGGCGATGGTCGAGGACACGTTGACGATGCGGCCGTAGCCGCGCTCGATCATGCCCGGGAGCGCGCGAACGATCAGGTCGCGCGGTCCGAAGACGTCCACCTCGAACACCCGGCGGAATAGCTTGTCCGTCATCTCCCAGGTCTTGGCGCCATAGCCGGAGACGCCGGCGTTGTTGACGAGCACGTCGACCCGTCCGAACCGCTCCACGACCGCGGTCATGAACTCGGCGCGAGATTCCGCCTTGGAGACGTCCAGAGGGTAGGCATGCGCCTCGTGCCCACGGCCGCGGATCTCCGCGACGGTATGCGCCAAGGTGTCGATCTTCGGATCCTGCAGATCGCCGACAGTCCTCGCCGCAGCGATGACGACAGCGCCCGCGGCGGCAAGTCGTTCGGCCGTGGCTTCGCCGATGCCCCGGCTCGCGCCCGTGACGATCGCAACCTTGCCTTCGAGCTCCATCCGACGCCTCCAAGCCTGCAAAAGAGCTATTTGATTGTCGATGGGCTGCGGCTCGCACCTCAGCCCTCCCCTTTAACCGGGGCCGATCGGAATGTCCTTGAATGGAACGCCCTTGTCGGCGCGCGGCCCGCTCGGAAGGCCCAGCACCCGTTCGGCGATCAGGGTCTTCAGGATCTCGTCCGTGCCGCCGCCGAGCCTGAGGGCCGGCGCCCACATGAAGCGCTGGTGGAACACTCCGCCCACGGCGGCGATCTTCGGATCGTCGATCAATCCCTGAACCCCCAGGACGTCGAGCGCCTGGCTGGAAATCTGCTGCGACAGGCTCGCCCAGAGCAGCTTCCCCGCCGCGCCTTCCGGCCCAGGCGCCTCGCCGTGCGAGAGCTGCGACAGCGACTGCAAGCCCAGAAGGCGGACTGCCTCGGCGCCGACGTACCAGTCCGCCAGCCAATCCCTGAAGTCGGTGTCCTGCATCACCGGGCCGTTCCAGCCCGACGTCTCGCGCGCGAGCCGCATGATCTCG
>Ga0307513_10007933_pt1 | contig 13659 bp, 16 predicted proteins | sample 15_EM_MG_FD_202174 | JGI IMG/M metagenome (GOLD analysis project Ga0307513, IMG submission 202174) | Populus trichocarpa ectomycorrhiza microbial communities from riparian zone in the Pacific Northwest, United States - 15_EM | ecosystem: Host-associated > Plants > Roots > Unclassified | place... | reverse complement strand
ACTGAACGGCCGCCACGCCAGTTTCGCCATTTTTATATATAATTAATTTATGTATTATAAAAAAAATTATTCCATAAGTTTATGTATTATTACAAATTTTATTTATGAGACGATATTTCAAACGACTCCAGCCTCCGAGGCGATGACTGTCACACCGTCACATACACACCTCGGTCAGCTGCCACTCGGCGCCTGCCAAACTGCCACCAGATCTGTCAAACCTGTCAAGGCCCTGAATTTTTTATGGGGTCAATAGGCTTAAGTATAAAACCCTCTACGACGTAACACGTGTGGAAGCTGCGCGCTATAAAACCCTCTCCGACGTAACACATGTGGAAGCTGAGCACTATAAAACCCTCTACAACGTAACACGTGTGGAAGCTGAGCACTATAAAACCCTCTACGACGTAACACGTGTAGAAGCTGAGTCCATCGCCAAGGCGAAGTTGGTGCTAGAGGACCAAGTGAACGAAATGGGGAGGAGATTGAGGGATGCAAAGGCCATCGCGTTCTGGGAGATGGCACGTATGATGGATACGAATATGTTCGTCCGTCTACCTGTCTAATTTCCACTCGCACTCACGACATCGCCTGATACCTTAGGGACGTTTGGGTTGGAGCAGACGACCCCGGTGCTGGACCCAAGTTCTGGTCACATGGAATCACGTCCGGGAGCTACAATTCCAACAATCCGCCCGTCACCTCTACCAAAATCCACTTCACCGCTGACCAAGCTGTCACTGCGGAGTCGACCGAACAGCGTCGTATTGTGGGCTATAAGGTCGAGTCGAATAAACGGAACAATGGCTGGTGGGTCGCTGCCGGATTGAGCGAGTTTGGACAAGCCGGATCGCACCAGATCAAGTTTAGTGCCAAGGCTCCAGCCCTCGGCAGCGCCGAGTACGATGTCGATATATTCTATGCAGAGTGGAAGGGTTGAGAGGTGACGATGTTGTACGTAGGTGCCATGCTCAGTCACCAAGGACCGTTAGTGCAATACCAGCATGTATACAAGGCCAGGAATAAATGTATGCATATCGAGCGTTTTAAGGGAATGCGGTTGCACCCCTTTCTAGTGTCGAAGGAGCGCTGGGCGGTTCGGTGAAAGCTGGCTGACGATCCCATTGACAGACACTGACCTAGGTAGGGGTATACCAGAGACGCGAATTTCCACAGGACCGTAGACTAACAAGCTCCCGTATTCAGATATGTGGTAACCCCACAGTGCGTCTCTTTTATAAAGTTGGAGTGGAGAGAAGTGTTGCGTGCTATTCCCAGACTGCCTATAATAATTTCCTGGTCATGCACATACATACTACAGACTCGTGCTGTGATCAATATAGATTGAGCGCAGTGATCATGGATACTGAGAGCCAGGTCCCTCAAAGAGCGCATAGAGTTGGTATATAAAGGCGTACAGACGCACCGTGCACCTCTCGGATTGCATTATGCACAGTCAAGGGCGAGGGAACTGAGAACCGAGCTGTGCTCCATTTAGTAGGAACAGCATAATACCATTAGACCCTGAATCGGCATATCATTGGAGTGTTTGGATGGAACATTTGGTTCACACGTACTGGTGCGAGGATTGAAAGGGAGCATCACGACATCTCCGTACACTGGCGAGGCTCTGTACAGCCTCCGTAGAACGCATAGGCAGGAGCTGGTGACCAAGACGTGTCCTCGAACGTATCCAGGATCGTGTCTTCGTTGAACAAGTTCACTCGTGGAGGGAATAAACTGTAGATTCTGTGTGCTTCTGTCGCGGGTTCGTCGTTCTCTCTCTCTCCACTTAAATTGGAATTGTTCAAGACTGGAAACATATTTCCCGTCTCAGGTATCCACCTGCCATTGGATTTCGCGCCGCGTTGGGAACACAAGGTTTCGATGTTCAAGCGTTGGTAGTGGGCTTAGGTCCATCCCCTTAACAAGCACGTGGACGTTATAACTATATATGTTTTGGGAGACGCAACGGCCAGTGAGGTGATGAGGGAGGTGGAGGAGGGCTGGAGGGGAGATGCACAGGAAGGGATTATTCTCCTCCACTTGACCATGCATTTCGGGGCTGTGAAGCCATCCGAAAGAATCTACCCGAGGCACGCGAGAAGTGGTACAGGTGTGATCCTGAAGTTGAGACAGGAACTGGGTAATTAATTCACTGAACGCAAGAACCGAACCCTTTTGCGAATAATCACGAAACTCGAGCGCTCTGCCAGTTTCACACGCGTTGGAACATTGGTTCAGATTACAGTATATGATACGTTGGCCAACACACGTGCAGTTGCAAATCAAGATCAAGAAGCGAGGCAAGGATTAGCTACTATGCGAGGCGGATGAAACGGATCCCATTACAAGTACGAGAGGCGTAGCATAGTCGTGAAAAGGGGTGGGCAGAACGAGAGCAAGGCCAACTACTTAGCAGCAGCCGTGCTTTCTTCGGCATGGGCCTCCGGTTCCTCTGCGTGCTTGTTCGAGGCCTCGGAGGGCGACTTGGTGTGCGATTCCGCTTTCCTGAATGGCATCCAGCTCCTCCGCTTCTTCTTCTCCTCCTTCTCCTCCTTCTCCGCCGCTTCCTCCTCGGCCTCTTTCTTCTCTTTCTCCTCCTCCTTCGCTTTCTTCCCCTTCTTCTTCGCCTCCTTCGCCGCCTCCTCCTTTGCCTCTTCCTTCGCCTCGTCTTCCTTCGCCTCGTCGTCTTCGTGTGTTTCTTTCTTTTTCTCTTTCTTGTCTTTCTTCTCCTTCTTGTCTTTCTTCTTGTCTTTCTTGTCTTCTTTCTCCTCCTTCGCCTCTGCTTCTTCGTGCTTCTCCTCGTGCTTCTCGTGCTTTTCCTGCTTTATCTTAGGGAAGAGCCCTTTGATGATGTCACGAAGAGACTGTCGCTTCGCTGTTCGAGATTTGTCCTCCGCCTGTTTTTTTTTGCAGACGGAAAGTCAGAAAAGTGAACAGACGCCGTCGCTGCATTGGGTAACGAGACTAACCTCTGAGGGTGCAGCCGGGGCGACTTCCTCGACATTGGAAGGCTCGGTGTGTACTACGACTTCGGCCATGAGCTAGTGATGGTGTATGGGAGGGCGGCGAGGGCGAGGAGGGCAAAAGGAGGGTGGTGAAGAGCGAGCGAGCGACGAGTCACGAGGGTTTTAATAAATGTCGGCGCTTTTTGTGTCAGGGTCGAGGGTCCGGACTCTAATGAATGATGTGACGATGTGAAGAGTGCTTAGATAAGCTTCTTGGTCCATTGGTCACAGAACACGAGGGCTCGAGACAAAGCAAGCGAGCTTTGATCCACTAGCGGCCCTCAAAAAGGTAATTGTTCATCCAGTTTCGGGAGGACGGTCAACAAGGGTCACAGCGCACTTCACGGCTCTTGAGATCGGCGAAGCCGCTTTGAGAACAATGTCGGTTTCCCAAAAGCGCTTGCCTGAGGCCCTGTTCCAGGAGGTTGGCTGAATGAACTCGTGGAAGCCCTATGTTCACGGAGTTTACCCGCAATATGAACAAGACCCAGTGACGTGAGATTACTCGAGGGATTGGCGTGCAGGTTCTCACCACGATGATTCGGTCACTAATCGCCATGGACAGCACATTGAACTGATGTGAGTCGTTTCTGTTATCTACCATACTGAATAGTCTCAGGGTTCAAGGAAATCTTGGCACGAGCCTCGAAAGCTGTCAGGTTCTTATTAAATGTGGATTCGTTTCTAGAACTGCCAAATGTCGCTAAGGACGTGATTCTAGTCCTGGTCGTTTAAGAAAATCACCGGCAACCGTGAAGGGCGGTTGGTGTATCAGAAGCACCAGGAGATCACCCGGCATCTTGTGGAGCCCTGAGCCAGCCAGCCAGCCGTCAGGTTAGGTGAGCTGGCGCCTCAACCGGGTCCAAGGAGTCTAGGGGTTCTCCGGGACTGACGAACATGTCCTGTAGAACAATGACAAATGAGCAAGCTTATCTGACAAAACATATTCCTTGCTAGGAACCATCATAGCGCTGATTGAAAGGAATGATACACCATTCGAGAGTAGAGTAGCTACCCGGAACCTCCGGCATACATCGGCCCCACTGTGAGGTTCCAGTGTGCTCTTGGTGAGGATCATATGGTGGCTATGGCATCCACAAGGAGGTGCATTGATAGGACAGAAGAGGTGAGATCTTCGGTGTACTGTCTGTCATAGAAAGTTTAAATAAGAGTCTGCAGGTACCGAGAGGCCTGGGGGTTCAATGGTTGGAAGAATCGGTGGTCACCACAAAGACAGATAGTAAGCGTGAATGCAGAGGGCAGAGCCTAGGAGCCATGACGCAGGTCCAACACGGTTGGGAGCTATGCAGGCGGTTAAGTCCTGACGGATGTTCCAGACGCAAAAAGAGTCCAATTTGCAAGTCTGACGAAATCCAGATCTCGGATTTATGTGTCCACTTTGTCAACAATGTGTCCTCCCTGCCCAAATGCCAGGGAACGCATTGAAAATCCACGGACATAGCACTAGAGGATCCCTTCGCGAGGTATAAGGCGAACAGGGAGCGAAATGCGATATCCTTTCTGCGGGGTAATGTTCGGCAGCCTATTCGCTTGGGACGGGGCGGTTTTGGATTGGGGTTTAATTCCATGATATAGGACCCAAGGCTAGGGTGAGAGTCTTGAAGTTCACCTTGACTTTGCAGTATTATCCTCAGACGTGCCAGAATCCAAGTCCAGTCAGCTTGACAAACCAAGATTATCTCACCGTCCTGGCTCACGAAGGGGTCTCGCTGGTCTGGAATAAGTCTACATACATTCCACAAGGGAGTAATCTATGCTTACGAGCACAATATCATATTAATAATGTACTCGCCCCGCCCGAATCCCTGCCACCTATCCCCTAATCCGCCGTAACAGTGTTCCCGGTTATCGACAGTGGTCCACCATGTACTCCCTATTTACCTGACTAAGTTTCCAGGATCAAGTTATGAGTACTCGCCGCCCCATCGCGCCCTCCAGGGCTGTTTATGCCACATGAAGTCTCCACTTCATCCAAATGACGTAGCTTCTTTGCAACTTTACGCTGTAGAAGAGGATCAAAGAGCAGCCACTCCTCCGTTGACGAAACGTGTTGCTCCGCGTACCCCTTCTCCCTCTTTACGAGGGCTTCGCTGTCAAATAAGATGCGGCCCCAATTAGACTTTGACGGGCGAGAGGCCGAAATGCGATTATCATGCTCAGATTCAGTGTTCTCGTCGAACAACGAGACGTCGTACCTGAATATTAACTAAGAAAATTGTAAACGATGTAATCACTCACTCACATCTCTTCGTCGAACATCTGGACGACACGGGCGGCCTATGCGGCTAGTAGGTCACTGGTCTATCCATTAAACCAGTAAAGCGGGCAGTACCAATTCTTGAGATGGTAAGGAGAAGATGCTACGGTGTTGCTTTTAGTCGGGTAGAATCCGGGACGACTCTATCCAGCAATTCGAGCGGTAAGCTCAAGTCCCATATTCATTAGTGTCAAATGGATGATGTGGATAGAAGGCGGGTGACCAGGAACCGGACTGCGTGTCTAAAAGCCGGTCGTATATCAATATTAGTATGCAAGCGGATGTGCGGCTTGAGGTATCTTAACAAGTTGCCCGCGGGTCACAGAATACGAGTGGGCATATTGCATAGCAGCTTCTTATATCCATGAGTCTGATGCATAGAAAACAAGACGTGGGCCACACGGGGTCTGTCCCAGCTGGCGGTACCCAGAGCCTCAGCCGACCAACTAGTACCGGGTTAGATGAAGCCAATCTATAGAACACGGCAGAGGTTAATGAACGAATCTAGAATGAAGTAAAGATATACAGACCTTGTTGGCAATGTCCAGAGCATCATGATCACTCGTTAGGCGAACATACGCCTTCTTCTTACCATCCGGGCTAGCAATTTGAAACAAACAGTCAGCCGACCTCGGTGAATATCTGGAACCACTACAAAGCGCACCGGATCAGGGTGTTGACCTTGGCCGCCTGTACATCGTACAACTTCTTGACAGCGTCCTTGATTTGCCTCTTGTTCGCCCGGGTATCACAGATGAAGACGAGGGTGTTGTGGTCCTCAATCTTCTTCATCGCCGACTCGGTGTTGAGGGGCGATACGATGGCCCGGTATTCGTCCATGCGAGGTGCATGAGGGATGGATTTCCGAGGATACTTGGGATCGCGAGGAAGGCGCAGGGTACGAGGACGGTGGAAGGAGACAGAGGTGCGGACTTTGCGCTTGACAGAGGACGACGCGCCCTTCAATGCTGCCTTCTTCGCAGTTTTGGCTTTTGTGTCCTTGCTTTTGGGCTCAACATCTGGTCAAGGGCGAATCGTGCCGTATATGGGTCATAGTAGATCATAACGAAGTCGTGTAAGGTGATTGAATGCACACAGCACCCAGACAACAACCTGTCAGCATTTCGTCCTGCTTTGACTAAACGATGCGCACCCTTCTTCTCCACCTTAGCCTTCGTGGTAGTCGGGGGCATTTTGAGGAACCTGACGATATTGGTAGAATTGTTGTTTGGAAGACGGTGGGTTGGGAGGAGGCCGGAAATTTGCAGAAATTCAGGCGAAGAGGGGTTGTTGTACAATCAGGGCGTCGCACACGTTGTACAGAGGCAGTTAGTTCTCACCGTCAAGAGAAGGGGAGAAAGGGGAGAAAGAGGTGGGTCAGGATTGAACTTTGTTTATCGGAACCAAACACATGCAAATATCGCGGCACGAGGTTCTTCCTTCAAATCAAGACCCTCCTCACACTTTGCTTTCACTCATTGCTAATAATGAGAACACGTAGGGTATCTCGCCAAAACATAACAAAGCATTTCAGACAACCAGCCTTGACTGTAAGAGACAGCTATAGACTTATGCGGCCGTGGTAGCACTCGTAGTGGGCGTGGTTGGAGCGGCCTCTGGAATGGTGCCCTCGGCGGCCTTCTCCTTCTCCTTCTCCACGGCAGCAATCCTCTTCGCTTCCTCGTGTACATCAGAGACTTGCTTGGACAATTCAGTGTAAAAAGTAAGCACTTTCAGGCCAATGGGCGAGTTGATAGCCCGAGTGTAATACTACAAATAATGTCAATGAGTTACAGTGGCGAGTTAGGTAGAAGGCAGTTACATCCTTAGCCTGGCTTGTGATGTGATGTTGGTCGTCGATGCTCTTGGCGCGTGCATGGGACTGAGCCAGAGCCTCCCGCGCCTTTGCACTCACAGTGGTATCAGGTCCACCGATCTTCGCACCAACAGCGGAGTCAAGACCCTTAATGTAGTTGACGAATCGTGTAGAGAGTCCCTATGACGTTCGTTAGTCGTCGGGTCAATGCTCGAGTATTGTCCAATGCCAAAACTCATCGTACCTGCTGTTTGTCGTATTCGATAGCTCTGTGGACTACGCCATCCGATAGTGCATACCCCTTCGCAAGGATCTCAGCCACGACTGGGACCCCCGTCAGTGTCAATCTCATACAAAATCGAATGACATACTTCCTGCCCTCGGTTTGTCGGTCTGCTCAAGTGGTGTTTGGGCTTGATCAGAGTGATGTGAATCTGGCTCATCCATTTGGACGGAGTCGCTCGTGACGGTCAAATGAACGCCATCGAGGGTGCCGCCATTGAGCATCAGAGCAGTCTTGGCGGCCTGCGATTTCGTGAAGTAGATCTGGGCAACATGAGAGCTCCGGTCAAAGTCGACTTTCTCTATCCTGCAAGTGATCGGCTAGTAAGTCCGCAGTTACGGGATGGGACGAGGTGCAGCGCACTTTCCGCAGAAGCTTAGGAAAGAAGTGGTCAGATCGCTAAACTCATAGTATCCGACGATGCTAGACATACTTGAAGAAATCCTTCAATGTCTGCTCTGACGTCGTCGGTGAGATATGTGAAACCTGGGTGGCATTATCGTAAGTGGGAGACTGCAGACACGATGATGAAGTCTACATACTTGTACAGGGTAAGTCCCGGTCATTGTAGGTCGTGGTAGGGGTTCAAGTGTGGGTTGCTGTTTGTGCTGCGCCCTGCGGTCTAAAAGAGGACGCTTGCGTCATGATTCGGCCACGTGATCTCGATGGGAATGAAATCCTTAAAATTTGAGAAGACGTATGCACGACACATTTACGTATCAAGTCCTCTTCAACGCGACAAAGCGGAGCCGAACGTAGACCACCGTCCAATTGCCTTCCGAATCCTTCATATCAACCCTACACATCTCCTCCACTTCACGCATGATTTGATCCGCTTCTACATCGCCAAAACTCGCCAGAAATGTCTTCCGTCCAAATAGATCTAGCCACCCTCTCAAGTCACTTGTGCCGAGAGGGGTCAATCGAGGATGCAAGGAGGCTGACTGGACTTCGAACCCCTGCTGTTCCAGAAGGGCTTTGTACTCGCTAGCAGAAGGGAAGTACCACGGGTCAAGTAGAGACGGGTCGTGCCCTCGGGTCCGAAGGACGTGGTGCAGAGCCGCACGAATGCCTACGCACAAGCCAAGGTGAGTCACTCTGGCGGGATAAAAAGGCCATTGCGTTCCTCACCTACAACGTTTCCATGGCCTCCCATCTCACCAACGAAGCGGCCCCCGTGCCTCAGCAAGGTGTGCGCATTACGGATAACAGCAGATGGATCTCGCTTGCACCAATGAAGTGCAGCATTTGTAAAGACTGCGTCATATATCTCGCGGTTGAGGTGCGACGGGAGTGGGTCCTGAACATCAAACACCTCGCATTGCACGCCGTTCGCTGTAGCAGCCTCCTTCTGAGGGATGTTAAGCAACCCGTCTTAACCCGTAGGTTCAGAAATTAAAGCTGCTTACCATATTCTCGCTTGCATCCAAGCCTAGGACTGTGCCATCACCCCCCACGATATTAGTCAATAATTTGGTAAGCTCGCCCGTTCCACAACCAAAGTCGACAATCTTCTCTCCAGAATGGGCATTCAGGAGGCCAAGAATGGGAGCTGTGTATGCATCACTGTAGACGAAAGATGCGGTAGTATTGTATTTGGTCGCGTTCCATGGATCAGCGGTCGATGGAGGCATCGGGATAAAAGGCGCGGAATACGAACCTCCGATACTCAAGGGCCTTCATATAACCTGCCCGCAGGAGCGGTGTAGCCCCGTATAAAGCCGTCGGCCGAAGGCCCAAACCTCGTAAGAACGGAGTTCACTTGTCCAAAACAGTTCATGAGAAAGTTTCATTACCAAACCCACAGCGTTGGGCCCAGCCTGTGGATGGGCGAGCCCTTTGTTCAAATTAATTTTGAAGAGCCCACCGTTGTGACGACTGGGACCTTCCGATCGTGATAGGGTTGGCCAAAGAGGCCTTTGTGAGGTGGGAAAGGTGTTTATGACCCTGTACGTGTGGGTCAAGAGCGCATCCGCTCTGACGTGACTATGGTGACTGTAACCGTTAAGTTTGACGTACGAAGTGCTCGCCCGCTCCTACCCGGAAACTAATGGGCCCTGGGCAAGTTGCCTTCCTCGCATATAACCGCGTGCTCTGGGAGCATGGTACTGGCTGGTACTGATCCACCTCCAAAGTTACCATGCGGATCTATAATTTAAGGTTCTCACTATGTGTGAAATATTGGTGCAGCTATCCCTCTTTGGTCCCATACTTGCGTTGTCGTCATTGGCGAGGAGGCCTTAGTGGCTTTATGTTAGTTCGAAGCGCCTTTCAGACGTTGAGATGAGGAGTTAACTTTGTGAAAAACCCTTGGGAACCTTGACCCGTCGAGGTCCTTCCAAGGTAAAGAGAGATAGGAGAAGGTGAGGTGTTCCGCGGGTTTCACATTACATTCTGGAAAAGCAGAAGTGGACGACGAATGTTGTGTCCACCTGAACCCCAGTTCGTCCCAACCCTCTCATTAGGGAATAACTAGGCCAGGGATGCCAGCACCATGTATGAATAGACTGTAGCTAAGTTCCGTGTTGCTTGCGTTCTCTCGTCTCCTCCGCTTCTCTCCAGTGTTGTCCTTTCCAAATGACCAATAGGATCATCAATTCCGTGATGACAAGCAGGCCTGCCCAGAGCATATAAAGGCCCCCATCTCCCATGGCCTGTTGCAAAGGAAAAGCTATTTCAGACGCGATCATCCCAGCGAATCCCCTTAAGGAACTGTTTGAGGCGGTTGCTGCTACTGAACGGCCGGGATTCGCGTCAACGAGATAGGCGAGAGCGCTGGCGTAGATGAACAGGACACAAAATCCAGATACGAATAAGGCCGCTACGGCGGCTGCCCAGTGCACTTTCTGAGCAGCGATCCAGGCATAGGCAATAACGGCAGGTGGTAGGACGAGCATTACCAATTTGGTGCTGTCCAGGCGCATCTGGAGACGATATTAAGTATGACAATGACCACGGATTGACCGTAATATTTACCTCTGCTACGCCCTTCCCTCCATTTTTTTCCGTGAGTTTGGTGAGATAATGGTCGGACCATCTCCCGCCAAGGATGTTCCCAAGCATACTACCTGTGGAGCGGGTTGGGCTAATACAACGTCCCTTCCTGGGAGCTACGTACCTACGCCGAAAGAGAAGAGGACGAGACCGATCTGAAGGGGCTTAAAATTGTGCGGGTCCGCCGAGAACGTGATAGAAGTAGTGAAGTATATACTGTACTGGAAGCCGAATAGCAATGCTATGGGCGCTTGTCAGTGACGTGGATTCGCAGACGGGAGCACGAACCTGTTGGAAGCAGTATGAAGAAATTGTTTTTCCGCCTGATGATGCTCCAAATTGGAGTCAGAGGATTTACGTCTAGTATTGAAACCTCAACAGTCGACGGGTCCACAAGCACGGGCATGAAACTTTTCTCGGGATCGGCTGCTTGGTTTGCAAGTTGCCGCTCAGCTTTCCGGAGAGCTCGCTCGGTAGCGCGCTCCTTAGCAGCCTGATATGTCAGGTTCCGTTCCCGCCGGAAAGTATCAGTGAAGAAGAAGAAGCTGCACAGAGCGATTCCGCCGAGGATGGTGAGGAGAAAGAATGTTGCCCTCCAGTTCCACGTGTTCGTAACCACACCACCGAGCAATGGGCCTAGTGATGGCCCAAGGAGAGGTGCGGCGTAGTAAACCCCTGCAGCCATGGTCAGTTAAGAATTGTGGAGAAAATTTTACGTACCCATCATAGTACCTCGTTCTTCAGGATAATATATATCCTATAGGGTGTCGTGAGGGTAGTGCACCTGATGACTAAGAGCTCACTGACGGCTAAAGTTCCTGAACCAATGGCGGATACTGCACTTGACCCAACCGCTTGGAGCATACGCATGCATATTAGAACGCCTATTGACTGGGAAAACCCTCCTATAGCAGATGCGATGACGAAAATCTAGAATTCTTTAGCACCGGAAGGGTGTCGGTCAATGGACACACGCACTAGCATGGACGACATGTAGACGATTTTGCGACCCTTTACGTCGCTCAGGGAGGACCATAGGAGAGGGGAGATCCCCTGAACCAAAATGAATAGCGAGAGACTGAGTGCGATTTGGTTTGTAGTGGCATTTAAATCACGTTGGACTTCTTCGATAGCCGCTGCGAGTATGTCAGTGCCTGGGTTTGCTCCCGAAGAGGTCACGCTCACGTTGATATATGAAAACACCGGTGTAAGGTGCAATTGCTGCATATGCTACAATGATAAGTATAACGAGCTGCACCGGCCATCCATCAATACCATAACGGTGACCCGGGTGTACTGGTCACCTACTTTGCGTCTTTGCGACCATTGGCGGGGATCGTCTAGTACGGGAACCTCATCGATATTCAACGGACATGATACGGTGCTATCCTTTCGTTTTGATTGCGACTCCTTGGATGGTAGAGCATGGGAAACGGGGACCTTGCCATTCCAGTAGGCCGGGTCGTGGTCGTGTGCCGACTTGGTGCGTAGCATTGCAACTGGCATGGTTGAGGGCCAAGAGGTCTCGGATGATAGAGTATGGGAAACGGGGACCTTGCCATCCCAGTAGGCTGTGTCGTGGTCCCTCAGCCCATATGCTGACTTGGTGCGTGGCATTGCAGCTGGTATGGTTGAGGAACAAGTGCTCTTGAAAGCTTCTTTGGCGTTGAGTAATCGACTCGGAGGTGATAGGAAGACCAAGTGCGGGGTGCAAGTGGAGGGGCTCTGTCAAGCCGTTTTCAGCTGGCGGACTCAGGTAGAAGTCAATGTACGCTGTCAAATCGGGAACCGTATGCATATAAAAGGTCGGAAGCCACGATATTTCTGTGGCAACGGCCATCGTCCGGGTTATTGGAAGTGTCCGGGTTACCCCGCGCTCGGGCGAAGCGATTGCGGTACCCATTTTTCCATAAGGGTCTCAAGATGCAAACTTCAGATGACTGGCGAATTACAGGCCATAAAATAACCTACGCATCGTATCTTTCTTAGCTAGCTCTCTAGGGCGGGCTCCCAGAGGGCAAATATGGAGCATGATTGTCAAAATGAGAGAGGAAAGAGATCGAGCAGTATGCCCAAGGAGGGCGGGAAGGTACGAGAGGAGTCAGGGACACATGGGCAGCGGGGTGGTCGAGCGGAACCGAGCGGGATGCGTCGTTCGTCCTTGTAGTATTGTAGAAGGACATCGCAGGATCCTTGGGGCAATAAAAAATTGGAAAGAAATCAATTGTAGAATCGGTCCGGGAAGGAGCGGGACTGGCACGGAACCGGTACGGCATCGGCAATCAATTGACCCAGGATTTCTATTCCTGGGGCTCCTCACTCCTCCAATTTCCGACCCCTCGATGGGGTGCGATGGGGTACGACAAGGTGGGCCATGCTTTGTGTTGGTGGGGTGTATTGACGTTGACGTTTCTGGAAGAACCACGTCATCGGGCATTGCAGGCAACGGGCATATTCTTAGAATTCCATCTATTGGACCGTAGATGCCCTCGTGCGTGGTATTGAATAACATTCCAAGTCGACGCCCTGCGCGCGATCGACCGCTGTCACGGCCTGTCACCACATACCCTCAATCTTCACCCACTTCACCCACCTCCCAAGCCACTCGCGTGACAAGTAATTCGGATAATATCGGGAGTGTCTCCGGGGCCCCGTGCGCGCAGGTATGTATTTACTTAGGACACAATCACGCGATAATAGTCCCTTTCTTGTCAGTGCGTAAATAGAGAGCAGTTTAGAAGAATAGGGCACGGGTCTACCTTTGACATCGGTCGAGAAAGAGATGAGGCCTGCCTTGCGCGTTTCACTCCCATGGTCTTATACTATATATATATCCTGGAGGAAGAGGCGTTCAACCAGTGTGGCAAGCGCAAATAGCCGCAGCCAGTACACACAGCACTGAGCACGAAGGAAAGTGACCTCTTCGCAAAAGAGAAAATAACCTTCTGGACGAAATTACGAAGTGAGCCCTATTCACCACTCCTGCGCACAGGCCTTTCACGCGATAGCCGAGTCCCGAGGACGTGATACCGCTCGCCAATTCCACCACCACCCAGAGCAAATGTCGACTGGGAAGAATCTGTTCTCCGAATCGTCGAGCTGGAATTCGAGGCACTGAATAATTCGTGAAAAGGCAATGGGCGATGTCTCTATGCAGTCGATTATTGAAGAACATGGCATGCCAGGAATATGTCGAGTAGGTGTATATATCGTCTGGTGGTGACCCTCTCTCTGGCCCGCTGAAGAGCCGGGTAGTACATGTGGGAGAAAATAAACG
>Ga0307513_10007932_pt1 | contig 13659 bp, 13 predicted proteins | sample 15_EM_MG_FD_202174 | JGI IMG/M metagenome (GOLD analysis project Ga0307513, IMG submission 202174) | Populus trichocarpa ectomycorrhiza microbial communities from riparian zone in the Pacific Northwest, United States - 15_EM | ecosystem: Host-associated > Plants > Roots > Unclassified | place... | reverse complement strand
ACATGGAGGCCGATCAACGAAGACCCCGCTGCACAAGAGGATGAGCTGCCCGGTGTGCTCATCGTCCGCATCCGCGAAAACCTCGACTTTGCAAACACCACCCACCTGAAAGAGCGCTTGCGCCGTCTGGAGCTGTATGGTACGCGCAAGCACCATCCTTCGGATGCTCCGTCGCGCGGACGAGCAAACGTGCTCGTGTTCCACATGGCAGACGTGGAAAGTGTGGATGCTAGCGCCACGCAGATCTTTTTGGAACTGTTGGAGAGCTCAAAGTCGCGTGATGTGGTGTTATATTTCGCACATGTGAGAGAAGGCCCGATGCGGCTTTGGTGCAAGGCTGGGATCGTGAACTTGCTCGGGGAGGGAGCGTTCCAGCAAGATGTGGCCGGCGTCATTGCGAGGCTTGAGCAGGTTGAGGGAATCACGATGCGGCGACGGAACGGACTAGAACGATAAGCTGGACATGTTTTGGAAACACTTCTTGGTGTTCTTTTAGGACTATATATCCATCCATGTATTCACACATACTTGGTCGCACTTGTGTACATATTCCTCCTCTCAGCTCTGAACGTAATACGAGGGGTTGTCTTCAATGAGTTTATAGTAGCTTACAAATCCCAACTATGTTCGTCCTATTACGGAAGGAATAGATACTCGTTCTGGCGTACGCGAGACTCCTGCCCCGGACGCTTTACTGCTCACTGGTGAAGACAGCGGCCATGCCCATGCCAGTTCCGATACACATCGAGGTGACAAAGACCTTACCCCTGGTCTGGCGCGCGATGTTGTAGCCTGTGGCGATCTGCCGAGCGCCCGTGCAGCCCAGAGGGTGACCTAGGGCAATAGCACCGCCGCTACGAGTGGCATTCGTCAGTACGCATTTCTCCACAAGCGCAAGGAGAGAGCTCTCACTTCAAGTTAACCTTCTCAAAGGGCAAGCCGATATGTTTCACGCTCATAACTGCCTGGCTGGCGAACGCCTCGTTGATTTCGTAGAAGTCGACGTCCTCCTTCTTCAGACCTGCCTTCTTGAGTACGGCAGGGATAGCAAACGCCGGGCCGATACCCATGACCTTGGGCGGGACGCCGACGACGGTGGCCGCGACGAACTTGCCGAGGATCGGGAGGCCGAGCTTCTTCGCGACCGAGCGGCGGGCGAGGAGGACGGCAGCGGCACCGTCCGAAACCTGGGACGCGTTGCCGGCGTGCGTCGTTCCGTTCGCGTCGAATGCGGGCTTGAGCTTCGCCAGGCTCTCCTTGGTCACGCCGTCCCGGACACCATCGTCGTCGGAGACGACCCGCTCGACTTCCTTCTCGGTCTTTGGGTCCACCCACTTTACGGGCACGGGCACAATCTCGTCCTTGAACTTGCCCGCCTTGAGCGCCTTGGCGGCGCGCTGGAAGGACTCGGCGGCGAAAGCATCTTGCTCTTCACGAGTGATCTTCCACTGCTTGGCGACATTTTCTGAGGTGATCCCCATTGGGAGCAAGCAGTCCTCGGCTTCTGGATTAGAGAGGACCTTGTCCGAGTATGATTTTGGTTGTGCTGATGGTCCGTAGCCCATTGTCATCGATTCAACACCAGCACCTAGAAATGCGAGAGCGGTGAGTTCGTAGTTCTAGCACCCAAGGGGGGGAAAGACGAAGTGAACGATGACGCCAGCTCAAATAACCACGATGGAGAGGAGGGTTTTGATACTAGGGAAGATACGCACCAATACCAATGTCAATCTGGCCGACTCGTATAGCATTGGCGATCACATTTACAGCCGTGAGACCGGATGAGCACTGACGGTTAACGGTTTGGAGGGATGAGGTGTGGGGAATTCCAGCATAGAGGGCAGCCATACGAGCAGCAGCGGCACCTCCGCCAGCTGGGAGAACGTTGCCAACGCATACGTCCTCAATGAACTTTGGGTCGAGGTTGACAGTCGTGTAAACGGCTTTGAGAACGGCCGCAAGCATTTCCTCTGGATGAGTATCCTTAAAACCACCCTTTCGAGCCTAGGATCAAAATGCATTGTGAATGGTTTGGTATTTGGAGGAGCGCATCTGGCAGTGGCTGACCTTTGTAATGGCGGTTCGGAGAGCGGAGACGATGACGACGTCATCGTCGTGTTGGGCAAGGATTGCAGATTTTCCGCTCATCGTTGGTGGTTGGTGGTGGGGTGTGGGGTGTGGGGGTGTGGGTGGTGGTTGAGCCGGAAGGGGTCAAAGGAGTCAAATGTAGCCGGGCTCGCTCGCATGTGAAAGTACGGCACGCAGACAGCCGGATATCCGTTAGTTACTCGGTCGGTAGAGCGGGTAGCAGAGTACGAGAGCAAACAACTCCATCCACACGGAAGGTCTCTAGCGGACTTCACTATGAGGCCGTTCAAGTTGCGCCGCTCAAACCGTGTGGCTCCGCTTTTGCCTCTCCGTCAGAGTATATAGCTTCACCAGGCCACCATAGCAACTCTCTCTCGCTCATTTATCTTCGCCCCCGCCCATCCCAAGCTCGCAAGATTCATATTATGGGGTGGTTTGCTCTCCGCTGCATCGGTACGTCGCGACCTACAGGATTGCAGCAAAACACTCATGTTCTTTCTACTAAAGCCATCGTAATGATGCTCGAGTTCGCTGCCACTGTTACTGGCCTTGGCATTCACCTTCGCTTTGGAAAATGGGATAACCGCCCCAGTACCACGCCTTCAAACTCGACCTCCGATACCCTAGACCTTTCCCTCAATACCGACGGACTATATCTTGCCCCTGCGGTCACAGGTATCGGCATCTTCCTGGGAGGCTTCACCATAATCATTGTTCTGCCTTTGTGAGTATAACTCAGGTAGATTGATTTGTTATTGACCATCGAGAGTAGATTTGTGCTGGGGTTAAGGAAACCTAGCTCGGCCGCAATGGTACCGTTATTCCATTCCATCTGGACATACCCCGTCACCTAACCGCTTCATTCACCACTAGCTTGGCGTCGAACTACTTTGGACTCTCGTCTTCTGTGTCCTTTGGCTAGGTACTTGACATCTTCGTATCTTCGTATGCGAGACACCCGCTCATTGGTGGCCGTTTCCTGCAGCGGGTGGCGTGATCTCTCTTTTAGGGAGTACATTCCCTCTCACGAGATCCTGTCAGGGTTCCGGTGCGTTGCTCGACCCGCTACACACCAGTTCTGTCTAATCGTGCCGGCAGGGTTGTGTATGGAGGTCCAAGCCATGAAGGTATTCTGTTGGTTAAGCTGGCTAGCCTGTAAGTAGACCCACACCCGTGCTCTAGTCTCATGCTCCGGCCTCGCTAATTACCCTCCGCACCTCAGTCTTCCTCTACTTTATGCTACTCGTCACCCTTGCTCTCGTAGGCAAGAGTCGGGGTAAAGAACACGTCATCAGTTGTAGCACCACCCACGGCGAATTCTTTTCTCGCACACCCGCCCCTCCGTCGATGTATCCCCGTCGGGGTGATAGATACGCTGACTCTGGGGGAGAGTTCAAACGCGACATCTCGCAGAACGGCAGCACCAGTCATCGCGGCCAGAGTATCGACACCGAGTCCGTGTACTCAGACCTCGATCGACACGTCCTTCGTGCCCCGACTTCCCGCCACAAACGAAGCGGGACCGCTCCGACACCTGTCATCATTGCACCCCCAGAATGGCACGAGATGGGTCGGGTCTCCCCCGCCAAGCTTTCCTTCAGTAAAAAGGAGGGCCGGTTTAGTATTTCGGGCAGCGACGAGGTCGATATTGCCAGCCTGCAGAGGACTGCCGAACCTGATGCCGAGGCAAAGATCGTCCCTGCTAGTCTTGTCTAGCACCCTGTTCATCCCCCTGACCGCAACTCGGACTTTGTAGAACCTTCTTGATAACGGACCACACGTCCTGGTTTGAATGACTCTGATGTACCGTATATGCTACTACGAATGCACCGACGCCCGTTGTACGCTTGCCCTTCTTCAAAACGGGTCACATATGACGTGCTTTCGACCTGTTTGCGACATTCGTTCGTTTCGACCTCTTCTCACCCTCGACAGGTCGAAAGAATGTCACAAAAAACGCGAGGTGTAATGGTAAACCCCAGTGTCGTCAACGAACTGATTGCCGGGAGCGTGGCTGGCGCGGCGCAAGTGATTGTCGGGCAGCCGCTCGATACCATTAAGACGCGTGCTCAGATTGCCCCTCGTGCGTATCACTCTATCTCTCAATACCGAACGGAAGGTAATTGTACTGTAATTTGTAGGAGGAATGTTCGTGAGTGTTAGAAAACCCGTGCCGCAATTCGGACCATTAAACGTGGGCAATGTCACTCAGAAAGGGCCTATGGACATTCTGGTACAATCGGTGCGCAACGAAGGGGTATTCTCGCTGTATAAAGGTAAGGATCGGAGGCGTTGCGTATGGAAGCCGACTCACGGTCTCCTCGACAGGTATGGCAAGCCCATTGGTGGGGGTTGCAGCAGTCAACTCTCTCCTCTTTGCTGCATACAACGTCTCGAAGCGTGTTGTTACACCCTTCCCGGACATTACTCTTCCACAGGTAGCTTTGGCAGGGTCGATGGCCGGTGCCGTCAACTCTGTTCTTGCAAGTCCCGGTACGTCCTATCATTATTGCACTTAGGATGGGCTTCCATTTGAAAACTGAACTGGACTATTCCGTCCGGTTTTGTAGTGGAACTCTTTAAAGTAAAGATGCAAGGACAGTATGGGCTCCCTGGAGATAGGCGACTACGGACGGTAGTAGGCGATACTTGGAGAACCTGGGGCTTTCGGAAAGGGATCATGCGCGGCTTCTGGGTCACTGTCGCACGCGAGATACCTGCCTATGGAGCGTGAGTACACCCCACAGGTGATATATATTCACACGTTGGTATTGACCTACTCCCTGCAAAAGATTTTATACAGGATTTGAGTTTAGCAAGCGGAAGTTCCAATCGAAATATGGTCAGCAGATTCCCGTCTGGGCACTTCTGGCCTCCGGTTCGAGCGGTGGGGTAAGTGTCCAGACTCTACTATTTGAACCCATATCTGAACTGCCGCATTCTCCGTAGATCGCGTACTGGCTGGCCTGTTATCCATTAGGTTTGTCGTTCCCTGCTTCTTATAGTAATTCCGCGCTGATTATCTAATGTCCAGATGTCGTCAAAAGCCGGGTCCAACTCGCTGAAAAGCCTCCGGCTCATTGGTTGTACATTGGGCATGAACTACGAGCTATTGTTCGGGAAGGTGGACTGTAAACATATTCTCCCTACCTTCACTCATTCTGAGACTAATACCAGAACAGTGGCGGTCTTGTGCGGGGCATCACACCATGTCGTACGTAAATCGCGCGGTTCCTCCAAACGACGACTGATGGGTTAGCCAGTGCTTCGAGCAATCCCAGCAGCAGCGGCAACCTTTACAGGTTTCGAGCTGACTCGCGAATTCTTACGAGAGCAAACAGGCATATGATGTTCGTCAATCGTGGTCCCGGAATATAATTCATTGGACTCGACCAGACGATACGATAGCCTAGCCACCTCCACGTCTGACCTTTTTGAGCCTTCGCTTCTTTCCAATTAACGCGCCAATGACCTTTCCCGGTTTATGTGTTTCCAGCTCACTTTTCGATTTCTTGACCGTAGATATTTTTGTTGACTTGGTGTCGGACAACTCTTCTTGTTTAACCCTCTTCCGTGGTCTTGATGGTTCTTCGTCTTCCCCTCTTTTTCTTTTCTTTGAAGGAGTATTAGGTTGAGAACCAGTGAGTTGGCCAGGGTCGTTTCGCTTAGCGCCGTCAGCTTTCGCAGTCTTCTTTGGCTGGAGCACATCTGATCGCTTGTCCTGTAAGTATAAATGACATCAGTTTCCCATCTCTGGAAATAAGGTGTTCACGTACCTTTGCGTTGGTGCCTGCGAAACGGTGCTCGCTAGTGCGCCTCTTAACGATTAGAGTATTCTCAATCGAGAACTCCAAGATGAGCGTCTTCTTAGACTTGGTCGCCTTATCACCTTGGCCTTCAAACTCCTTGAGTATCTCCTTCGCTCGGTGAAGTTGTGCTTTCGTCGTCTCTCCTCCTTTCGTCTCATTCTCCAGAGTTCTGACGAGATCTTTGGTGTCCTCCTGGTACCATTCGCGAAGCAAAGGCTGCACGTCTGGGTTGTTGTTTGCCCATCGTAAGACCCGAAGAGCGTCGGCATGATCTCTCATCTCCAGGAAACCATATCCCTTGCTTCTACCTTTACCAGTCAAAGGATCGACGCGATCCGAAAGACGAACAATCTTTGCTTGCTTCACTCGGCTCGTGAGTTTGGATCGTCCCTTCCCTGACGCGTTTTTCTCCCCTGTTGTAGCCGTCTCCTCGAGTTTGCGTCGTTCTTGGTTTGCAGCAGTATCGGAGGACTCGTCAGGGGTTAAACCTTCGCGTAAATGGTCTTTGACTTCCTTCTCGAACGCTTTACAGGCATGGAGAGCGAGTTTCTTTACACTTCGTTCAGACACAAAAATTGGTAGTTGTCGAATGCTGAGACGAGTTTTTGATACGTAAAGCGATGGATTGGATCGAAGGAGGAGACGGCGTTGGTTGAAGCTGCTGACGCGTTTCTCTACCTCGACAACTGGGAGAGTGCTTGCAGCTGGGGCATTGGGGAAGATGACTGCAAGCCATAGTTAGTAAAATCACTCTAAATTACAACGGGATTTGTCGACGACACACACCTCCTTCGCGCATAAGATAGACGTTACGCTTATCTTCCTTTTCTCGTTTCTTTATTCCTTCGTCCTTCAGCTTTGCCGCCTCATCCCGAGTGACTGCTCGAGTGACGTCCAGAGTGCGACCGTGGATCACCAAGCCGCGCGCCAAGCTGGAGGATGGGTCTGGGGTAAGCAGAGAAGGCAAAATAGCAGCTGCATTCTTCGATTTTGTCGGTGATAATAATCGCGACGCAAGACCAGTCTCCTTGCTTAGGGTTTCGGACAATTGTATTACTTTGTCGGCGTCTTCCCGTTTCCAAAAGCAAGTGAACGCAGTCCCTCGAGAGCGTTGTGTCTCATAGTCTATAGTGATCCGGACGTATCGAAGTGGACCGAAGGCCCGGAATCTGATGATATTGGTCAGTGGACATTGGGAAGACAGCTGAAAGCTTACAATATACGAAGTTCGTCTTCTGTTGCTTCATAAGGTACATTGCGGATGAACAGAGTGGTTCCAGCGTCAGGCTGTGGCAGCTGTGGTTTAACAGGCTCCCCTCGATCACTATCACCTTCGCTGACAGAGTCTCCGTCGGGTTGTGTAACGGAATCGGCGTCGATTTCGTGCACACCCAACCCGTCCTCGCTTAGGGCTTCATCGGAATCGGAATCGGAGTCATCCTCCGAGTCAGACTCCCTATCGGAGTCCATGTCGACGTCCTTGTCCTCGGCTTCTTCTTCAAACTTCCCCTTTTCGCCCTCCCACCGTTCCTTGCTCAGGGCCCAGTCGACGGCGATAGGTCTCCCTCCAACCCTCTTTCCGTTCAAATCTTGCAATGCCTTTTCCGCATCTCCCCTTGACAGCATCCACACAAACGCGAAACCTTTTGCCTTTGGTTTCCGAGATTTGCCTGCTTCCTCGCTCGGGGGTTCGCCTTTCTCCTTGGGAGTATCGACAGAATAGACTGGACCATGAGACAAGAACAGGGCACGAAGTTCATGTTCGGTGACATTCCAAGGTAGATTGCGAATAATCAAACGGCTCGAGCGATTCGGAGACTTCTCCAACCTCCTCTTCAGTGCTACGCTGAGAAGCGCTCCTTTGAAGGTATGCGCGTGAAGATGCTCAATAGCAAATTGAGCTTGAAATGGGGTGCTAAAAACTACACGGGCTGTCGTTGGATCGGTGGTGCCGTCCAGGTTGGTTGTTGGGAATACAAGCTTTTCAGCGCCGTCTTGTTTCCGGACTTTCTTCCAGAGAGCCTTTGCTTCTATTGCAGGAGGTAATGAGGAAATGACAACGGTTCGGATGGCGAGAGGATCGGCCGGAGTTTTTATACCAGCCTTAGTTGGTGTGCGTAACCTGGCGGCTCGTTTAGGGGAAGATTCGCCCGGTTTGGGCTAAGGTATTTCAGAGCTCGGTAAGCATAAATCCCTCCGTTCAACGATGTGTGCACGAACCTTCTGCCCTGCCCATGAGACACGCAGAGTTCGACCGTTAAGAATAACTTTTCCATCTTGCACGCACTTCTCTGCATCCTCCTTTATAGCGAAAGTGACGTATCCCACCCCTTTTGAGACCTTAGTCTCCTTGTCGAGCACGACGAATGCAGTTTTGATAGGCGCGATATCAGAAAAGAGTGCCTGTAGGTCGGTAGAAGTTGCTGTATATGGAAGATTGGATACAAATATTGTCGATCTGCCCGGGAACAAGAAATACGATTTGAGCCTCGAAACCAAGGTCCGGTGCTTGGACAAACCCATGCGTAGCCGATGAATCAACAATCATCTGGTCCTCGCCTTCATCTCCTTTTCGCTTCCCGGGCATTTTTATGGTCGCGCGAAGTGTGGTCCGACCTTGCCAGTAGTAAGGTCCAAAGTTCGACTTCCTTTGATCACTTCAATCCACAGGACGGTCGAAGGAACGCCAGGACAACTATATCAATCAAGAATATATCATGTATTACGACCATAATTGTAATCCCCGGCTAATCCAAAATACGTCTAGCACATTAATTCTTGCGAGGAATGTTTCTAACTCAAGCAGCAATCTTAGTCTTTCCCATAAGGTCCACAAGGACATCAACATCACCCTTAGCAGCAGCCTTGGGTAGCGGCGCGATCTCCTCGGCTTCTTCGCCCTCTTCACTCTCCTCTTCATCTTCCTCAACATATTCTTCTAACTCGTCTACGTCTCCAAGAGCACTGGAGTTGCCGTGACTCTCCAATGCTTCCCTGAGCTTCTCGATCCATTCGTCCTCCTCACTGCCGTAGTTGCCATTCACCTCGAGTTTGATAAGCTTAGGGAAATGGCTCCTGATGGCTTGTGCGAGTACGATGAACGCCTTCTCTCCAATCTCCGCCTCTTTGATATTCAGCTCCTCGAGCTTAGAGCACGGCCCCTTCACGAGAGCCTCGGCGATGATAACCCCTCCGCGCGGCAGGATCTGATCTTCGGAGATGTTGAGTATCCGGAGTTCAGGCCAGTTTGGCAGAGCCTCAGCCAATGCCTTTGAACCAGCTACCTTGAGCCAGTTGTCACTGACGTCGAGATGTTTTAGGCCTTTGCACTCGGAAAGTGCACGGATGAGCCCAACCATGACTGGAGTTCGGATGGTGTTTTGGTAGAGTCTTACATCCTCGAGTGTGCTTGCATGCGCCTCTAAAGCCTTGCACCAAATCTCTGCCTCTGCCAGAGTCTCCATGTTCCACCCTAGTCGATTATTAGAGACGATGAGCGTCTTAATTTGCGTTGGTCCGCGCCCATCATACTTCGAGTTGACGGCTGCGTCATACAGAGCTTGGGCGACAATCTTTCCACCTTCATTTCCGAGACCGTTGTCAACAAGACGGAGTTTTTGGAATGATCGGTTCTTTGTAAGGAAGGAGACGAGTGAAGGTGCGCATCGAGGACCTAGCGCGTTGCTGCTCAGATCCAGTTCGTCGATCGGCTTGTCCTCAAGAGCATCAAGTATGGCTTGCAACGATATTGGGAGTTCCCACTCCTTCCTGGTAGTGAACATATCGGAGAGATTAATTGTCTGAGGGGGTCGTTAGTTTCGATCGGTTGGAATTGGTGGATGGGGCGGACCTTGATCGATTTACACCCTTTCAGCACTTCTGCAAAAGGTCTGACTGCATCTATTCCCCATGTATTCCCACTGATATCGATCGCCTCCACGTCAGGCATGGCAGCAAGCTCGCGTAGATGCGGTTCTACATCCACTGCTGTATCAAATTTGAGACCTTTGCCCTTGAGAGAAAATATTTTAGTCATGCTGGTACTCGTAAGATGGGTCGTGAGGTTGAAATCTGAGGTGGGGGTGTAGCGTTCAGGATCAAGACAGGGTAGCGCGCGTCTACCAACTTGGACACAATCACATCGAGATGGGTGACGAAATCGACCTGCAGACCTTGTTGTTCACCTCGAGATGCCTTGTACCGCGTATAACGCGGTGGGTAAGCTACATTGGGATTGATCTGGTGATTGATTGCCTGAAGAAACCCAAACACTGGGATAGCCCCTTCGCGACTAATTTGAATCTCGCTCAAGTAAATTCCGCATGGTTGTGTATATAGAATCAACCGGGATTGTCGATCGAGAGCTTGCGTGAGGGGTCATAGCAAATCGGTACCATTCTTGTGGCCGCTATTTGTACGGTGTTGCTCCCATTCAACTCACGCAGGATACTAATAACGTGCTCCAGTCTGCCATATATACTGCCTCTCTATCAGCTCTTTTTTAGATATGATGCTCAACTCATTAAATCGTTACGTCTATCACCTCACGACAACTGCACAGCAACTCTATTGAGCTGCCTATATGACTCGGGCCAATGCTTGGGGTCATTGCGGCGAACGTCTTCTCTTCCGCTTACAGAGGGACGTTCCAGGAAATGAAGCAGAATTTTTATTACAGGGAAAGCTATGGAATGCGCCCTCAGCGCCTTCCAAGGCGTCTTATGGTCGAAGAAGACTCTTTCCCCCCTGCAAACGAAGATTGCAACTAGCGAATAAAAAGGCGGTAGGTATGGGTATGATCAAAGATATGGGTAGGATGTATATCCTGTATTGGATGCTGGGGATGCTGGGGATGCTGGGGATGCTGCTGGTTACAGGGTTTCAAGTACAATGGTACCACCGTTCGACGGCGGCGCCACCCAACAAATGCTGCATTGGGACTCAGTAGAGATTCATGAGCTTTCTTTTGTTCTGATAGGCGCGTTTCTCAACACCCAAATTTCGACCTTAAAACACAGTGATTGATGTACGTACACCAGTTCGATGACAAGTACATGAAACTAGATAACCAAGAAAGTACAAACTCGAGAATATAATGGCATATATGACTATAGACTGTGAATAATGCTGCGAATGCTCGAGTTGCCACGAAAGGAGACTCCACTGGCCCAACAAGGAGAGCCCTCGTTTAGTCCAGTAGCTTATTCCTAGAGTCTGACTGTAGCTCGCATGTGAGTGGTCAAGGGTCAGTAGGAAAGATAGAGATGACTTACGATTGAGACGCAGGGGGAGCCCGCACTGACTCCAAATATCATTGGGATCAGGATAATGGTAGAAGTGGAACTTAAGGAGGGGATCTTTGAATGATACAGTGAGACCCTTCGGAGGAGCGTTGGCCGTGTGAAGGCACGATTTCAAAGTCTTAGCATCACGTACCCCTGCGGGGTCTGCGGTAGTGATTGGGGCGGGATCAGAGTTCGTTGCGGTAATGCCCTCAACCCTCTCAGGCTCCCCGGATGTAGCTCCTTCAGAAGGATCATCGCTTTCATCCTCGCTGGTAAGAAGGAAAGGGTCCGGAAGATTAACGATATCGTTGAGGAGCTGCTTGTATGCCTGCTCCTGCTCCTTTACCTTGCTCAGATTCCCCTGAGCAGGCCGCGTGTGAAGCGGATCGTCGATCTCGTCATCAGAGTCAGAGGAGATGCGTGAGACGTTCTCCTTATCTTCCTTTGTGTGAGTGAGTACGACTTGGACCCGGTGCCTGCTCGGTTTGGGGGCAGCCTTCGATTTCTTCCTCGCGTTCACGCTCGTGTTCGCGGCGGCGAGGGGCTTGCGAGCGCGGGGCTTCACGTTAGACTCGGCAAGAACTTTATTATATTTCAAAGTGGAGAATGGTCCTTGCGGAATATCCGCCTTCGCGGCCGGCTTAGGTTGCTCGGCTACGATGGTGAGTAAACCTCGAGGAAAAGAAGCAGATGGCATACCTGGAGAAGCTAACTGCCCCTCCTTCGATGTATGTCCATTCTCAGATTCACCACCGCCAAGCTTCCCTTTCTCACTGTACTCCTTCATCTTCACCGACAGGAGGCCTAGTGGCAGCGCACGACCCACCGTGCTCGCATTTCTAGCGGCAGCCAAATGGTTAGAAGTATCCTTTCCCTCTTCTTTGTTCGCTTCCTCATCCTCTAGCGTGGTTGGCCAGTCACCGTCGTTGTAGACAACGCGCGCGTGGTCTTTGAGATAGTACATGGGTGGAGGCGTTGGCTGACGCCTGAATACATCTGCAGCCCTGATTGGGCAAGGATAGAACGAGGTGGCTGGTGAGTAATAGGCCATGGCGACAAAAGTATGGTGCGGGGGATATGGCGGTTGACTCCAAGTGGTACGAGGGTGTTTGTAGTGTCCTTTCTAGATCTACGTGGCCTTATATGTGAGGCAGTAGGGGTACGGCCTCTCCTTGTTATTCTTAGCCCTGGTCCACTTCCACTCAAGGATGTGTTGCGGTAGCGTATAGACGTGCTCCATGCAGTTCATCTGCAGTTCATCGGCTGGCCGAGTTGCAAAGGTCGGACCGAGGTTAATCCACTTCCCCTGTCGGTAAACGCGATTGCTCGGTACGTCTGATGTTCCAAGTTTAAGAGCTTCGTCAGGTTTGCATGAACAAGGGCCATATATCGACCGGAGAGAAAGTTCTTGTCCCCAAACTGACCAGTCGCACGACACCGACTCAGCGACACCAACGGCCAGCACCGACTCCGTCTGGACTGCGGTTCTTGACAAATTCCGGTGCTGGAGAGGACTGCCTAATATTTATTCGAATATTACATTATCGACCAGTGGAAAGAGAAGGGTTCGAGTTACAATAATAGTTGGTCGGTGGGCTTCTGGCGGTCACTAGCCACAGCTATTGAAATCCTGTTCCTGCTCCCACTTTTGCAGAGCTTTTCGGGCCTCAGTTTCACCCCACCGTCCCCGAGCAACTTCTTGCCCGTCTATGTGCAAAACAGGAATCCAGTAAACGTATTTTCTCAGCCACGATTCTTGACCTGGGTCACGAATGTTTACAACTTCGAGGCCAAATAGGTGCTAGAGTTATAGAACATCAGAGAAGATCACTAGCACAGAAACACGATGTGACGCACGTCTTTCTTGACTATTGAGAGGGCTTCTTTGGCATCCTGAAAGGGCATTAGAGGAAAAGGATACACCTCGGATGATGTGTGACGTGACTTACGTCGCAAAGTGAGCATTGAGGCCCTGAAAACAGGGTGAGCTTGGGCACTCTGGTGGCAAGAGAACGTTGGTTAGGCTTCAGGAGTCTCCCAGTGGTGAATACGCGTAATGCAGCGCGTCCTTGCATTCCGGTCTAGTGAGCTCGCCTGGTGGAGATGATTCAAAACTTCGATCGGTTTCTCAACTCCTCATGTCAGAATTTGGGTGTTCGAGGGTTCGTTTCGTCTTCCGTGCCCGAGGTACCTGTACCCAGTGCAAGATTACATATCTCCAGTATCCGCACCGAGCCCCGGCCTTACACTATAAGTTCGTAATACTTAATCCTCTTAGCCGGTCCTTTAGTTTTTCATATCCATTTCGCATCTGCTCCACGCTCATTTCACATCTATTTTGCATCCGTTTCACATCCGTTTTGCTTGTCGTCACTATATAGATCGTCCTAGATTACAGGGTAATAGACAAGGTTTATTCGCAGTCCCTCCGTTCGCACATTATTTTAACACCTCACACTCTTCGCACGTACGCACTT
>Ga0307513_10007931_pt1 | contig 13659 bp, 18 predicted proteins | sample 15_EM_MG_FD_202174 | JGI IMG/M metagenome (GOLD analysis project Ga0307513, IMG submission 202174) | Populus trichocarpa ectomycorrhiza microbial communities from riparian zone in the Pacific Northwest, United States - 15_EM | ecosystem: Host-associated > Plants > Roots > Unclassified | place... | reverse complement strand
TTTTTGACTTCTGTGATAAAATTAGACTGGTTACAGTCATGGTTAAGGCCCTGGGGCATCAAAAAACTGGATCTAACCAGTTTTAACCTATTTTATAAGGTAATATTTTACAATTATGAATCAGTAACTTTGTTAATATTCTTCTGAGCTTCAAAATTAGCCCAAAAATATTAATTTACATTAATAATTGGTGTTTCTATGGAGTAAGTCTGGTACATATACTATTTGCAACAGTATTTTACATTTTCAACCATATCTCTGTCAATTTTAAACTAATTAATATGTTCTTGGGTATGTTTTAAAGGCTAGTAAAAAGGCTACAAAAAGGTAATTCTAATTGATCAAGACCAGTCCACTTAGACCAGTCTTTTTGTAGTTGTTAAATCTCAAAAATAGATAAACTCAAAGTAGAGTTTGTTGTAGAAGGCCATTACATTTTAAAGATTAATATCAAAATTAATAATTTTAAAATTGATTCTAATGTTAAAATTAGACTTGTAGCTGCCATGCATATGCATTGGCCCACTACCACAAGTAATGTATCACTAAAGGCAGTAGCAAATTTCCAGCACAAAGTATGTTTTTTGGAAATTGTTCTACAGACTTTGTCAATTTCATGAAAAACATCAGCAAGTATGCGAGAAGAAAGAATATCATTTGGGGATTGTGTGAACCCTGAACTTTTTTCAAGTGGATCAAGATCTCTTTCAATATTGATCTCAGAAATGCTATCACTCTCATCTTTACCATCAGATTCAATATCTAGATCTCAATTTTCAATATTTTCAGCTGAGAGAGATGGAGGTTTGATGACTTGGATTATTCCAATATTTCTGCACTCCAAAGGTTCTGGAGCTATAACCAACTCTTTCTCACTTTTAGTTTGAAGTGAGAATATACTGACAATTGCCTTGAATGAGCCACCACCATTTTGGATATTTTTCAATGATTGACGATGGTATGGAATCATACAATTTGGTGCAAGAACAGTATCAATTTGGATCAATGCTCGTGTTTTAGTTGTTAAAACATTGAGAGACATAGGCTTCTCATTTGGAAGTGGACTCTGAATAGAAAAAGACCGAGACTATTCAACAATTGATCCTTGTGCTACTTCCTGCTTTCAGACATACAAACTGATAAGCTCTTCAACTTTGGTTGCAGCTGAAATTGGTTTTCCTGTTTTCTCAAATGTTTCAAGAATCTCCCAAACCATTAAAGCAACATATACATCCAATGCAGCATATTGCCTCTGATCATCATCAAGCATTGCTGCTGCCCACTCAGATAAACGAGATTCCTTTGAGAGATACTTTTGCAATGTTGCAGCTACAATTTTTGCAAGTGATGCTTTTCCATTTGGCACAACATTCTTTTTAAATGCTAATCGACCTAGCTCAATCACCCTTTAATGATTTGCTGAGATAATAGAAGTGTTTGGAATGAAGAGGGCAATTTCTTCAGCAAATAAACATAAAGCAAATAGACAGATTTTGGCAAAGCTAGTTGAATTAATGCTGTCTTTTGAGGACCAGTACCAGATATTCCTGTGCTAAATTCCCATTCTATATCAAAGCCAATATAGATTTTATCTTTGTTTGATTCTATTCTTTCAATTATGGCAAGACATGCATTGGAAATTTCAGCATCTGTATTGCAAAAAACAACAGATACATTTTCAGGTAAGGTGAGCCTTGGAAGATCAGAGAATTCATCAATAAAAATAGGCTCAACCTCCTTATTCAAAGAAGGAATACATTCTAAAAATGTCCCAGCATCACTTGCAACATTATTAGTAAAGCCTAAAATTGATTCTGCAAGGCCATGATCTTGCAAGGAGGCAATGAATTCTTCTAGCCCAGCTTTTAAATGATTTAATGCTTTGGTTGGAGTAAATGCCTGATACCGAATTTGTTCAAATTCATTCACAAGAGTGAATAAGGCTGCAAATGTCACAGTGCCATTGAGTTTTATCATATATTTAACCAACTTAAAAAAGTGGTTCCATTTTATGATATAGCCTGTTAATGCTGCAAAACATTGGTCCAAAGCTGGACAAATATGCTTCATATAATCCATATAAATGCTGTTGATGTACTATTGAGATGGATAAAATCCAGTATATTCTGATTGATTATCAAAATTTGAGAAAAATTGATAGCTTGGCATTTCATAGCCATGATTAGTTTTGAATTTAATCTCCTTTTTAATTGCTTGGAGATATTTCACTTTTCGGAGGTCATGTTCACATACATGAATTTCTCTGAGAACTTTGGACTATGCACTAAAACTAAGTCGATATGCAATGCCTGCCTGAATTAAGGTCATGAGTGTTTTGTCAATCCCACTTTGGTGTGTGAGAAATGCTGGAAACTCAGCAACAAGAGAAGGGTCAAGTTGGTCAAGAATGACAGGATCATAATAATTGAAAGTTTTGCCACAACCAGAATTTTCAGGTCGACAGCGAATTCGTTTAGTCATAATGAAGTAATTTTGGTCAAGACTAATAATCTGACGTGCAATAGGATTATCATTCCATCCTTTTAGATGCAAAGCATCTTGAAAGTGGCAACATTCATGATTCTGGCAAGTGATAATGCTGTCATCAAGAAATTCAGGCAACCAGACAAATATCTTTGGATAGTAAAAGATGTGGGATTTAACCCATCTGAAAACTCCTGAGATTTTTTTAGAGCAAAAAAATGATCAGGAGGACTAATCCAGAAGGTTTTTGCTTTATAGCAATTGGGCATCTTCTGGTTTCTGATTTCTTTGACCAGATTTTCCTTCACAGAAGCCAAATATGTTTGAATGATACCCTTAACTTGAGGATCAGGCTCCACATAATTATCTTTGGAATCATTTTCAAAAGGATCATTGAGATCATCAGATCCACAATCAGAAAAAATAATATCATCAGTTTTAGCACCAGAACCTAGATCAGAAGGTGGTGGAGCTGACAAATAAGGAAATGGGAGAGGATCCAAGTTAGAGCTAGAATCATCTAAGAAAAAAACATTAGTGAGCTAAATATTAATGTCAGTGATTTTTTTTTATACCATGAGCTGTTTGAACTATTGCTCTACTTTGATATATTAAATTCCTATGTCTTGTTAAAAATATAAAAAATACCTAGTTCTGTTTACTAGAAATTATAATCAGTGGGCTGTATTTTAATTTTGTATGGTTACATACAAAAAAGTGGATGGATTCTTGTTGCTTCTGCATTGTTATGAGTGGCACTGCCAGTTGAATCTTGAAGTTATTAAATCATCAATTTAGCACAAGTGTTTATAAATCCAGTTTACCAAGTTGTGTTGTGGAACTAACAACTAGTTCAGAAGACAGTTGTGGATCTGATGCAGATGGAGATGGAAGAGTATCTGATTGAGAACTCAAAATATCTAAAAAGAAAATACCAGTTAGCTAAATGTCAATATCAGTTAGTTTTTTCTTGTACTGGGAGTTGTTTGAGCTGTTTCTCTGTTTGAAAACAATATTAAAAAAATTCCAAACAAAAAATAGGAATTATACCTAGCTCTTTTTCCTAGAAATTGTATCCAAAAATTTAAAAAGAAAAAAATCAGATGATAATATAGTGAATAGGGATAGGCATGGGTTCATCATACCCATACAAGTCACAGGTAAGATTAGTGACAAGCATGGGTATGGGTAATAATTTACATACCTGTGATATTCAAAATAAGCCCCAAAACATATTTTTTGGCCCAGAACTGAATGAAATACAACCAATTTTGTTAAATTCATCAAAATTGGCTATATCTTCTTCAATTTTTGGTCATTTTGAATGTTCTTGGACTTATTTTGATGGGTAAACCCATGCAGATCACAGATATATGTAAGCACTAAGATGCTTGCAGGCTACCCATGCAATCTCCTGTAAATAAATATGGTACATACCAAAAAATGAATCAATAGTCCTTTCTCCTGCTGTACTGTTATCTCCAGCAGAACCTGCATTTATTGAACCATTAATTTACTGCAGTAAGATATAAAAAAGATTTACCAAGTTCTCCTGCTGTGGAATTTGCAGTTGCTTGAGAAATAGCTGAATCAAGCCTTTTTCTTCCAGAACCTGCTCTTGCACCACCTGCAAAATGACCAGATTTATTTTTCACCCCTCTAGGCCTTCCAGATGACATGTGGAGTTATTTAGGTATTATTAGAACAGTCAGAAGCAAGTGGATGTGAATAGATGTTGAGAAGATGGATGAAAACAATAGAGAAAAGCAGAATTGATCAAATTGATGGCCAGCAACCTAATTAGGCGTTAATTGACCTAATCGAGTGTTAAATGGCCTGATTGGGTGTTAGTTAACAGCCTGTGTGAACAAACATCCTAGTTGGGTGTTAATTTTGATGGTTCCCAAATGGGTGTTATTTAATGCCCAATTAGGTGTTAATTTGGTCCAGACACGGCTCCAGAGCCGTGAGAAAAAAGATGGGATGGTCACAATGTGTGACGTGGGTGACATTTCAACCATGGCCGCTCGATTTGGTAACTCACAGGCATCTATTATTAATTAATAGTAATTACTATTAAAAAAAATTCCGCAGATTCTATTCTGGTCAATTCCGGATGCAATTCCGTTCTGGTGATTCCTGTGGCCATTCCGGAATCCACCGGAATTCTGTGGAATGGAAATAACAATTCCACGGAATACCAGGAGGACTGTAAAGAACTCTGGACCTCTCAAACTCAGCATTATGTAGGGGATGGTTGATCTCTGCACCCTGGCTTGGCCCTGTGTGGGCATTCACCATGGGCTTGATAATCATAGGGCAGAGGAATGAGAGAGATGGTGGTGGGAGAAGTGATCTGGCAGCTGCAGCGCGTCACATGGTGACGCATTTTGGTCACACACACACCTTGAGTTTACTTAGCCATAACTCAACCAATTTCAAACCAAAAATTATGATTTTAAGGTCGTTAAAAAGCTTTCAAACAGGGGTATTTTTGCATATATTATGGGAATAAAATAACCAGTCAGAACCGGTTGGGACCGGTTAAGATCGGTTAGTCATAATTCCAAATTTGGAACTAACCAGGGACTGGACTGCGGTTACAGTTAGCATCGGTTAGGATATTTTGCAGTCCTGAACGGTTAGGGTCCGGTTAGGTCTTAGTTAATTTCTGGTTAACTAACTGGACTTTCAAGCACTATCTTTGAGTTGGTTCCGGTGCTTACTAATAGTGATTCCAGCTGATGAAAAGGCCCTCTCACTTGAAATAAATGATGCCATAATGGATGGGTAGTCTCGTACGAGAGACACCCACATAGGATACCAATGTGCATTGAGCTAGATAAGAATTCAGTATGTTGTAAAGTTTTAAATAGATAAAATGTACCCCCCACCACTGAATAATTTTCATGTCCTTTGCAATCATTTCATTGGTGTTCATGTAGAGGTTCCACTCTGTGAACCAGGGCCTCATTGGATCCCCCAAATCTCCACCAGTGTCGCTGTTCTCTGATGTGATGTCATTAATGTTGCGGTGTTGTCCTTTCTTGGTCAAAGTCATCTGCCTTTTTGCTTGTGATCAAGATGTGGCATTTGACTTCTGAAGGTGTTCATAGCACTTGATAAACTGTTCACAAGATAAGGATTTGCTTAATCAATCTGACACCCAATATGTACCTTTTTTTGAACAAGCTCTTTTACTTCTTCTTGAAGCGCAGGGTGCCAGTTCTTCTTGAAGTGTGTGAACTTCTTCCAAGGATTGAGAGCTAGATACAGTTGAGTGAGCATGATATAAATATAAATATAAATATGCAAACCCATTGCAATAATATGTGAGTCAGATTTAGCCATTCTTTCATAATACTCATTAAGCTTCTCCATCGCTGCTTCGAGTGCTGGCACAAACAGTGCATATCATGGTTTTGTTGATGCATTCTGCCAGGCAGCATACAAGGCTTCAATGGCTGGAAGGGCATTGTGAAGTGATGGTCATGAACTGGAGGGAAAAGCTTACTATGTATCATTAGCATGCTTGACAATGAGATTGTTAGTAAAAGAATATAAAATTGAGTGTGGATCATACCTGCAAAAGATTACAAAACAATCGAACATGATCCCTCTTCCATCCAGCACCCTCGGCATATCAACCACCCTACCCGCTCACCCAAAAACCCTATTTGTCATGCTAATGAGCCCTGGCTCTCCGGCATACACCCTGGTTTACTCTGTTTTTTGGGTGGTGGGATTAGTCCCATATACATTGATCATGTATAGTGGGCTAAACCCCAGTTTGAAGGCTTGAGGGTAGCAGCTACAGGCACCGTCGTTGGGCTCTACCCTTCGTCGTTGGGTTCTACCCTTCGTCATTGGGTTCTACCCTTCATTGTTGGGTTCCACCTCTCGTTGCTGTGCTCTACCCTTCGTCGTTGGGTCCTACCCCTCGTCGTTGGGTTCTGCCTTCCATCGTTGGGTTCTACCCCTCGATGTCATGGCACCCGTATCAATACCGTCGAACCGCATGGCTGTCGTCGAACTCATCATCGTCCTTGGCGTTGTCGCTGGGCCATGGCATAGTCTTTGTGGCGGTGGTGAAGAGGGTGGGTGCTGTGTGGGTTTAAATATCGTTAGTGTGGGTCAAGGAGAGATGGATAGGAGAAAACGAAAAACCACGACAGACGTCATGGCTTGTGTTTTGTGACACATCCCCTCCCCTGGACGGTGTGTGGTGGGGGTTCCTATGTCATATCGTCGCTCCTACTCCGGCATTGGGCTCTCCTTGTCCTGATGTTTCGACATGCTGGGTTTCGTTTAGTTGCAGTGGATGTTCGCTTGTGCTAGCATCCTGCATAGCTATGTGATGGGTGTCGTCGCAGTGTCGGCATATCGTCATGGTTTCGGGGTGTTTTCGCAGTGTCGGGGCATCATTTTGTTCTGGCGGCAGTACTAGAGGCGTCAGTGGGGGGAGATGGGAGGATGGAAAGCGAAAACGAACCAGGACAAATGTCGTTGTTTCGTGACGCACTGTATGGGCCTCCCACTTCCTGGGTCCCCCCTTGTGTTTCTCTATCCCCAATTCCACCGTCGAGCAACGATGAGCTGGCCCTGGAAGGGGAGGGGCGATTGCAGCTGGTGTGCTTCTGAGTGTGCTGAGGCATTTTGATTTGAGCCCACATCCCTCAAGAGAGGGGAGGGGCTCACTGCCGGGTTGTAGCGTGTGGTTGAGGACGAAGTGAGTGGCGAGGGCGAAGGTGGTGGTAGTGGGATGAGTGGAGGATGAATGAATCTCAACCGTGATGGGGTTGATGTTCGATTTAAACTCCGCTCACCCTCATAGATTGCGTTCAATATAAACGCTCAGCAGTGCGATAAGAAAATAAAACTTTGCATTATTTTAGAAGTACCCTAAGAATGTTAGATCCAAAATTATAAAGAAAAATATGGAGAACCGAAGAGGTTATTTAAGAAATATGCAAAAATGGCAGTTACCACCATATATTTCACCAATTCGCTATTTTAATCTTTGTATTATGTAAAAATAGCAATGTAATATGTTTTTAATTGACTAATAAATAAGATTTAGATAGTTTGGACAATGTACCTACTGATTGTGGAAGCCGGAATGGCTGGCATTGAGTTAGGACAACCATTTGGATTAAATTGCTTGTCCTAACTCGATGTCATCTATTGCAGCTTCCACAATCAGTAGGTATATTGTCCGAACTATCTAAATCTTATTTATTAGTCAATTAAAAACATATTACATTGCTATTTCTATATAATACAAAGATTAAAATAGCGAATTGGCGAAATATATGGTGGTAACTACCATTTTTGCATATTTCTTAAATAACCTCTTCAATTTTCACTCTTTTCCTTTGAAATTTTGGATCAAACATCGTTATAGTATTTTTAAAATAATACAAATTTTTACTTTCTTATCAAACTAATGAGCGTCTATATCGAACGGAATCTCTGAGGGAAATCGGAGTTTAAATCGCCCATCAACCACATCATGGTTGATGTTTGCTCATCCTCCACTCATCCTACCACCATCTACCACCACTTACCTTCACTTTCACCACCTCGATTCGCCCTCAACCACACATGACAACCCAAAAAGTGGCCCCTCCCCTCTTCTGAGGGATGTGGGCCCCACTCAGCATACTCGGAAAGCGGACACCTTGCATCTGCCTCTCCCCTTTTCAGAGGGATGTGGGTGGCTCAAGCTCGAAGAATTGGGGAGGGAGAAACATAAGAGAGGACCCAAGGAGTGGGAGGCCCATCTGGTGCATCCCGAAGACGAACCACAATGAAAATCGTGGTTCATTTTCTCCCATCCATCTCCTTGATATGCACTGATGATATTAAGACCCCCACACAGCACCTACCGCCCATGTTGCCATGACCACAACCATGCCATGGCCCAGGTTATGTGAACATGACAACTCAAAGATGCAGCACCAGCATAGGAAAGCACACAATGACGAGGGAACTCGATACCAGCATAGCGAATGGCGGCAAGCAGGAGACAACACTGCTGTAGCGACCAACGACAATGATGGCAGCGTACTCAACAGGCCAACACTGCCTCATAGCATCCCATGATGCCAGGCTGACAAAATTTAAACACCACAGCTCACTCAGAAACGTGGACCCATGCTGCATCTGCCCCTCCCCTTCCAGAGGGATGTGGTCGGCTCATCATTGCTTGACGGAGGAGTTGGAGAGGGGGCAACACAAGAGGGGACCCAGGAAGTGGGAGGCCCAGGTAGTACGTCATGAAAAATGATCCACGACTTTGGTTGTGGATCGTTTTCGTCGTTCCCCTCTCTCCTTCCCACCTCTCAATAGTTCTATTCCCCCACGCCAGTGTAACGAGCCATGTCAGCATGAGGAGAGCCCAATGCCAGCATAAAACTGATGACATGACATAAGAACCCCCACCATACATGTATTTACTAGTGCCCCCAACCCCTGCTCAACAGTCCCACCCTATTATACACCCTCACCCTCCCATCTGGCACCCTTGGCATATCAACAACCCCATCAAAACTGACAGAGATATTGTTGAAACTGTAAAATACTGTTAAAAAATGGTAGATGTACCAGAATTATTTTATAGATACACCAATTCTTCACATAAATTAACATTCTTAGGCTCATTTTAAAGCTAGAAAGTATGTTAATAAATTTACCATTTTAGAATCTCAAAATATCCAGCCTTGTTGGACCAAAAAACCAGTCTTGAGGGAGAAGCCAGTAATCTGTGGGTACCTGCAGGTACCTTGCAAAACTCTGACACTGCTACCTGGATCTGCTTTGACCCATGGGAAAGTTTTGATCCTGAGCTGCAGGTGCATGATCTGCAGGTTTTTTTTGGCAGGTAACCTGTGTATACCTGCAGATCACCTGCACTCGTGGTGTGCCCTACTAGCATTCAAGGCTGGCCACGTTCATGGTGTTTGTCATGCTAGTGGGGCTTACTGATGTGTGTGATGTGGTGGGTGTTCATTGAGCCCAGTGACATAGCAGTTGTGGTCAGGCACTGGGTGGTGATCAAACTGCCAGCTGCGGAAAAAACGATAAGGTTGGAGCCGAAGAGTGACGCTGAGTTTGTTGACTTTGTTTGTCCATGACTGTACACGCCAGCTGGGAGAAAATGTAATCCCTGCGCGGTTCCTTCTGACAGCAAGAGCAAGCAAGAACCACAATGAGCTTCCACGTAATAACCCTGGTGTCCTTACGTATGTCATATATTCTTAGTCTTACATGGTCTGACTTCCTCGGTGCATTCAGAAAACGTGCCGTCAGGAAGTTTCCGAGAGCTAAGTTGAAGAAGATTCTGCCATAAATGCTAAGCTAGTAGTTGAGTCCCAATATTGGAGTCACAAGGCGTCGCCACCAGCCGGCACTCAAAATAATGTTTAGAAAACATATGAGTTCTCAATACCACTGCGTGGCGGATTCATTTTCCATTTGGTAAAAAATCACAGCTGACATAATCTACATAAGTACCTATTTCCAAAGCATCGCTATATCGCTGACCCAGTGCCCCTAAAAATAGAAAAGCTTGAAAAACTGGAGACTGCATGCACCCCAATGCTGATAAATGTATGCAAGGTGAAGGCAATGTTTAGAGGGCTGTGGGCTTGTGCGATGGAGGAAAATAGTATGATGGGTACCCAAAAAGATGCGCTCCATGGCAACAACAGAACTTCAAGCAGCATAATGTTGTTGGTAGTGCTTGTACAGCTCGTTTTTGGCTTTCTCGAGCAAGGTCAGAGTGATTCGCATAGTCATTAAGCTTTCCTTTACAAGATATTCCGGGGTCAGAGCTTGCAGTGCCGTATCAGCTGTCATGGCCGTACATGCACCATCATCATACGGCTCTGGGGTCACCGTTCCGTTGCGTAAACCGTCCCATCACCGCGACCAAATTTCTTTGGATGGGACGCACCTGTATAAGCCCTTCTCATATATGACATGTCCCTAGTTTGCCAACTAGAAGCATACTTCTACAAGGCAAACGACCTACCTGGCAAGTTTCCCAAGGGCCATATATAATGCTATATCTATATAGCTAGATGGACTTCCCAAATAAGAAAAAAGTCATTTTTGGTGGCTGTGCTATAAACAGAAAATGTAAATTGCACCAATTGGACCCTGAATCCATTTCAATTATATCAGTACATTATTTCCTTATTGAGAAAAACACAAAATACTTTCCCAAAGCTGGTGGTTTTTGGAATTTGGCTGATGGGAATTTTTTCCAAAAAAGAAAACTTTTTGCTAAAGCATAGATTCTATTAGTAGAACCCTGAATATGTTAAATTTTTGTTTGTATTTCATTTTCTTATTAAGTAAAATGCAAAATACTTTTCTAGAGCTATTGATAAAAAAAATTTGGCTATTAAGTTTAAAACAAAATGTTTGTTTTGATAACATAAACAGTTTCCCTTTCATAAACAGATATTATGCACTGCCACTATATTTGTATATTTGTTTGGCTCAGAGGCCATAATATGATATGTATGTATGACAATGATATAAATAGAGCCAAATCTAAAGTCACATGTTGCAAAATGATCCCATCAAAGCATAAACAAATAACCTCTGTGGAGCATCTAAATAAAGTAATCTATCACCTAGTTGTCTGAGACACTGAATTTGTCTATAGGTGTTGGTATATATGGCCCTTGGGAAACTTGCCAGATAGGTTGTTTGCCTTGTAGAAGTATGCTCTTAGTTGGCAAACTAGCTACATTTCATATATAATTCTAGCTTATAAGGCTGTGGGATGGTGACGACACACCCGTACAGCAGCCGTATCAACAGTAAAAACGGTGCCGGTGTGCAGCCCTAGCTCTTAACGCAGAAAAATATCCAGGAATGGGAAAGCCAAAGCACACCACTATTTACAACATTTTCGGCAGATACCTTATACTATATGCAAGTACATCGCAGATCGGTTCAGGGTTTCAAATTGAACATGTCCTCGAGCCTATTCGACATTGATTGTTATTATTATTATTCTGACCAACCATCTGGGCCGGTTTCTTTGCTACAGTACAAGGGATTCCAACCAAAAGCTTACTTCTACCCAACCTCATTTGACAAGCATGCCCCCAACCCCCATCCCTAAATTCCTGCATAGATTCCTGCGCCTCTTTCCAATGTCTCTCGAAACCTCCCACAAATCATGCGTCGAGGCAATAACCAGCTCTTTCCCCATCGAAAGTTACTGCAGCAGGATCTGCTATGAGTGATGCAGGTGATAGTTACTAGGGTGTGGGTGTTGAAGAAGAGTGGGGGGTCAGAGCACGAGTCATTGGTGATCGAGGCAAAAGACCTGGAGGGTCATGGTGAGGCCTTCTACCTTAGATTTGAACGCGGCCTTTGCGGGCGTGAAAGGGCCATGGATATCTCTACACCGCCATCTCCAAAACCGGTTGGCCTGTCCCCTGGTGAGTCTTTTCTGTCAGCTAGCCCTAGCCTTGCCTCCGTCTCTGTGCCGTCAGAGGGGTCCATGTTTGCACCGTCAGAGAGGTCCCGCAAATCACGTCTGAGCAACATTCTCACTGAATCGAAGTGGAAGCGCTCCCTCATAGCCTCCGCACCCACCGCAAGCCACTCCTCAAAGTCTGCGCACTCGACTTTCTCTCTCCAATAGTATCCTCCAAGTCATGTTTGACTACTAGTTGTGCCGACGACATGGTCAGCCCGCTTTCCGCCACAACAGACAAGGAAGTTATCATCCACTTGGTCTCCTTTTCAACAATCACCCCCTGGTCCTCATTCTCACCCTCATCCTCCAACCCTGCCCTGTCAGTGACCACCCCCTCCTCCTCGTCCCCTGTCCTTGCGACTGGTTTTCCCCTCTATCACTTAGCCACTTTAGTGGTTGCAGCTCACAAATTGGACCCAGGATACACAGTTTTAGACAAGAACTATTACCATTTTCTCGGCTCCATCCTCCATATCCTTATGCATAGATACCCCCACACACTGTCAGATCAAACGATACCAGGCCACAGCTTCGAGTGGAAGAAAAAAGCGAACGGGAGCTGGGGCCCGTTTCTTATTTTCAAAACCAATCAATTTACTGCAGGACCACTGGAGGCGAAGTTCGCTGAGGAGCAGGAAGATTTTGAGCGCAAGGTATGTCCACCGTTTTTGCCACTGGTGGGGGAGCTAATCAGTGATTCTTTTCAGGTGATGATTGAGGAGGAGAAGCGAGAAACCAAACGAGATGAGCTCAAGAGTGCCCACATAGAGGCGGCCCTACTAAAGAAGAGAGTTGAGGACGCCAAGAGGAAACCACCAGCCTCAGAGCCCAGCTCAATGCCAAGGGCTGACCGACCCACATCAACGCTGCGACGCATGCAGTCATGCTTGTTGGGATTAGACGGGCCATGTTGGATTTGGGCCAGCGACCTATTATTCTGAGCCCTTGCACTCGCGACTCTCTCTGACGCTCATACGTTCCATTTCCTCTAGTTCCTCTAGTATCTACATAATTCTATATATTCTTGAAAGATTGGGAAGTATTCCGAGTTCGAAGATTTTATCTTAGATAAGATAAGAGGAGATTAGATGGTGTTGTCCTTGGATGGGTGGGTGGTAGGCTTGGGATCAATATTGGGTGAGGTTTGTCATCATTGATGGTGGCAGTGGCAGGTGTCGGCATCTGGGTGGTCATTATCAGGGTTGCTGGGGCTCATCAATGTCAGTGACACGGCAGCCATGTCCTGTCTGGTTTGGTGTTCAGGAAGTAAAAGGGAAGGAGATAGAGGGGTCACTTACCTGGGTTGCATACAATGGGGGCTTGTTGTTGTTAACCAACACTACATCCAGCCACAACCACAAAAGTGCTAGTGTAACCACAATAGTGCTAGTTGTTCAAATCCTAGACATAACACATGTGAGTCTTAGCAGAAAAGATAAAAGGCTAATATATTGATATACCTAGACATAATGTGAGTGAGTCTAGGGATGAAATAATAAGTATATGATTGAAAGAAACAAAAGAGAAACTGTACCTCAGCATGAAAGATAAAAGGCTGAGGTACAAAACAATGCAACAAAACTATATAAGAGAGGCTTCACCCCAAGATGTCCATTCATATATCAAGGAAGAAAAGAAGAATGTCAGAAAGATACACTACAAAGGAAGTA
>Ga0307513_10007930_pt1 | contig 13659 bp, 18 predicted proteins | sample 15_EM_MG_FD_202174 | JGI IMG/M metagenome (GOLD analysis project Ga0307513, IMG submission 202174) | Populus trichocarpa ectomycorrhiza microbial communities from riparian zone in the Pacific Northwest, United States - 15_EM | ecosystem: Host-associated > Plants > Roots > Unclassified | place... | reverse complement strand
ATGAGCTCCGCCCTGTCGTCAGGGAAATCCAACGGGCTATTCCTCGAGCGCGACTCGATGAACGATGGCACGAGGTTTTGAATTACTTCTACAAGACCGGCCGAGTCCACTCCCGCCATGCCAGGCGAGAAATACGCTTCACAGACGCGCCATCGTTCCGTGTTTAGGTGGATGCGTGTGTTACCTGTCAAGAAGGGATGAAATTCACAAAAGGATATGGAGAAAAATGAATGGATTTCATTGTCTTTCGAAGGAAGAGGTACACATACCTTCGATATCCCCTTCCTTATACGAAGGCCTAAATGCTGACATGAGCGCAGAACGTTGGCTCGCGATTGATGCATGCGTGTGTTTATTAGTGAACGTAGGGTCGTGTGCTAGCAGTTTCTGTTCAATGACCTGCAACTGCGCCAAGTCTTCTTCCTCGTCGGATGAAGGTGCAGCTGTATTCTAAAAAAAGCAGGAGAAACAAAATGAGAAAAAGAATCATGGTAAAAGGAGGGCGAGAGACGAATACGCACAATTTTGCGATAAATTGCCCAATCAGCGTCGTCTGCGCCGAACATATCCTCTGCATAGAGAAAATAATACGTCAATAAGAGGGTTAAGGTAGAGGAGGTGCAATAGACATCCACCTCCACCTCCTTTCCGTTTCTTCGCCTTGGGCACGCGATCGTCCGCTGCTAGCGACGCGATATTCTTCATCCTCGCCTGTGCCGCTGCGCTCTTCCTGTCGGTCAAAGCTGCCTTCCTCTTCGAGCGGTCTTTGATCTTCACCATCAGAGCCTGAAGTACAGACGAAAAGGAATGAGCACAGAAATGAAAGGGGTAGAAAAAAAGGACCAATGCACCTCTTGTTCCTGCCTCAACTTCCTCGCCCATCCACCTAAATCCTCCTCTCTCTCCTCTTCCTCTTTCTTTTCCTCGCGTTCCCTCTCCTCCTTCTCTCGCTCCTTTTCGCGACGCGCCCGCGCCCGCGCCTCGGAGCCTGCTTTGAGGAGTTTCTGTTTCTTCTTCTCCTTGAGGCCTTCTTCATCTAGCTATTGAAATGCAAGGTTGTGAGTGAAGATCTAAGGATAAGGATGGCAAAAAATGCATACATCAGCATCAGGTATATCAACGAGAGGGAAAGTGGGTTCTTCTTGGCCCTCGTCGACCTCTCCAGCCTCTTTTTTACGGGCTTTCTTCAAGTCCGCCTCGAGCTTCTTGATGATTTCATCGAGCGCGGCTTCATTATCGAGGCCTTCTGCTTGGAGTTTGCTCTTTGGGAAGGTGTGAGGATGATGAGGGTGTGGCGACGAAAGGTATTTACCATCCATTCTCGTTTACTCTCGGTCGCCTTTGTCTCCTTGAGGTTCGTGAGATACTGCAAGTCAGTCTCTTTTCGCAGTAACTAACCAACTTGTTAGTGAAGTTAATCTTGAATCCGAGCAAAACGAACCTTCTCCACTCTCATCTTGGCAGCCATCTCCTGCAACTTCTTCCCTTGCTCTTTCCTTTTCTCCGCCATCTTCGCCAGCTCTTCCTCCGTCTTCTCCTCGGTAACAGGCAACGTGAAGGGGAACTGCACGATTACCTCTGAGGCGCGTAACTTGAGCGGGTCGCGCAGCTCACGGAGGAGGGCGGGGAAGTCTGTCGCGACTTGACAAAAGCTGTGCAACATCCACTTGGAGGAAATTTAGCTGGGGCGCTCGGGTAAAGGTACAAAACATACATTTGTCTGGACTGTGGTTACTCGCGTAGTGAAATTGGGATATTTGAGTTGGATGAGTTTGAGGAGGTATTCGGAGGACTGGGAGGGGCCCCATGGTATCCTACTCGCGCGTCAGCTCATTTATGACCCATTCGAAGTGGTTCTGACATACCGTTTGGCTTGGCTCAAAAGGCCTTTTCCACGGAGGATGGGGATGATGGAAGTGGATGCAGTGTTGAACGAAATGACGAGACCATTGCCGGAGAAAGGTTGCTTAGGCGGTGGGAGGTGGTTTTGGTAAAATGACATTATGCCATCGATACAGTATGTGAGTGAGGGTACATTGTACAGCTCGAACATTAGTTCGGATGTTACTGTGTTTTCATATGTAAGTTGGACTCTTAGAGAAACGGTTCAACATACACGCTCGAGAGTGTAGAGGACTACACAGTCGCTCGGTCATGAGCACAGGATGGTCAACCCTCGGTGTGTCGATACCCAGTTGAATGAACGCATAGTCCAAAGCATTTTCCTACCTCTCCAACAACAGAATCAGCAAAATATGTATATCCCTACGCATAAAAAAACTCACCAACGCGTCAAAATTCAGCAACACGTCGCCCTCCCATGGTGTCTTCGCCTGAGCCCGTGCACCGCTTTCCGAGTCGATCGCCTCACCAAAGAGCAGCAAGGGTTTATTGGTTTTTCGTTCTTTATACTTTGCCACTGCATTGGGGCTGGTATAAGGTGTCGAAGACGTGCCAAAGCCCCAGCGGATGGTTGTTGAGCCATTGTCGATGACGATGGGGGTGTGGTGGCTGCGATGCTTTGAGTAGGCCTCGGCCGTTGGTGGCAGAGTGGGAAGGTAGGTGGTTGGCAGTCGGAAAATGTTTTGGGGAGTGTCTTCTTCCATGGGCAGCGTCGTCCTGGCTCGCAGAGGTTATTTACAAAGAGTTCGAATGACACATGGTTGATGTTTGGGATCAAATGTTGACAATGGTCAACTTTTTGTCACAAGAACGGAATGATATTGCATGCTTCCTGTGCATAACGGAGATGACCACAGTTGGACATATTTACTAATGCTTACAATGCTAATTTGTGATTCGATAGTGATGCGGCGAGAGCGAAATAGTCCTATGACTCTTATTAAGTTGTTTAGATCCACCATTGAAACGCCGGTTATTAGGAACAGAGAAGGTGTAAATCTTCTTACTTTAATCTTGATTAACTAATTTTTGGGTGGAGGTCAACCCGTCAATCCCAAATTTCGTGTTCATGGAGATCAGACATGTCTAAATCAGGAAATAGTTACCGGATATAGAATGCAAACGACTCTACTTGCACTGCCGGGGCTTGGCCGGGGCCGGACTATTTTGACGAGGAGGCAAAATGTTACAGCACGTTGTTTGAATTTTGCCAAGTCACATTTTGCCGTTCCAGACATTTTGACAACCTGCTGTCAATTTTGCCTCCCCAGCAAAATAATCCGGTCGCCGCAGTGTTGATGAATGAGACGTCTCTCGTTATTCGAGACCCTGACGTATGTATCGTCGTCATGCGGTACAAGACATAAGGTCACGGAGCAGATATTTTGGCTTGAATGACCTTTTCCCGAGATGCCAGCTCGGAAGCATGAGTTATCTCCTTTCCCAACTTGAAAGCATCCTCATTCGACAAACGGAAAATCCTGTCGCAGAAAATGTTCAATATATCGCTTATTCCCGAATCTCCCTCCCTGCTAAAACCCTCTTCGTATGACTGGCAGGTATCTGGGTGTCGGAAATCCAGAAGACACATTTTATGTCTGCTCCATTTTTGCAACTTTTTTGATACACTGTAGCTTGGTCATTAATTATTGGCCATTTCTCAGCCAATAGTAGGCGTAAAGGATTTCCATCAACCTTCTGGGCAGACAAACGCCCCGTACATCCCCTTGGAGTACGCCGAAGGCGTTATTCAGTATGATGAGAAGCTTGGGGCAATTATCAATGTAATTGGTACGTTATTGCCTCCATTATTGGAGGATATTTCTATTTATCACCTATTTTCTTGCAGAAATTAAGACTCGTGTAGCGTTGGCGTATCGGATGTCCGCAGGTCCGCCACTGGGAGAACGTTGCAAGGAACTGCTTGCCTCTCTGGAATCAACTCTTATCGGCCTGGCGTCCAAATTCTTCCCAAGAGCATACTCAGGCTTTGCCATCGCCGATGTCAGAGGATAATGTAAATCACAGTGATAGAGATTCTGCAAAAACTGTGCCTATGCGGTCAGTTGTTGCGACCGTTCGGCATGATGCGTCGTCGCCTGGACAAGACAAAATCTTGAGAATTGGTAGGAAAATTAGGGAATTAGGGAACGTGTTACTTGCATTTACGGTGGATACGGCAGAGAAATCATTTGGCTTTTTCTTAACACTCTGATGCTTTGATGTCGCTCCCTGCTCCTCATCCCACCTTACCTGGTTCTCGTCTTACCAGCCTCCAAGTGTCCTATTTCATGAAAGTATGTCAGTCGGGGAAGTGAACGAGGATGGATGAAACCAACCGTTATGGCTTATAACGCATCATCTTGCTCCCATGGAGTCCCTCTCAGTTCCTTCTTCCTATCGTATATCCCTTCGCTGAGTGCGCATAAAACTGGCCGACATGCCTCGGGAGAGGGAAGAGGCACATGTGGCCTAAGGGTAAGCGGTTATTGAGTGAGCTTGGGTGAGGGTGGTGGTGATGCTGATGAGGATGAAGGAAGACCAACACCAACGGAATCAAAAATACATACATAATACTTGGGTTCTAAATTCCAGCTTCAAATATCATAAACCTCGAGTTGGATGTATTTGAAGACGTACTCGGAGTATTGGGAGGGAATGTTATCCAACTTGCATTGGCTTACTTGTGAAGAATGCGAAGTGGTTTTGACACACCGTTCACTCAAAAGTGGTTTCGTGGCACTGAAGGAAGTGGCAAGCCCGTTTCTAAAGATGGTTGGGCGGTGGGAGGTGGTTTTAGTTTGTGCCATGGTAAGTGAGGGGCATGTTGTATAGCTCGAAGGTTACTATTTTTTCATCTGTAATGTTTGGACTAGACAGTTGTTCAGTCTCTTGCATAAAAACCTGAAGGGGTCGTGGAAAGGGGGGGCAAGGCGGGCTTTGAACCAACTGAATTGTGCGGAAGTAAATTGAAATTGCAGTTGTCACATTGGCCCAACAAACTCTCCTTCCTTCCACCATGGCCATCAGTTCGTCTTTCAACCGTCAAACTCAACAACACTCACCTCTCGACGTCTCAAAAATTCGCCTTCTCATTTCTAGTAATATCAAAACTATGTCTCGGTCGTCGACACCAACGACGAACCTGCGATCGGAGTTTTCTAACGATCGCAGCCACAACGACAGCAAGACTTACACCTTGCCACCGCTTGGTTTTAACGGAGGCATCGGTCCAAAGAAAGTCGTTCCTTGCAGCTGGCCATGGCTGAATTTCAAGTCTCGGTGCAGACCTGGAGAAATTTGAGTGGGAAGACGGGCTCAACAGGGGGCTCAACAGGCGTCCTTCCTTGGACACCGCGAACAAGATGGTTTAGGTCTGGTTGTCGACAGAATTTAGGAGTCGGATCCAGAACAATCGACCAGTCAGTCGACTTGCTTGAGGACGACAATTTACAACCATTATGCGGTCGCTCTGGCTGCAGTCTCCACCCAGTAACATCGACGCATTCTCTGCCTAGAAGATTTTTTTTACCAAACACCAAGTTAACCTGTCCGTCTCAAGGAGAATTAGCTCATTCATTTCAGGGAGAATCTTTGGGCTAGGGCTCTTCGCTAGGTGAGTTTCTTTTCTTGATATTTTTTTGTCTTCTTGGGCGGCTCTTCTGCCTTCACGATATCCTATGGATTTCATAAATCTTGCCAGCCTTTATGTTTTCGTTCTTCGATCTTTTATCTTGGGGTTTTGAGGCCTTGAGGATGTTGAAGTGGGGCAGGTTGCGGTCACACAGAATTTGAAGGGGTTGTTGACGTTGATCACACCTCTCAGGTTCCATGGGAGGGCCTGTACAGGTTCAACTATGAGCATTACCATGGTGGAACGAAGAAAGATGGGGAACCCTCTGACTCACCGGTTCCGCTGCCAAACTGGTGTGATAGTCACACACGCGTCACAGGCTTTTGAAGCACGGAGCTGAGCAGACTGAGGACGGATTTTGGGGATTCGTTAAAGACCAGGGAAAGGGAGGGTTGGATACCCTCTGAGGAATTCCGACCGTTCACAGTTGCGAAATATTTGGAAAGGAGAATTGAGCTAACAAGTATTATTGCCAGATCCATTCCCTATCTTGGACAACCTCTAGCTCTAGTTCATGTCGCCGAATAAAACGAACTCGGGGGGTAGTAATGCATGAGGAGACCTGATGAAGACCCCACGACGCCAAGTCAGTTAGGAGACTTCGTAATGGACAAGAACCGTCAACCAGGGAATTTGAGCTTTCTGTGTTTCGATGAAGTACCCCGAAGCCTGGATCCAGCATTCAGCACCCCCCCCTCGATTTAGCACTCTGATTTCAGCTGAGAATGTGAGAGAATGAACGTTATTCTCCCCAGAACACTGCTGTATCTCGACCATGGGTTGTGGACGCTTCTTCCAGAGTCGTAGCCAGGTGGTCAAGAATCACGGGGTCGTTTTCCACTTTCAAGCACCTGGTCCTGGTCACAGATTGGAGATGAAGATTTGGGGTTGGGTTGGGTGGAGAGATTGGTGAATTTGTCAGAGTAGAGTGTGGTCGAGCTGGTTCAGAAGGACTTGATCGCGTTCCCGGTATGTACCCTGGCTCAGTGAACTCGATTTGGTGCCGGCATCTAATTGAAACTCCATCTCCCTATAAGAACCCTCCTTCGACCCTTTTTTTTCGCCTCGGAACCCTTCTCACCATCCTACCTCAACACCGACCGGTTCTCCCTGTTGGTTGGGCCACACACTCATTTACTTATCCCGTTTTCTTGCGTTACCCAGTTATTTTCAGCTTTTTTGCGCCCAATATGTCTTTGGCCCGTATTCCTCTGCCATCTATTGCTCTCGTTCTCTCGTCAGACCATAATTCCCTTCCGTCGCGTCCCTCTGTCATCAAGTTCGAATTTGACCCACTCCAGACAATTCACCCCACCTCCTCAGGTCCTAGTCGCGTAGTGGTATGTTGACTTTTTTTTTGTTGGTTCTGGGATGTGACAAAGGACTCGGTTAGAATCCGACTGACGCTCAATTTGACCCAACTGGTGTGCAAATCGCTCAAGAAGACAATGTGGATGAACACTTTTTCTTTCGTGTTGTCAATGATTCTGTGAGTTCGTCGTTTCTCATGTAATTCAATTTCGGTGTTTTATATGTTCTCTATGTCGATTCACATAATGAACAGCTAGACGACGAGTCGGATTCTCAAACCGTATTCACTGAGAAAAGGCCCAGCACTTCACGTGGATCTGTGTCGAAGGGCTTGAAGAATAAAAGTGTCAAGGTGTGTATTCGTTCTCGTTCCTTGAGTGGGATTCTTATGGAGTTTTACGATCAGGGCAATTTTATGGCATTGGCCAGTACCGTTCGTAGCTTGTTGTTACAGTTCAAGCTCAAAGGCTCTCCAATGAGCAAAAGCGTTGTCGTCAATGAGTAACAGACCCACCCGCATCGATATCAACCACCAGCCGCCTCTCCTCACCACCCCTGTTTTTGTGAATATTATCAGGGAACCATTACCTTCCATACTGCCCGTCACCGTATTGTCGCGCAATTATCCTAATGCCTCATAGAAGAACCAACTACATCATTACATTTCGTCATGTACCATATCATTGCCTTGCTATATCTCCCATTCCCATAGCTACATTTACAACTCAATATGGCCTACTTGTACATACAATTACATTCGGAAAATAAACAAAGTGGAACTTTCATGTTCCCTTTTCAAAGAAAATAGGAACGTGCAAAGTAATGATGGAGATGGTTGGAATGGCTGACTTTTTTTTGATTGTATACTGCACTTGGGTGATCGCATCCGTTGAACGTGTCGAGTGTGTTTCCCTTTCGTCTGTACTTATTATATCTTCGTGTATCTCAATATTACGCTTTGTTATTATAGTAATTGTAAACCCCCGCCCAAAAAAAAGGGGAAAAAGAACTACAACTCCAGCTTAAAAATATCATACCCATAGCCTTATCGACATGCTGCCTAGCAATGAAGCCGATCGCCATCCAGTATACATATTCTCGTAACATCTGCTACCACCAGCTAACGGTCCTGACCCCCTCCCAGGGGCCAGCGTTGCTCCGCTTCGGGGTAGCCCTATTAATCCGTGGTGTTCGAAAATCTGCAAAACGAGGGAATACTTCGTGAATGTTACTAGGTTTGACATGCTCGATGAGTCGTGCGACGAGGACTGTATCTTTGAAAGCTAAGCCAACGCTGTACATGACCACCAGGGCATCTAGTAAATAGTGAGCATTGAATATATTTCTGAGGAACAATGAAGCTTACGGCGTGAGAGGCATCTCCAATCGCGACCACGAGCCTCCTTTGCTCAGGGGGTAGAAAAACATGTCTTCCGTCGCGCCGGCCATCCATCTCCTTGATACAAGGAAGCTTCTCGCTCTCGAACCTTCGGAGAAGGCTGCCTCGGGTCTCTTCTGCTATCTTACCTTTGATGCACCAACCATCCTCTCCTTGACATTCTGGAACTTCCATATGTCTTATCAAGGCGAAGACTTGATCACAGTGTGTTATCTTTGTTATCTTATCTCTGTACTATCTTATTTCTTCGTCGCTGTACATGTTGCGCATCGTCATCTATTGTCAAATGTTCTATGCTCTCGTATACCACGTCTCCATAGTATAATCCTTCTTCGGACCTTTAACCTCATACACGATCTTCCATCTCTCAACATCCGCACCCTTGAAATAAAACTGGGAGCCGATTCAACCATAATACGACCCCCACCAGCAACGACGGATCATCTCTTCATCCCCCTCCTGCACCCGGCGCCTTCCTCAGCAATGTCGGATCAGGACGCCCTGTCGAGAATGCCCCCTTGCTTAATGTCCAGACCCGCCTAGCTAATGGCGTGGCCCCGTCTCCCATCCCCACTGAATTCGTCCACATTGCCGAGTCCGGCGAGGGTGAGCCCATGTCTGTCGACAACAGGCCCCCAGCTTCCAACGATACGGCATCGTCTCCTTTGGCTATGGTATGGGATAGCCTCAATGGGGCCGTTGGCCCCGAACGCGGGTTCCAGGACGCCCTCATGTTCGACGATGCCTCGACCTGTATGTGATCCTCAGCATCCATTCCTTTGCCCGCCATGATACTAATATGTATATACTCTAGGGGATGTGGACATCTCGGACAGTTACTTTGGGGAGCCAAGTCCTCTTATGCCCCATCACTCTGATCAGGATGACTCCATGCCTGATGGAGCCATAGGCGGCGACGACCTGGACCAAATTCCTCCAGAAGCCACCTCAATTACCTTGCTTCGGAAGGATATGGCCAGTCTCAGTGTCGATGAGCCTCTGTTGGACTACGACGACCTCAAGGTGAAGCCTGTCGCTTCTGATTGTATGTCATCCTCTGTATCTTTCGTTAGCCGCATTGTCTTTAATGTTACCCGCAACAGATGTCGACCACTATAAGAAAGGGCCTGGAGAAGCGACAGCCATCTCCGAGGCCCTGTTCGACTTCGTGGGCCAAGGAATTTCTATGTTTGACACCGAGGACACGATCATGGACAGTGTCTGCGATCTCATCGATTTTGACGGCGACCTCGACATCCCAACGGAAGACATTAAGGTCTCCCCTGCTCGTCGTCGCACCTTCGAAGACGCCTTCCCTCCCAGTGACGAGTCTTTCATGCCCTCAAAGAAGCTCAAAGCTGAGCCTGTTCCGATGGAGGTTGACAGTGAACCTCTCTTCTTGCCTTCCTACCCCACAACACAACATACCTTCGCTGATGCAACAAACTCCATCTATGGTCGTCGTCGTAACTAGGAAAACGCATTCTCTCCCAATGATCAAGTTCGGCGTGAGCTTGCGGTCTCATTTCGTAACCTTGGGCTCGACCTCCCTGTTGAGTTCGGTGGTCCCACTACACCTGTCAAGAAGGTCATTCGACAGGCGACAAGAGTTCGAGCCGGTGGTCTCCACAAATACTCGCGGCCTGATGTCGTTCAGGGTGAGATTGGTTCAAACCCTCCTCGTGAGTATCTCTTCATTTCGCCCCCCATTTTCAATCCTAATGGTTGTTTGGTCAACTAGGCACTGGTCTTGCTCGCCAGGTCATCAGGAACGTCCGTCATTCCGCTTGTGATAAGCGGGTTCCTCCCGCCATCCAAAGGGTCCCTGCTGCGCCCGTTGTGGAGAAGGAGAACATCGCGATCTCGATGGCTTCCTCATCTACCTTTCCCCCTCAGTTCGTTGCTCCACCCTCGACTGCTCAATACCTGGATTACAACATGATGCTCGATGCCCCTCCTAATCTCTCATACCCGGGACCATATACCTACGACAACTTCGCACCTTCTCAAACCAGAGATTGCTTCAACACCTAGACGCCTCCAATCAAGGGCATTGAGATGTGCCTGCTCGACTTCGCCTGCCTATTCCTCGACGATTGACAACCTTCGTTGTGGTTAGGCTCGCTCTTCGCCTTGGCTCATCAAGGTGGGGTTTGAGTACGAGTAAGGTGTCCGTGTCCATTGGATGTTCCTAGGTCGACAATCTCTTGACGACTCCGTGAGTTGACCATCATCATTTATCTGATAACAAGTGTCATATCATCGATGCAAGTCAGGTGCTGTCATGCTATCGATACTCGAATTTCGTTGGATAAGAATGCCTTCGATCTCGAACTTGCTTTCATATCTCTCCTGGAAACCCCGGGAATCTCTTCCTATAGCGATTACAAATGTGTAACGAGGATCTGGCTCGGGTATGTCGAATGCTTTTCGTTTCGTCGTTTCGAATTCTCATCGCTTCGTTATTAGGGGACGCCCTGGACGCTGGATCTTCATGTTCGTTTGGCTTCGCATCAACCCGACTGTTCGGCTGCGGGTCGTTTGCGCGCCGCAAAATTCTTTGCTCAAAATTTCTTTTCTATTTCGTGGTTCATTCCACATTCTCTGGTGTTGTTCGGTGCCGTCGGTCATCCACTACCCGTGCATCATTTCCCTGCTGCATCACCGTTGATGCTCAACCTCTCGGGGTTATATATTCGTTGCTCCTCGCCCTCGTTCCCCTCCAGCCTGGACGGCGTGCGTTTCTGTCAACATTGTCTATCTATACCCCTGCTGGACCTGCTCTCTCTGGCCGAAAATTCCTTTCTCCTATGTCTACTTCCGACCCCCAACTTGTCGAACCACTGAGCCTGGTCAAAGCTCCATCCTCTCCTTTGCACGATCTCTCTAAGGTTTCTTCTATCTGGATGCTTGTCTTCTTTTATTATCCAAGGATCTAAGATGCGCCTTTTTTGAGTCTATTTCTCCTTTCTTTTCTCCTACCTGGTCTTGGTCTCTCCCTCCTTGATCTTTCTTGATTTATGCCTCTGTCTGCCTATGCCTCTGCCTCCTGCCCTGGTTGCTTGGTTTAAAAACTACTTTATGATTCTCGGCGCTCAAATATCTCTGGCCTTTCGAGGCTTTGCGAAATTGGTCGTTAGGACCTTTACGACACCTTTACGACCTTTTACGGCACCTCACGACACCTTTATGACCTTTACGATGACTTTACAACTCTACGACGCCTTTACGACTCGCGGATATTACCTTGCGATACTTAGTTTGCGACGGTGGAGGCCTACACTTTAGCGGATGAAGTGGAAACAATGGTACATCCAACGACCCATCATTACGATTCCTCTTGCATGATACCTCTTGCCTTTTTGCCTCGGAAATTTGTGGGTTGTCTTCGAAGTTTTCCCTTGAGACTGCTGATCTCATTCAATTGCAGTTTATCTTATGTGATCCATGATGGTCTCAACCGACTTTTCAAAACTGTGGACGATGTTCTATTTTCTCTATAATTTTGTCAGTGATCCTTACGTTCCGAGCCTTCCATTGTCGCTAATCGAAGTTGGGTGCAGATTATCGTTATCTTAATATTTCTCTCCTGCACGACGACCCTCAAATTTCCGAACGATGAATGAACGAACACATCTCGAACACACGAACACGCGCACGATTTACCCAAAAACTTGATTGGATTTGCACGACTCTCGATTTGTCCTTCCATTTGAATCTCTCCATCTGAGCCGATACACCACTATCTCCCAACTATCCCAACGAAAAACAAAACAATATATTATGATCTATGCGCCTCTTCCACCCATCTCCCAACGAAGCCAAAAAAAAATATCCCCGTTTCATCTCAGTATCTCTGTTCTCTCAAAAAGTCTTACGAAACCCCGCTGCTCTCTTCTCGCTGGTCCGATTGACGAAGGAGCGAGGACCAAAAATATGTACTCTGGTTTATATGTAGATTTATCACCATGTAGTATGTAGCCAATGTAGTTCCAGTCCCCGTTCTGTGTTTCCAGCGCTTGCCTTCGAGATGTTTGAAAGTATTACCTTTGCCAAATACATCGTCCGACTTTCGCTGCGGCAGCCCCAGAAGTTGTTACCTTCGAGTCAAGGTAAAAGCGTCGTCTTCAACTTCCATTTCCTCGCTGTGTTCTAGATCTGCGCCCTCCTCTTCCTCTTTGGCGACGCCTGCAGTTACAAACTGGTCGCAAAGTGCGAGTGACGGTCCGACATAGATGAATTGCCACTTCATTCAGAACTTCATTTGGCACCCTTTTTGAAGGAAATTCAAATAGCGAACAAATGGCCCCCATGCAGCCGTGCACGCTGCCCATCCGACGCTCGATTGGATTCTTGTTTGTTCCTCGTCTTTTGTCCTCATGAACGAACGTGTACGTGCAATTCAAGTACATCCCTGCAATATACTGAGGTCTTGAGAACAGTTTCAACGAAAATTTCATGATACCCTTGGCGCGAATCAAGGAACTCGGCCACTCCCAATATATATCTCAGTCAAAATTTAAACCCAACCGATTTACAGTCGTTTCGGAAATTCTTGTCCGGCAGTGAAATTCCGGTGTTTTGAAATAAACAAACAAAATTAATTCAGGAAATCTTATAAAATCCCCAGTGGTCTCAACTCTGGTTCGTTTTGAATAAAAATACCACCATTAGCTTTGCGCTGAGAAGCCGCATCTATAGATGGAAAGAAGTTGCAGCGAAATGAAGTCTGGGTAAGATTTTGACCCAACGTGAATTGCGAAGGGTTGAGTGATGTGGCATAGTCTGAACAAGATTACTCACTCGTTTCTTATTCAAAATCCTCAATTTTGGTCTCGTACTACTCGGATAAAGATACTCTATCGAAAAATAGTACTGTTTCGAGCAAGGAGTGACAGAGTAGAATCAAGTTGAGGCCTGTTTTGACAAGGATTAGGGGATCTTATAAAATCCCCAGTGGTCTCAATTCTCGTTCGTTTCGAATGAAAATGAAACCATTGGATTTGCATTAAAAATACGCATCTATAAGTGGAAAGAAGTTGCAGCGAAGTGAAGTCTGGGTAAGATTTTGACCCAACGTGAATTGAGAAGGGTTGAGTGATGTGGCATGGTCTGAGCAAGATTACTCACTCGTTTCTTATTCAAAATCCTCAATTTTGGTCTCGTACTACTCGGATAAAGATACTCTATCGAAAAATAGTACCTTTTCGAGCAAGGAGTGACAGAGTAAAAAATCAGGTTGAAGCCTGCTTTGACAAGGATTAGGGGACTCATATTTTGGTTCAATTTCAACGAACTCACTTAGGGACACCTACTTCAACTAACTGCAGACATCAAGCAGACATATTTAGGTGCCCTAGATGCCAAATTTCTCAAGATTTGTGCTATATTGCGCGACAAGCCATACAGCGGC
>Ga0307513_10007929_pt1 | contig 13663 bp, 10 predicted proteins | sample 15_EM_MG_FD_202174 | JGI IMG/M metagenome (GOLD analysis project Ga0307513, IMG submission 202174) | Populus trichocarpa ectomycorrhiza microbial communities from riparian zone in the Pacific Northwest, United States - 15_EM | ecosystem: Host-associated > Plants > Roots > Unclassified | place... | reverse complement strand
TGCGAAACCGGCTACGCCACCGACAAGGGCGTCGAATGCTACGAGCGGCTGAAGGGCCGGCCGGCGACGGTGTTCCAGCCGCTGTCGACCGGCATCACCTTCGCACTCACCGAGAAGGCGCCGGGCGACAAGATCCCGCTCATCACCTCGGGTTACGGGCGCAGCGAAAGCGCCGACGGCGGCGTCTTCAAGTGGAACTTCCCGCTCGTCGGCACCTACTGGGTCGCGGCCGACGTGCTGGTGCAGCACATCGCGAAGAAGGAAGGCGGCCTCGACAAGCTGAAGGGCAAGAAGGTCGCGCTCGTCTACCACGACAGCCCGTACGGCAAGGAGCCGATTCCGCTGCTCACCGAGCGCAGCAAGATGCACGGCTTCGACCTCCAGTTGCTGCCGGTCACCGCGCCCGGCGTCGAACAGAAGGCGACCTGGCTGCAGATCCGCCAGAGCCGGCCCGACTACGTGCTGCTCTGGGGCTGGGGCGTGATGAACTCGACCGCGATCAAGGAAGCGGTGGCCACCGGCTACCCGCGCGAGAAGATGTACGGGGTCTGGTGGGCCGCGGCTGAGCCCGACGTGAAGGACATCGGCGACGGCGCCAAGGGCTACAACGGCCTCGCGCTGCAGCACGGCGCCGAGCCGAACGCGAAGGTCGTGAAGGACATCATGGCGATGGTCCAGGGCAAGGGGCAAGGTACCGGGCCGAAGGAAGAAGTCGGCCAGGTGCTCTACATGCGCGGCGTGTCGGCGGCGATGCTGGCGATCGAAGGCGTCAAGCGGGCGCAGGAGCGCTTCGGCAAAGGCAAGGTGATGACCGGCGAGCAGGCGCGCTGGGGCTACGAAAACCTGGCGCTCGACCAGAAGAAGCTCGATGCTTTAGGCTTTGCCGGCGTGATGCGGCCGGTGTCGACTTCGTGCGTCGACCACATGGGCGCGTCGTGGGCGCGCATCCAGACCTGGGACGGCACGAAGTGGGGCTTCACGTCCGACTGGTACCAGGGCGACGAGCAGATCCTGAAGCCGATGGTCAAGGCCGCGGCCGACAAGTACGCCGGCGAGAAGAAGCTGACGAGGCGCACGCCCGAAGACTGCCAGAGCTGAAGCGATGAGCAAGATCCTCCTCGATGTCAACGGCATCGAGGTCATCTACAACCACGTGATCCTGGTGCTGAAGGGCGTCTCGTTGCAGGTGCCCGAAGGCGGCGTCGTGGCCTTGCTCGGCGGCAACGGCGCCGGCAAGACGACGACACTTCGGGCCGTGAGCAACCTGCTCGCCGGCGAGCGCGGCGAGGTCACGAAGGGCTCGATCGAACTGCGCGGCGAACGCATCGAAAAGCTCAGCACGTCCGACATGGTCCAGCGCGGCGTGGTGCAGGTGATGGAGGGCCGGCACTGCTTCGCGCACCTGACGATCGAGGAGAACCTGCTGACCGGCGCCTATACCCGGCGAGACGGCAAGGCGGCGATCGCGGCGACGATGGAAAAGGTCTACGGCTACTTCCCGCGCCTGAAGGCGCGGCGCGCCAGCCAGGCCGCGTACACCTCGGGTGGCGAGCAGCAGATGTGCGCGATCGGCCGCGCGCTGATGGCCAACCCGAAGATGGTGCTGCTCGACGAGCCGAGCATGGGGCTGGCGCCGCAGGTCGTGCAGGAGGTGTTCGAGATCGTCAAGGACCTGAACCAGCGCGAAGGCGTGACCTTCCTGCTCGCCGAGCAGAACACCAACATGGCGCTGCGCTATGCCGACCACGGCTACATCCTCGAGAACGGCCGCATCGTGATGGACGGCGAGGCCCGTGCCCTGCGCGAGAACGAGGACGTGAAGGAGTTCTACCTCGGCATGGGCGGCGCTGCTGACGGAAGCCCGAGAAAGAGCTTTCGGGACGTGAAGAGCTACAGACGACGCAAGAGGTGGTTGTCGTGAACGATGACTTTTTCGCCGCACCGCCGTTCAACCCCGACGAGGCCTTGCAGCGGCTGAAGCGCGAGTTGCGCGAGCTGGGTCTGGCCGAACGCGCCGGCGTCTTCGAGCGCCGCGCGCTGGCGATCGCTCGCGTGGCGATCGATGGCGCGGTCATTCAGGCGGCGGTGGTCAAGCGGCCTTCGCGCAGCAGCCCCGAATGGCAGAAGAAGACCTTGAAGACGAGCGCCGACATCCGCGCATTTGTCGCCGATTTGAAAACGAAGCTGGCGGCATGGGGCGACAAGGATGACTGAGTTCTACGACGCGCTCGAAACCCGCGACCCGACTGAGCGCGAAGCGGCGCTGATGGCCGCGCTGCCGGTGCAGGTCGCCGCGGCGCAGCAAACGCGCGCATTCGGCGAGCGTCTGGCCGGCGTCGACCCGGCGAGCATCAGCACACGCGCCGCGCTCGCCGCGCTGCCGGTGATGCGCAAGCACGAACTGCTCGAACGCCAGCAGGCCGAACGGGCAGGCAACCAGCTCGACCCCTTCGGCGGCTTCTCGGCGATCGGCTGGCGCTCGACGGGCGCACTGCGGCTGGCGCGCCGCGTCTTCCAGTCGCCCGGCCCGATCTACGAACCCGAAGGTCCGGCGGCCGACTACTGGCGCTTCGGCCGCGCGCTGTTCGCCGCCGGCATTCGCGCCGGCGACCTGGTCCACAACAGCTTCAGCTACCACCTGACCCCGGCCGGTTCGATGATGGAGACCGGCGCCCATGCGCTCGGCTGCACGGTGTTCCCGGGCGGCGTCGGCAATACCGAATTGCAGTTGCAGGCCATGGCTCAATTGAAACCCGACGCCTACGCCGGCACGCCGAGTTTTCTGCGCATCGCGCTGGCGAAGGCCGACGAGACGGGCATCGCGCTGCCGTCGCTGAAGAAGGCCTCGGTTGGTGGCGAGGCCTTCCCGCCCAGCCTGCGCGATGCGTTTCTCGCCCGCGGCATCGACGCCTACCAGAGCTACGGCACCGCCGACCTCGGCCTCGTCGCTTACGAGACCGCGGCGCGCGAAGGGCTGCTGCTCGACGAGAGCGTGATCGTCGAGATCGTCCGCCCCGGCACCGGCGAGCCGGTGCCTGACGGCGAGGTCGGCGAGATCGTCGTCACGGTGCTCAACGCCGATTACCCGCTGCTGCGCTTCGGCACCGGCGACCTCAGCGCGATGCTCGCCGGTCCCTGCCCGACCGGGCGCACCAACGGGCGCATCCGCGGCTGGCTGGGCCGCGCCGACCAGACCGCCAAAGTGCGCGGCATGTTCGTCCACCCGAGCCAGGTCGCCGAGGTGCTGAAGCGCCACCCGGAGGCGGGCCGCGCGCGGCTGGTGGTCGAAGGCGAGATGGCCGACGACCGGATGACGCTGCGCGTCGAATGCGGCCAGCGCCCGGAGGGCCTCGCCGAGCGCATCGCGCAGAGCGTGCGCGACGTCACCAAGCTGCGCTGCGACGTCGTGCTGTGCGATCCCGGCAGCTTGCCGAACGACGGCCGGGTGATCGACGACACGCGAAAGGTGGGCTGAGCCAGCGAGAGAAGTCCAATCGGCATTCGGATCATGCGGATCGCACGTTTGAATTTCCCATCCTCACACTCACTTGTGTGCCCGTCCGATTGGTTGTATCTTTTGGTTTCGACATTCACTGCAGCGTTCGCGTCGAATGCCCGGACGTTCCAACGTTTGCGCCCGGTTCAACCGCGACCGGGACCAGACAACATGGAGGGATCGCCATGCGCAAGCTACGGATTTCCATCGTCTCGGCATGGGCTGCCGTCGTCTTCGTTCTCGCGCTGTTCACGGCCCCGCCGGCATCCGCAGACAACCATGTGTCGGCGAGCTATAGCCAGGTCTGCGTGGTCTACAGCGGTGTCAACTGCGGCTTCACCCAGGTCATCATCGAGCAATGGCCCACACTGTCCTACGCCCACACTTATGAAGGCCAGAACATCGATCCGACGCTCGGAACTTTTACGCATGCGTTGAGCACGCTGACGATCGACGCCAGCCCCAGCGCGTTTCACGTCACTGCGCTCGGCCTGTTCGACTTCCAGGACTCGGCCCAGTGGGCGCTTGCGGACGATGTCACCTATGCCAACGCGAACGCGGACCTGACCGGCAAGGATGGCATTCAGTTTCACTCCGGGTCGCTCGCCCCGGGCACGCCGGTGACGTTTGTCGTGCACTCGGCGCTCGATTCGGTCATCAGCGGCGGCTGCAACAATTTCGGCAATGCAAACGCGTACTTTGCGCTGTTCAACAACCTTTCCATCCTCAAACACGACGGCTGCGGGGTGGGCTCCAACCACATGAGCACCACCACGACGTTCTCGTCCGTGGTCGACGGCCAGTTCGATCTCGAATCGCGCCTTGTCGTCACGGCAGGCAGCGGGGTGAACTACCACGACGTGCTGGGCGTGACGTCGCTGCACGTCTCGCACCAGGCCGACGCCGCCCACACGGCCACGCTGTGGATCGAGGTCCTGACGCCTGGGGTCAGCTTCATCAGCGACAGCGGCGCAAGCTATGCAGCCCCCGTGCCCGAGCCTGCGACCCTGCTACTGCTGGGCCTGGGCGGGGCGCTGTTGCTGCCGCTTTGCCGCCACTCGTCCGGCACTGGGCCTGCTGCTTGCGGGTAGGCTCGGGCCTGGAGCACTGAGAGGCTGAGCGGTCACACGACTCGACGCCGGTGCCAGGCCGCGCGTCGGTGTCGACGATGCATGCGCTTTCGTCAACGCATCATTCGGCAACCATCTGCGCCTGCCGCACGACGCGCTCCCAGCGCTTCAGGTCGATGCGGATCGCGCCGCTCCATTCGAGCGGCGGCATCGTCACCGGCTGCGCGCCGAGCAGCAGCAACTGCGACTTGAACTCGGCCGAATCGAGGATGCGGTTGATCGCCTGGTTCAGGCGGTCGACCAGCGGCCGCGGCGTGCCGGCCGGCGCCACCACGCCGTACCAGACCGGCACGTCGAAGCCGGGGATGCCGGCTTCGGCCATCGTCGGCACGTCGGGCAGCGCGAACGAACGCTTCGAGGTCGTTACCGCGATCGCCTTCACCTTGCCGCCGCGGATCTGCGTCATCGCCGAAGGAATCGTCTCGAACGCGAGGTCGATCTGGCCGGCGATGAGGTCGACCATCATCGGGCCGCCGCCCTTGTACGGCACGTGCTCGATCTGCGTCGCCGAGCGGAACTTGAACAGCTCGGCGGTCGCGTGCTGCGTCGAGCCGATGCCGGCCGAACCGTAGTTCAGCTTGCCGGGGTCGGCCTTGGCCTGGGTCAGCAGGTCGCGAACGTTGGCGGTGCGCGCGTGGCTGTTCATCACCAGCACCGAAGGCACGCTGGCGATCACCGAGACCGGCTCGAAGGCGCTGACGAAGTCGTACGGCAGCTTCTTGTAGACGTACTGCGCGATGAAGTGGTGCGACGAGGTCAGCATCAATGTGTAGCCATCGGGCGCGGCCTTCGCGACGTAGGCCGCGCCGATCGTGCCGCCGGCGCCGCCGCGGTTTTCGATCACCACCGGCTGGCGCAGCGCCTCGCTCAGCTTCTGCGCCAGCGGGCGCGCCAGCGCATCGCTGGAGCCGCCGGCCGGGAAGCAGACGACCAGCGTGATCGGCTTGTTCGGGTAATCGGCCGGCTGCGCGATGGCAGCGCCGGCGACCAGGACAAGGGGCAGGCCGAGCAGCGCGGCGAGGAAACTGCGTTTTGGCGAAGTGGGTGCCATGGAAGCTCAGCAAGCGGCGAAGCGCCGATTCTGATCGACGCTCCCCGAGAAAACCCTAGGCCATTTCAAGCATCCGGCTTCACATTGCCTTCTTTCACGACTTTCGCCCACAGCGCGATTTCCTTGCGGATGAATTCGGCGAAGCGCGCGCTCGATCCGCCGCCGTCTTCGGCGCCGTAGGCGTCGAGCCGCTCCTGCACGTCGGGCATCGCGAGCACCTTGTTGACGTCGTCGTTCATCTTCGTCGCGACCGGCGCCGGCAGCTTGCCCGGGCCGACCAGGCCGTACCAGGTCGTCGCCTCGAAACCCGGATAGCCCGACTCGGCCATCGTCGGCACATCGGGGTAGCTCTTCGCGCGCTTGGCGCGGGTCTGCGCGATGGCCACCAGCTTGCCGCCCTTCACGTGCGGCGTCGCCGCGGTCATCGTCTCGAACGCGTACTGGATCTGGCCGCCCATGAGGTCGGTGATGACCGGCGCGCTGCCCTTGTACGGCACGTGCAGCGCATCGACCTTGGCGCGCTGCTTGAAGAGTTCCAGTGCCAGGTGCTGGGCCGAACCCGAGCCGGCCGAGCCGAAGGCGATCTGCCCCGGCTTGGCCTTGCACAACGCGATGATGTCCTTCACCGTCTTCGCCGGCTGGTCCTGGTTGCAGACCAGCAGGTTCGGCGTAACGCCGACCAGCGCGATCGGCACGAAGTCGCGCTCGACGCTGTACTTCAGCTTGGGCTGCAGGCTCGGCGCCAGCGCATGGCTGTTGATGTGCGCCATCAGCAAGGTCGTGCCGTCGCTCGGCTGGCCGGCCACGTATTCGGCAGCCAGCACGCCGGCGACGCCGGCCTTGTTCTCGACGATGACCTGCTGGTTCCACATCGCACCGAGCTTGACCGAGAGGATTCGCGCCAGCGCGTCGGTGCCGCCGCCGGGCGGGAAGCCGACGATGATGCGAATCGGCCCACTCGGCCAGGTCTGCGCGAAGACGTGCGGTGCGGCCAGCGTGGCGGCGGCGCCGGCGGTGGCTTGCAAAAGGGTGCGTCGTTGCATGGGGTCGATTCCTTCAGGCGGCAGCCATCAGCGGCCGCTGTTGCGGGTGGGCGGCAAAGTACGCCATCGCGGCCAGCACGCCGCTGCCGGCGGTGGCGACGCCGGCGAGCTTGAAGCCCATCTCGACGCCTGACAGCGCGGCCAGCAGGGTGAGGTCGTTGCAGTCGCCGAGGTGGCCGATGCGGAACATGCGGCCACGCACCCGGCCGAGGCCGGTGCCGAGCGACAGGTCGAAGCGTTCGTGGATCAGCCGGCGCAGCGCATCGGCATCGACGCCCACCGGCGTGATCACGCCCGTCAGCACCGGCGAATAGACCGCCGGGTCGGCGCACTGGATCGGCAGCCCCCATGCACGGACGGCAGTGCGCACGCCTTCGGCCCAGCGCTGGTGGCGCGCGAACACCGCATCGAGCCCTTGTTCGAGCAGCATGTCGAGCGCTTCGCTCAAGCCGTACAGCAGGTTGGTGTTCGGCGTATAGGGCCAGTAGCCGCCCTTGTTCATCTCGACGATCTCGTCCCAGGCCCAGAACGCGCGCGGCAGCTTCGCGGTCTGGCTGACTTGCAACGCCTTCGGCGACAGCGCATTGAAGCTGATGCCCGGCGGCAGCATCAAACCTTTCTGCGAACCCGATACCGTCACGTCGACGCCCCATTCGTCGTGCCGGTAGTCGGCACTGGCCAGCCCCGAGATGGTGTCGACGATCAGCAGCGCCGGGTGGCCGGCGGCATCGATCGCGCGCCGCACGGCGGCGATGTCGGACGTGACGCCGGTCGAGGTTTCGTTGTGGACGACGCAGACCGCCTTGATCGTTTGGCCCGCGTCGGCACGCAGGCGCTGCTCGATCATCGCGGCGTCGACGCCGCGCCGCCAGGCGCGCGGCAGGCCGGTTGCTTCGTCGAGGCCGGGCACCGACAGGAACTCGGGCTGCAGGCCCAGGCGCAGGGCCATCTTCTGCCACAGCGCCGCGAAGTGGCCGGTCTCGAACATCAGCACGGCATCGCCCGGGCTCATCGTGTTCGCCAGTGCGGCTTCCCAGGCGCCGGTGCCCGACGCCGGGTAGATGACCACCGGATGTTTGGTGCGAAAGATCTGCTGCAGCCCGGCGATGACCTTCTTGCCGAGCCCGGCGAACTCGGGGCCGCGGTGGTCGATGGTCGGCAGGCTCATCGCGCGCAGGATGCGGTCGGGCACCGGGCTCGGGCCTGGGATCTGCAGGAAGTGGCGGCCGCTGGGGTGCTGGTCGAGCGGGATCATGACGGTGATCTCCAAGGCGTTTGGTTTGGTCAATTTTTGCATACAAAATTCATTTGTCAACCGGAAACGGCTATCATCCAGGGCAAACGCAGGTCGCGTTTTGTATGCGCTTGAAGGACGCCCGAATTGGCCGAGATCATCTCCATCCCCCGCCAGGTGCTCCACCAGGAGGTCTCGACGCGCTTGCGCCAGCGCATCGTCGAAGGCCACATCGCGCCCGGCGCCAAGCTCAACGAACGCGAACTGAGTGCGCAGTTGCAGGTCTCGCGAACGCCGTTGCGCGAGGCGATCAAGATGCTCGCCGCCGAAGGATTGGTCGAGCTGCTGCCGAACCGCGGCGCGGTGGCGGCGCAGCTCTCGGCACAGGACGTCGCCGACACCTTCGAGGTCATCGCCGGGCTCGAAGGCCAGTCGGGCGAACGGGCAGCGCAGCGGATCACCGACGCCGAACTGGCCGAGATCCGCGCCTTGCACTACGAGATGCTGGCCGCCTATACACGCCGCGACCTGTCGACCTACTACAAGCTCAACGCGCAGATCCATGCGCAGATCAACGCCGCCGCGCGCAACCCGGTGCTGACGCACACCTGGCGCACAGTCAACGCGCGGCTTCAGGCGCTGCGCTTTCGTTCCAACTTCGACGACGCGAAGTGGCAGCGCGCGGTGCACGAGCACGAGCGAATGGTCGAGTTGCTCGGCGCGCGCGACGCGGAGGGCCTGCGCCGGCTGATGGTTCAGCACCTCGAACACAAGCGCGACGCGGTGCTCGATCTGATGAAGAGCGGCCCGTTGAACACGAAGGCCTTGGCATGATCGACGTCCTGCAACGCCGGCTGCGCACCGAGACCGAAGGCGAGCTGTTGTTCGACACCGCATCGCGTGGGCGTTATGCCACCGACGCGTCGATCTACCAGCAGATGCCGCTCGGCGTATTCGTGCCGAAGACCAGCGCCGACGTGGCCGCCGCACTGGCGATCACGCGCGAGCTGAAAGTGCCGCTGCTACCGCGCGGCGGCGGCACCTCGCAATGCGGGCAGACGACCGGGGCTGCACTCGTCATCGACTCCAGCAAACACCTGCGCCGCCTGCTCGCTTTCGACAAGGAGGCGATGAGCGCCGAGGTCGAACCCGGCATCGTGCTCGACCACCTGAACGCCGAGCTGAAAGCCCACGGCCTGTGGTTCCCGGTCGACGTGTCGACCAGCGCACAGGCCACGATCGGCGGCATGGCCGGCAACAACTCGTGCGGCTCGCGCAGCATCGCCTACGGCAACATGGTGCACAACGTGAGTGGCATCGAGGCCTGGCTGGCCGACGGCACATTGGCCTCATTCGGGCCGGTGGCGGACCTCGGCGCTCATGAACGAAAGATCGCCGACTTCGTTCGCGGCCTGGCCGCGCAGCAGCGCGATGAGATCGAAGCGCGCTGGCCGAAGGTGCTGCGCCGCGTCGGCGGCTACAACCTCGACATCTTCCAGCCGCAAAGCGAGCTGCCGTATACGCGCGATGGCAGCGTCAACCTGGCCCATTTGCTGGTCGGCGCCGAGGGCACGTTGGCGGTCTACAAGTCGCTGAAGCTGAAGCTCAGTGCGCTGCCGAAGGCCAAGGTGCTGGGCGTCGTCAACTTCGCGAGTTTCCACACCGCGATGGATTCCGCGCAGCACATCGTCAAGCTCGCGCCGACAGCGGTCGAGCTGGTCGACCGCACGATGATCGAGCTGTCGCGGGCGAACCCGGCCTTCCGGCCGGTCATCGAATCGGCGTTGATCGGCGAGCCGGCGGCGATCCTGCTGGTCGAATTCAGCGGCGACGACCGGGCCGAACTCGTGCGCCGGCTCGACGGCCTGGTCGAGCTGATGGGCGACTTGGGGCCGCCCGGCAGCGTCGTGCGCATCGAAACCGAGTCGCCGCAGAAGGCGCTGTGGGACGTGCGCAAGGCCGGCCTGAACATCATGATGAGCCTGAAGGGCGACGGCAAGCCGGTCAGCTTCATCGAAGACTGCGCGGTGCCGCTCGAACACCTGGCCGAGTACACCGACGCGCTGACGAACGTGTTCAGCAAGCACGGCACGCGCGGCACCTGGTACGCGCACGCGTCGGTCGGAACCCTGCATGTGCGGCCGATCCTCGACATGCGCCAGGCGGGGCCGAATGGTGGCGCGATGAAGATGCGCGCGATCGCCGAAGAAGCCAGCGAGCTGGTGCGCCAATACCGCGGCGCCTACAGCGGCGAACACGGCGACGGCCTGTGCCGCGGCGAGTGGATCGAATGGCAGTTCGGCCCGAACATCACCGCAGCCTTCCGCGCGATCAAGCAGCACCTGGACCCGGACAACCTGCTCAACCCCGGCAAGATCATCGACCCGCCGAAGATGGACGATGCGGCGCTGTTCCGCTTCAAGCCGGGCTACAAGACCATCCCGCTGAAGACGGTCTTCGACTGGTCGGCGTGGAACGTGCAGAACGACCCCGTCACCGAAGCCACCACCGCGCCCGGCACCGGCGGCGACCCGAGCGGCGGCTTCGCGAAGGCGGTCGAGATGTGCAACAACAACGGCCACTGCCGCAAGTTCGACGCCGGCACGATGTGCCCGAGCTACCGCGTCACCCGCGACGAGCAGCACCTGACGCGCGGGCGCGCCAACACCCTGCGGCTGGCGCTGTCGGGCCAGCTCGGCGACGACGCCTTCACCGGCGACGCGGTCGGCGCCGCAATGGCCCTGTGCGTCGGCTGCAAGGGCTGCAAGCGCGACTGCCCGACCGGCGTCGACATGGCGAAGATGAAGCTCGAATGGACCGCGCAGCAGCGCGCGCGCCATGGCCATTCGTTGAAGGACAGGCTGATCGCCTGGCTGCCCGACTACGTGCATGCGGCCAGCCGGCTACCGTGGTTGTTCAAGCTGCGCGACAGGCTGCCCGGCGCGGCGGCGCTCGGCGAGCGCTGGCTCGGGCTCGCCACGAAGCGTTCGCTGCCGCGCTTTCGCAGCGACACCTTCTGGGCCCGCGCCGCGTCGCTGAAGCTGGCCACACGTGACGAAGCATTGGCCGCACCGAAGGCCGTCGTGCTCTTCGTCGACACCTTCAACGGCAGCTTCGAAACCGAGAACGCGGTCGACGCGGTGCGCGTGCTGCAAGCCGCCGGTTATGCCGTCCACGTGCCGCGCAAGGCCGGCGGCCACCTGTGCTGCGGCCGTCCGCTGCTGGCGGCCGGCATGGCCGATGCCGCCAAGGCCAAGGCGCGCGAGCTGCTGGCCGCGCTGCTGCCGTTCGCCGAGCGCGGCATCACCATCGTCGGCCTGGAGCCGTCTTGCCTGCTGACGATGCGCGACGAGATGCTGGTGATGAGCCTGGGCGACGGCGCCCCGGTGCTGGCCGGCCAGGCATTCCTGTTCGAGGAGTTCATCGCCCGCGAAGCGGCGGCCGGCCGTTTCGCGCCGGCGTTCAAGCCCGCGACGCAGGCGATCCGCGTCCACGGCCACTGCCACCAGAAGGCTTTCGGCGCCGTTCAGCCGGTGCTCGACGTACTGAAGCTGATCCCCGGCGCGAACCCCGAGCTGATCGAAAGTTCGTGCTGCGGCATGGCCGGCAGCTTCGGCTTCGAGGCGGAACACCATGCGGTGTCGATGCAGATGGCCGAGCTGAGCCTGCTGCCGGCGGTGCGCGCGGCGCCGGACGCGATCATCGTCGCCGACGGCACGAGCTGCCGCCATCAGATAGCCGACGGCGCCGGCCGTGAAGCCCTGCACGCGGCGCGCGTACTCGCGGCCCATCTCGCCGGCGCGGCTACGTAGTTTCCGGGGCGCGCTCGCTGCTGACGGCGCCTACCATGTCCGCCTTTGAAGCGCCGATGGAGACAAGACCCATGAAGACCTTGACGATCACCCTGCTGGCAGCCACGCTCGGCAGCGCCGCGGCCGCGGCCTACCCCGAAAAGCCGGTCACGCTGGTCGTCCCGTTCGCCGCCGGCGGGCCCACCGACAAGGTCGCGCGCGACCTCGCCGAAGTGCTGCGCAAGGGCTTGAACAACCAGACCGTGGTGATCGAAAACGTCGGCGGCGCCGGCGGCACGCTCGGCGCGGCCAAGGTCGCCAAGGCCAACCCCGACGGCTACACGCTGCTGCTGCACCACATCGGCATGGCCACCTCGCCGGCGCTGTACCGCAACATGCCGTACAAGACGCTCGACGACTTCGAATACATCGGCATGGTCAACGAAGTGCCGATGACGCTGATCGGCAAGCCCGACCTGCCGGCCAACAACTTCGCCGAACTGCGCACGTGGATCAATGCCAACAAGGGCAAGATCAACCTCGCCAACGCCGGCCTCGGCGCGGCGTCGCACCTGTGCGGGCTGTTGTTCCAGCAGGCGATGGGCGTCGACATGACGACCGTACCGTACAAGGGCACAGCGCCGGCGATGACCGACCTGCTTGGCGGCCAGGTCGACCTGATGTGCGACCAGACCACCAACACCACCAGCCAGATCGAAGCGGGCAAGGTCAAGGCCTACGCCGTGACGACGAGCAAGCGGCTGACGACCCCGGCGCTGGCCAAGCTGCCGACCTTGGACGAATCGGGCCTGAAGGGCTTCAACGTTTCGATCTGGCACGGCATGTACGCGCCCAAGGGCACGCCGAAGGCGATCATCGACCAGGTCAACACGGCGCTGCGGGCCGCGCTGAAGGACCCGGAATTCATCAAGCGCGAAGAAGCGCTGGGCGCAGTGGTCGTCACCGATGCGCGCGTCGGCGGCGCCGAGCACAAGAAGTTCGTCGAGGCCGAGATCAACAAGTGGGGCCCGGCGATCAAGGCCGCCGGGCAGTACGCCGACTGAGGGGCTGAGAGGCGGGCTGAGAGACCGAGAGGCCGCGGTCTGCAAGCGATTGGCTGTCGGCGTTCCCCGCCGACTTCGACGTGCGCTGAACTCACCCGCTGCAGCAGCGCGATCACAGCGGATCCTTGGCGTCCTCGAAGTGCGCTTCGACGTCCATCGGCAACAGCTGGATGCTGGCGCGCAAGCCGGGCACCGCGCTCATCAGCGCCTGTTCGACCGAAGCGCGCAGCGCAGCCGCGCGGCCCAGCGTCCAGGCCGCCGGCATGTGCATGTGCAGGTCGACGAAGCGGCGCTGGCCGGCGCGCCGCGTCACCATGTGGTCGAAGCGGATCGTCGGGTGGCTGAAGCCGGCCAGCGTCTTCTCGATCTCGGCCATCACCGGCGGCTCCAGCGCCGGATCCATCAAACCTTCGACCGAGCGCCAGACCAGCAGGCCGCCTTCGCGCAGGATGTTCAGCGCCACCGCGATCGCGATCGCGGGGTCGAGCCATTGCCAGCCGGTGACCATGACGCCCAGCAGGCCGGCGACGACGCCGACCGAAGTCCAGACATCCGTGTACAGATGGCGCGCATCGGCCTCCAGCGCCATCGAGCGTGCGCTCTTCGCCTTGCGCAGCATCGACCAGGCCAGCACGCCGTTCATCAGCGTGCTGAGCACCGACAGGCCGATGCCGAGGCCGACCGCTTCCAGCGGCTGCGGCACCAGCAGCCGGTGCACGGCGGCCCAGGCGATGGCCAGGGCGGCAACGAAGATCATCACGCCTTCGAAGCCACTCGAAAAGTACTCGGCCTTGTGGTGGCCGTAGGGGTGGTCGTCGTCGGGTGGACGGGCGGCGATCGTCACCATCGCCAGC